>Ga0308019_10000133_pt1 | contig 44990 bp, 57 predicted proteins | sample Neamet284_FD_203135 | JGI IMG/M metagenome (GOLD analysis project Ga0308019, IMG submission 203135) | Marine microbial communities from water near the shore, Antarctic Ocean - #284 | ecosystem: Environmental > Aquatic > Marine > Unclassified | place: Southern Ocean | collected 2014-10-01
AAAAAAAAGCCTCCGATTAAGGAAGCTTTTAAATACTCGTCTAAGCCTTTCTTGTCTAGCTGTTACATAGTGCGTAGCACTACTTAGTCTTAAAGTCTCGGATATGCCGAGGCTATAGAGTTAACTCTAGACTTAAACATGTGTTTGCTTGAAAATTTATTATCCCTTCCCAAACAGTGTATCCTTGGTCATCTATAACTTCATATGAAGCACTCATAGATGTGTTGTTACCCATGTCTTTCGTGATTGTAATCGATGATTGTTGCCCACAATCTGGTGAAGAAGTCCAGAACATAGTTACAGCTTGTGAGCCTACTATTTGACCATCAGAGTAAAATGAGTATGATGTAGCAAATTGCTGTTTCTCTGTGGCAACTTCTTCGCCATACCATAATACAGCTTGTCCTTCATATAAGCATGACCCGTCAAAAGTATCAGCGTCAGCATTCCAGTTTACAGCATCTTGATCTGTACAACCTTCAGTTTTACAGCCAGCCAGTGTAATCGAGATAATAAGTAGTGAGTAAAGAATTTTGTTCATAGTACTATTTTTATTTATACGAAGATATAACATCACTTGGTTAATGTACTACTCTTGTGACTTTCGTTTATTTACGTGCGTTAGAGATGCCAAGTCTTAAAGTATGCGATATACCGAGGCTTTGATATACTTTGTGAGACGCAAGAGGGGGTATACACTTAAAAAGAACAATCTGGCTATAAGTTTCAGCTTTTAGTGTGGATCAAATGTGGAAAGTGTGGCAGTAAAACTGGCAGTAAGCTTGGAAATTGACAGGAGGTAGAGTGAATTTAGAAATGCAATTGTGCTATTAATAAGACAGGCTTTTCCTGTTTCAGATTCTCTGAAACCTCTTGCCGTAAATGCAAAAAAGCCTCCGATTAAGGAAGCTTTTAAGACTTGTACTCTTGGAGCGAAAAACGAGGATCGAACTCGCGACCCCAACCTTGGCAAGGTTGTGCTCTACCGCTGAGCTATTTTCGCTTATAACCGTATCGCGTTCGAGACGGGGTACAAAAGTAATACAGTTCTTCTATTGTACAAAGGGTATATAGATTTTTTAATTAATTCACTTCGGATTCTTCATCTCTAGAGCGACTGACCATGTTACATCAAAGAATTCACCAGGAGCAAGAATATTAATCCCCTCGCCACTGTTCAAGGAGTTTGCTATTCCCGTTGTCGGTTCGATTGCCACCGAATTTGTTTTCGGGGGGGTGTATATCTGCAAGTAATGTGGATTGATGCAATCTTGAGTTAGTTCTACGATATATTCCGGAGTAACGAACCTCAAAGAAGGATGTGACAGTGAGAAAGCATCGTCCCATAGATGTTCTTCAAAATTTATGATGGATGGACCTGGCGTTAGCCAGCCATTTACATGACCTCGATCGCTGGGTTTGAAATGGCGGTCTGCATTTAGGTGTAATTGGCTTTTTTCTAAATCCTTAGACAAGAAATAAGGATGCCAACCCACATTACATGGAAAGGAATTACTTCCGGTATTTTGAGCTTTAAAATTTACAGTGAATGTATTTCCATCTAATTCACACTTTATTCGAACTGAAAAAGGCCACGGAAATCCAGGAGTGTCTCCTAAGTAATTATATAAAAGCGTGACACTTTTATTTGCTTGTGATTCGATTTCGAATTTAGCATCGTAGATCAGGCCATGATGTGCATTTCGATTTTCAATCTCATTCATTGGCAATGACCACTTTTCCCCGAGATGTGTAAACTCGCCATCTAACACACGGTTAGACCATGGGAACAACCACGCTCCTGCGTATGAGTTTTCATACGGAATATTCGAAAGATCAGAAATGATGATTTTCGTATCCAACTCTAGCAATTCCAATCTGCCGCCTTGTTCTAGATTAAATCTTGCCTTTGAGCCAAAATCCTTGTCTTGAATCTCAATCATGCGCAGCCAAATAATACGAGAATATTAGAAATATCAGACCCTGTTTGGAATAAAATCATGAATGACATTGGGCCAAGATACAAGCAAACAAAGAATTTTGATATGGAGCCGGTGTATTTATCATTAAGTCTAAAGTTATCACTAACTTTCCGACGGTATTCTAAGAATACACACCGTAAATAAAATACTGAATTACATGCTTACTGAAATGTCCACTTCTTTTTCAACTTTAGATTATTCAATTTTCATAGGTTACGCAATACTTATTTTAGCGGTAGGGCTTTGGGTGTCTCGATCTAAAGACGGTAAAGTTAAAACTGCAGAAGATTACTTCCTCGCTAGTAAAAGTCTTCCATGGTGGGCTATTGGAGCAAGTTTAATTGCCGCAAACATTTCGGCGGAACAATTTATTGGTATGTCTGGCTCAGGCTTCTCCTTGGGGCTTGCCATCGCATCATATGAATGGATGGCGGCCATAACCCTACTCATAGTAGGAAAATATTTTTTACCGATCTTCATTGAAAAAGGGCTTTATACTATTCCTGAATTTGTTGAGAAACGCTATTCAACCAATCTTAAAACCATCTTGGCAGTCTTCTGGATTGCATTATATGTATTTGTTAATCTGACTTCAGTGCTGTATCTCGGCTCTTTGGCTTTGGAAACAATTATGGGCATAAAAATGATCTATGGCGTGATAGGTTTGGCTCTATTCGCTGTTGCATATTCTCTATACGGTGGACTGTCAGCAGTTTCGTGGACGGATGTTATTCAAGTAGTGTTCTTGATTATTGGTGGGTTAGTGACCACTTATTTAGCTTTGAACACAGTATCCGGAGGTGAAGGTGCAATATCTGGTTTTAAAGCTATTTTAGATGCTGCGCCTGACAAATTCAGTATGATTCTAGACAAGTCTAACCCTGAGTATAAAAACCTTCCAGGACTAGGTGTTTTAGTTGGAGGTATGTGGGTGGCAAACCTGTACTATTGGGGATTTAATCAATATATAATCCAGCGAGCACTCGCGGCTAAATCCTTAGGAGAAGCTCAGAAAGGAATCCTTTTTGCTGCATTCCTCAAGCTCCTTTTACCATTGATTATCGTCGTTCCAGGGATTGCTGCCTATGTAATGATTAATGACCCAGTCATCATGGCCGGACTAGGTGATGCGGGGCAAATCAATATGCCATCGGCGGCTCATGCGGATAAAGCATATCCTTGGCTTCTTCAATTTCTACCTTCAGGGCTTAAAGGATTAGCGTTTGCTGCCCTTACTGCTGCGATCGTTTCCTCTCTTGCGTCCATGTTGAATTCCACCTCAACCATCTTCACAATGGATATATATAAGCAATACATTAACCCCAATGCTGATGATCGTGCTACAGTGCGGATGGGTAGGATCTCAGCTCTGGTTGCACTTATAATTGCTGCCACTGTGGCTCCACTTCTCGGAGGTATTGATCAAGCTTTTCAGTTCATTCAAGAGTACACTGGGGTTGTTAGCCCAGGTATTTTAGCAGTGTTCCTTCTTGGTTTGTTCTGGAAGAAAACGACCAACCAAGGTGCTATTGTTGGTGCTTTAGCTTCGATTCCAATAGCGATGTATTTCAAGGTAGCCCCTAAAGGATGGTCCGCAAGCAGTTTATTTGTTGATGTCCCATTTCTGGATCAAATGGGTTACACCACATTGCTAACCATGCTTGTTATTGGTGTTATCAGCTGGAAAGGTGGCAAAGGGAAGGATGATGAAAAGGGTATTTCTCTGAATAAAGAGACGTTCATGACGAGCCCTATTTTCAACATCGGCTCTTTCGCCGTGATGATCATTTTGGTGGCACTTTACAGTCTGTTTTGGAACTAGTCACTTCAGGCTTTAACGACTTATAACCGTATCGCATTCGAAACGGATAAAAAAAAATATATACGTATCTTTGACGCGATGACAAAAATGAACTTGAAAGAGGCAGATCGTATTGATACACTGACCTATAATAGTAACAGATCGGATTTGATTATTCCTGAGTATGGACGTGGCATCCACACCATGATTGATCATATGATGGGGTTAGCGGATAAAGAGGAGCGCTTAAAATGTGCCACAGCTATCGTAAGTGTGATGGGAAGTATTGTCCCGACAGAAGGTTCGGAAGAGGAGGGGAAGAATAAGCTTTGGAATCAATTGCACGCAATGACAGGGTATTCTTTAGATGTCGAGAGTCCATTTAGTCTTCTAGACCCTAAAGTAAGAGATGAAGCTCCATCAAGGTTGAACTATCCAAAAGAAACCTCAAGAGCAGGGCATTTCGGCCGAACGCTCGAGGCGATGATTGAAATGGCGAAGAAAATGGAAGATGGCGAAGAGAAATCTATTCTCATTGTCAAGCTTGCGAATTCCATGAAGATTCATTTCTTAACTTGGAATAGGAAAACAGTTGAAAGATCGTTTATTTCTGAGCAATTAAAGGAGAAATCTGGTGGTGCCTTAATCCTACCTGATGAAGCTGTACTTGAAAGTTCTGCTGAGATTTTACGAAGCATAAGAAAAACGTCTGATGCACTAGATAGAGTTAGACCAGTGAAGAAAGGTGGGAATCAGAAAAAGCCAACAGGAAATAGAAGTAGCGGAGGTAATCGAGGTAATTCAAAGAATTACAGTCGTCGATAAGTATCGACCAGGCTCCCTGAATCAGTCCACAATTTTATTCTAACAAGTTCAAGCTCAGTTAAGCTTACATTCGTTTTTCCTTCTCATTTTTACAAGATGAGTAGTTTTGTAATTGAAGGAGGTCATAAATTGAGTGGTGAGGTCACTCCTCAGGGTGCGAAAAATGAAGCGTTACAGATATTAAGTTCTGTACTTCTTACGGCTGGTGAGGTCGAAATTGAAAATATTCCTGACATAGTTGATGTAAATAAACTCATCGATCTATTGGGAGCTATGGGTGTGAAGACACGGAAGCTTTCTGAGGGTAAATTTTGGTTTAAAGCAGATGAAATAAATTTAGATTTCCTGAAATCAGAAGAATTCTCTAAAAAAGGCAGTTCGCTTAGAGGGTCGGTCATGATACTTGGGCCCCTTCTAACGAGGTTTGGCATAGGAGCTCTGCCCAGGCCAGGTGGAGATAAGATTGGAAGGAGAAGAATGGATACAACATTCTTAGGTTTTAAAGAACTTGGAGCGGAATTTACTTATGAGGCTGCGACAGGGTTTTTTACGGCAACTGTGCCAGGTGGGAAGTTGAAGGGGAAGTCCATTCTTCTTGATGAGGCCTCAGTTACAGGGACAGCAAATATTGTGATGGCAGCTGTGATGGCTGAAGGGGTTACAACTATTTACAACGCAGCATGTGAGCCTTACCTGCAACAGCTGTGTAAGATTATTAATAAAATGGGGGGTAAGATCTCTGGTGTAGGATCGAATCTTTTAACGATTGAAGGGGTTACGGAATTAACCGGTGCAAAGCACAGGTGCTTACCTGATATGATTGAAGTTGGTAGTTTCATAGGAATGGCGGCTATGACAAAGAGCGAGATTACGATTAAGAATGTCTGCTATGATGAGCTTGGAGTCATTCCCCGAATATTTAAGAGGATGGGTGTTAAACTTGAGCGCAGAGGAGATGATATTTTTATTCCAGCTCAGGATTCATATGAAATAGATAAATTTATTGATGGATCTATATTAACGATATCTGACTCCCCTTGGCCAGGATTCACTCCTGATCTATTGAGTATTGTTTTAGTAATGTCTACTCAAGCTAAAGGATCGGTTTTAATACATCAAAAGATGTTCGAAAGCCGTCTCTTCTTCGTAGATAAACTCATCGATATGGGCGCCCAGATAATCCTATGTGATCCACACAGAGCTACGGTTAATGGACTTAATCACCAGTCCCCATTGCGTGGAGTGACAATGACTTCTCCTGATATTAGAGCTGGAGTATCGTTGTTAATTGCCGCACTATCTGCTGAGGGAACATCAACCATTCACAACATCGGACAGATAGATAGAGGATACCAAAACATCGACACTCGTTTAAGAAAATTGGGAGCTAAGATCACACGTATAGACTAGCATAACATTATATTTGAAAGCACGACATGACGCAACAAAAAAAAAGAAGTATGATTTTAAGGTCTGTAATAGCAGTAATGGCATTAGGTACTTTGTCATGGGTTGGATTAGTAGGAGCATCACCTGCGTCTGAATCTCAAGGTACAGTTGCTCTTACGGGTTCATTTGATGTCGTACCTTCAGGTAGAATTGGAACGAATATTGGTGATGAGGCTCCAAATATTGTGATGAACAATCCTAAGGGTAAAGAGATGTCTCTGAGCGATTTAAGAGGGAGTATTGTTCTTATTGACTTTTGGGCTTCATGGTGCGGTCCTTGTAGACGTGAGAATGTGAATGTAGTCAAGGCCTATGATAAATATAAAAAGGCAAAATTCAAAAATGCCGACGGATTTGAGATTTTCTCAGTCTCATTAGATAGCAAGGTTTCTTCATGGGAATCAGCGATAAAAAAAGATGGATTAGATTGGGATTACCACGTGAGCGATCTAAAGAAATGGCAGAACGAAGCAGCAGCTATGTATGGTGTTAGCTCTATCCCTATGAGTTTTCTTTTAGACGAGAATGGAATTGTGGTTGCGAAGGACCTAAGGGGTTTTGAGCTACATCGCAATATCGATCAGCATGTAAAAAGTTTAAAATAGTCAAGTTCTCAGAACACCAATTGACACGACAGCCTGTCGGTTTGCTCGAAGCGGACTGACAGGCTGTCCTGTTTAGTTAAAAATGAAGTTATTGGCACTTCCTTTGCCTTGCCTAAAGTCCAAACAAATAACATCTATGAACGATCAAGAAGAAACAGTCGAAAAGAAGGAGAATCTAGAGGCGAAGGTAGAAGGCACGACTGATCAGGCCTCTGAAGACAACAATGATTCTGCTGACGAGACCTCAGAGAAAGAGGAGGTTGAACAGGTCGACTATCAGGATAAGTATCTCAGGCTTTATGCAGAGTTTGATAATTTCAGAAAGAGAACTATGCGTGAAAGAGTAGATCTTATTATGACCGCTTCCCAAGATGTTATTGAGAAGTTTCTTCCCCTACTCGATGATTTTGAAAGAGCAGATAAGAACGCTTCCGATGATGCAGACGCAATGAAGGAGGGCATGAAATTAATTCATTCAAAGTTAGAATCCACACTCACTTCGAAAGGCTTAAAGGTGATGGATGTAAGGTCTGGAGATGACTTCAACGTGGACTTTCACGAGGCGATTACAAATATTCCTGCTCCAACACCTGAGTTGAAAGGGAAAATTGTAGAAGTAGTTGAGAGTGGGTATAAGCTTGGTGACAAGGTTTTGAGATACGCAAAGGTTGTCATAGGCCAATAAATACAATAAGTTTAGAAAAAATGGCAAAACGTGATTACTATGATGTTCTAGGCCTGAGTAAATCAGCTTCAGGATCAGAGGTTAAAAAAGCTTACAGGAAACTCGCTCTTAAACATCATCCAGATAAAAACCCTGATGATGCTAGTGCAGAAGATAAATTTAAAGAAGCAGCTGAGGCCTATGAGATTCTGAGTGACGAAACGAAGAAGCAGCAGTACGATAGGTTTGGACATTCAGGGATGAAGGGAGCCTCAGGCGGCGGCGGTGGTCACCATATGAATATGGAGGATATTTTCAGCCAATTCGGAGATATATTTGGTGGTGGTGGAGGTGGAGGAGGATTTGGTGGTTTTGGTGGTGGCGGGGGAGGATCTCGAAGAAGGCGCATGAAGGGGTCAGATTTGAGGATTAAGGTTAAACTAACCCTTGAGGAAATAGCTACAGGAGCTAAGAAGAAAATCAAGGTTACCAAACTGATTCAAGCAGCCGGAGTTGAGCATTCAGATTGTGGTCAGTGTCATGGGGCTGGTCAAGTCACTCGTGTGACAAATACAATTTTAGGTGCGATGCAGACAGCATCAACTTGCCCTTCATGTGGGGGGACTGGATACTCTATTACATCAAAACCGTCCGGCACAGATTCAAATGGCATGAAGAGAGAGGATGAAGTCGTAACGATTGATATCCCTGCAGGCGTTGAAGATGGAATTCAGTTAGTTATGAGAGGCCAAGGAAACGGTGCTCCTATTGGTGGGGTAACTGGAGATTTACTTATTATTGTTGAAGAGTTAGACCACAACGCGTTCCAGAGAAATGGAAAAAACCTCCACCATGATTTGTACATCAGTTTTATAGATGCAGCTCTTGGATCATCGGCTGAAATCCCACTCCTTTCAAGCAAAGCGAAAGTAAAGATTGAGCCAGGAACACAAAGTGGAAAACTAATTAGACTCAGAGGTAAGGGGTTACCTTCTGTAGATTCTTATGGAAATGGAGACTTGCTTGTGAACATCAATGTTTGGACACCCAAGACTCTTTCAAAAGAAGAACACAAAGCTTTGGAGAATTTGAGGGAATCAACGAACTTTAAACCTGAATTAGACCACAGCGAGAGGGGATTCTTTGAAAAAGTCCGTGATCTGTTCTCATGAATACATTGAAAGACTTAAAACATTCAGCCCTAGAACTCGTAGAAGTTCGTAAACAGTATGGAGATCATACTGCCTTAGATGGTGTGAGTCTAATTGTGCCCGAAGCTAGTATATTCGGTTTATTAGGGCCTAACGGTGCCGGTAAGACGACTCTGATAAGAATGGTTGCAGGGATCACAGGACCAGATAGCGGCTCTATTTCTTTTTTCGGAAAGTCGATGACATCAGAGCATATTAATGAAGTGGGGTATCTTCCTGAAGAAAGGGGGTTGTATAAAAACATGAGGGTTGGTGAGCAAGCAATGTATTTTGCGCGGCTCCGAGGCATGAGCAAAGAAGTTGCAAAGAAGGAACTTCTAGATTGGTTCGAAAGGCTAGAAGTTGACGGTTGGTGGAACAGGGAGGTTTCTGATTTAAGCAAGGGCATGGCCCAAAAAATCCAGTTTATTGTGGCAGTAATCCACAAGCCAAAATTTCTTATTTTAGATGAACCGCTGAGTGGATTCGATCCGATTAATGCCGCTCGTATTCGCAAAGAAATTATAAGACTAAGGGATGAACATGGCACTACGATTTTACTATCTACTCACGATATGTCTAGTGTGGATGAACTTTGTGATCACGTTGCTTTAATAAACCATGGTAGAAAGATATTAGATGGTCCTGTACATTCTTTACGTGAAAAAGCCAGAGCAGGTAAAATTGATTTAACCTTTAGAGGGAATTTAATAAGCTTTACTGCTGCGCTTGGTTCTGGGGCAATTTTGCACAGTGCCCATAGTACAGGTGACAATGTTCATGAGCTTGTATTAGGCCTTCCTGATGCTATCCCTATTGAGAAGTTCTTAAAGTGGGTAACTACTGAAGTTGATGTTCTCTCTTGCAGTCCTCAAAGTGTGAGTATGGATGATGTGTTTTTAAGAGCTGTACAAGACTCTGGAGAAAATAAGATTGAACAGTCATGAATCGATGGTTAATTGTTGTTGGTAGAGAGTTTAAGACTCGTGTAAGAAAGCGAGCTTTTATTATAGCTACTTTGCTTGGCCCTATTTTAATGGTAGGAGCAATCGTTGTAATTGCGTTTCTAGCTGAAAAGGCTACTCATTCTGATGCGAAGGTGTTATTTGTAGATCACAATAACCTAATGACATATGCTCTTTCCGGCAGTGAAGGAGTGAGGATACCTAGCTGTACTGAGTGTTTTTCTGACCGCTCATTTTTAGAGTATAGATTCACAAACCAGGCCTTGACTACCGAAGAGTTTATCGACAGTGACTTCACTGCTATGCTGGAGTTAGATGACGGGATTATGCAAAGCGCTAAAGCAGTGCTTCAATATGAAGTGGCTCCGTCAATTAGGGTAACATCTGCAATTAAGCGAGATTTGGGGGAAGCTGTTGAGAGGTTGAGGGTTAAAAGTGAATCTTCTTTAGACTATGAAACCTATAAACGGCTTAAGGTCAGGATAGGTTTAGTTACCCAAGATATTGTGACTCAAGATAAAAACGTACAACATAAGACAGGCGTGGGATTTGCTTTTGCGATGTTTATGTTCATGTTTATTTTGATTTATGGGATGCATGTGATGCGAGGAGTGATAGAGGAAAAGAGCAACAGAATCGTTGAGGTAGTGATAAGTGTGATCAAGCCGGAGCATTTAATGAGCGCTAAAATGGCGGGGATAGGTCTTGTGGGATTAACCCAAATTCTTGTTTGGTCTTTGCTGTCATGGGTCTTATTTATAACATTCGGATTCTATGCAGAGTCGTCAGGTCTCCTTGTTAATTTAATGAGTGAACAAGGGACGCAAGTGGCTGCCACCGATTTCTCCTCTTTCCTAGAAGCGAGTGATGATTTAAATGTATTGATGCAAATTGATTGGTTTATGATGGTGGGGTGGGGTGCTTTCTTTTACGTAGCTGGTTTTGCACTTTATTCGTCGTTGTTTGCGGCTATAGGAGCTGCAGTAGAGTCTGAGGCTGATGCTCAATATCTACTCATACCCGCAATGCTCCCTTTAATGTTTAGTTACATGGTGAATATGATGATTTTAGAATCTCCTGAAAGCATGTTAGCTACAGTTTGTTCTTTTATCCCCTTTACCTCTCCCATTACTATGATGATCAGGCTGAGTGTAGGAGTCCCATGGTGGCATGTAGTCATTAGCGCTCTGATACTCATTGTGACTGTTTACATTATGATTAAAATGGCGGGAAAAGTCTACAGAACGGGCATCTTAATGTATGGAAAGAAGCCAACATTAAGAGAGATGTTTCGTTGGTTGATTTATAAGAACTAATGAAAAAGGAGAGTCACATCTTGGATTCAACTTTAAGAAGAGTAGCCGTAATAGATTGTGGGACAAACACATTTAATCTGCGAATTGTTGAGTTTTTAAAAGATGTAGCTCCAGGATCTCGTCCTTGGAAAAAGTTGTTTAGCCTACGATTACCTGTTAGAATAGGGGAAGGTGGACTAAGTAAAGGCATTATAAAGCCTGATAGAATAGCAAAAGGTCTTGAAGCTATTGGAATGATGCAAGAAGCGATTCACAATTATGTCACGGAAGAAGTTTATGTAATTGCCACAAGTGCTTTGAGAGATGCTTCTAACAGCTCTGACTTTACCAATGAGGTGTTCAGCCGGTATGGATATAAAGTGATGATTATTTCTGGATCTACTGAGGCGGAGTTGATTCACGAAGGATCAGCATTAACATACACACCTGAAGATGGTGCAAATGTATTGACCATGGATATAGGGGGAGGAAGCACGGAATGTGTTTTGTGGAACAACAATGAAATTATTTGGTCGCGGAGTTTTGATGTTGGAGTGGCTAGGTTGAAGGAGCGTTTTAAAATGTCTGGTCATTTTGGTGAAGACGCTTACGAGAAGATGGATCCATATTTAGATGACATATTCGATCCTTTGTTAACGGCTTTAAAGAATGTACGGCCTTCTGTACTTGTTGGGTCTAGCGGTTCGTTTGATACTTTTTATTATTTAACTAAATCGAAGCGTAGTACTCCTTTAAAGAAAATAAAGTCACACAAGAGAATCTTTCACAAAGCGGATGCAATTGATTTTGATAGATTTCATAACGTATCTAAAATCATTGTCTGTAATTCTCTTCACGATAGATTAGAAATGGAAGGTATGCCACCGGACAGGGCTGATTTAATACCATACGCAGCAGCTATTGTCTTGTGGGTAGATAGAAATACTGACTTAAAATCTTTTTATAGATCTAAGTATGCCATAAGAGAAGGAGTTTTATACCGTATATATAAAGGTGACTCAGCTGTGCCGAGTTATATGTAACTTTGAATCATGGCTACAATTTTAATTATTGATGACGAACAGCCAATCCGTACAAGTCTTCGCGAGATTCTAGAGTATGAGGGTCATTCAGTTGATGAGGCACAGGATGGTGTAGATGGTGTAATAGCCGCAAGAAAGAAACAATACAGCGTTATTTTTTGCGATATTAAGATGCCTAAAATGGATGGACTTGATGTTTTAGATATGTTAAAATCCAAGGAGGTAGATACTCCAGTGATTATGATCTCTGGACATGGAACTGTGGAAACAGCTGTTCAAGCTTTGAAAAAGGGTGCTTTCGACTTTATTCAAAAACCGTTAGACCTAAATAGAATACTAATAACCTTAAAACACGCGACTGAGAAAGAAGAGCTTATTCAGGAAACAAAGCGCCTTCATAGAAAGGTACACAACTCTAAATCACACACCATTATTGGTGATTCAAAAGAAATCAAGGAAATTATTCAAATGATTAATACTGTTGCTGCAACAGATGCTAGAGTATTAATCAGTGGAGGAAATGGTACTGGAAAGGAGTTAGTAGCTCGCCAGTTGCATGATTTTAGCTATCGCAAGTCCAAACCCTTTGTTGAGGTTAACTGTGCTGCAATACCTTCTGAATTGATAGAGAGCGAACTGTTTGGTCATGAAAAAGGGGCATTTACGAGTGCAATAAAACAGAGGAAAGGGAAATTTGAACAAGCAAATGGTGGAACACTTTTTTTAGACGAAGTGGGTGATATGGGTGCGGATGCTCAAGCCAAAGTCCTAAGGGCTCTTCAAGAGAATAAAATCACTAGAGTGGGGGGTGACAAAGAAATTAAAGTAGATGTCCGAATTGTTGCTGCTACAAATAAGAATCTAAGAGATGAAATTGTAAAAGGCAATTTCAGGGAAGATTTATTTCACAGGCTAGCGGTGATTCCAATTCATGTACCTTCATTAAACAATCGTCGAGATGATATTCCTGTTTTAGTTGATCATTTTCTTAAACTATTAGCTGAAGATCATAGGATTGAAGTTCCGGTTATTGATGCTTCTGCTTTGAAAATGATATGTGAAGCAAACTGGACAGGAAATGTTCGTGAATTGAGAAATGTGATTGAACGATTGTTGATTTTAACTCCCCCAGGAGAAAATATTTCTTCTGAAATGGTCAGTAAATACTCTCACTTCACATAAGTTTAGTGTGCTTATAATTATAAGTTGTTAAAAGCCAGACCGTAAGAGGCAACCCAGCAAGTTTTTATACGTCTTAGTTAAAGATACCATAAAAACTCTTTCTTCATGGAAACCATTACTTTACTTGGATTTGAAATTAGCGGAGGCTTTCAACTCGCCACATTATTTATCGGTTTAATTGCTATCGTTGCTAATGCAAAGCTTTTTGTTAAAGCAGGACTTCCTTGGTGGGCCGTTCTCATACCTGTATATAATATTATGACGGCAATGAAATTAATCGGACGCCCCACATGGCATGCATTTTTGTTTTTCACGCCTGCATTAGTGTATCTTCTTCCAAGAACGATTTTAGAAGTAGCTCAGAGCTTCGGTAAGCACAAAACAATTGATTTTATTTTGGTCTTATTCTTCAATATATTTTATATCCTAAATCTGGGTCTATCTTACGATGAGGAGTATGTAGGTCCTGTATATGGCAATTCTATGGTGAAATCAAGTGATAAAATCAAATCATCTGGCGGGATGAATATTGCTCTTTAAATTTCAGTTGTTATTCAAGTAAGCCTTCAGCAAAACTGAGGGCTTCTTTTATGCCCTCAGGGTAGGATCCGCCAGCAGAGGCAAACTCTGGTTGGCCACCACCTCCTCCTCTTATAAACTTTGCCAAGTCTCTTATAACGATTCCAGCTTTAAGGCCTTTGTCCGAAATTACATCATCGCTTATAGCAACAGAGATCCCCACCTTCCCATCTTTTTTCGTAGCAAAAACACCTAAGAATGGAGCGTGTTCACTTTTCATTTGGAAAGCAAGGTCTTTGATTGATTTAGAATCAAGATCTAATTCACACGCAACAAAGTTCACACCAGATTTTAGGACTATTTGTTTCGCTAATTCGACTTTCATGCCGGCTACTTCTTTGCGCATTAGCTGTTCAAGTTCCTTCGTCATATTAGCAACCTCCACCATTAAATCATTTACAGATTTAGGCAGGTCTTTTGCTCCTTTAAAACTGTTCCGAATTTGAAGCAAAGTTTCTCTATCTGCGATTGAAGCTTTTAAAGTAGAATCTCCTGTAATTGCTTCTATTCGCCTAATTCCTGAAGCCACTGACGTTTCTGTTGTAATTCTAAAAGATCCGATTGATCCAGTCGCTGGAACATGTATTCCTCCACAAAGTTCTTTCGAAGTGCCAAAACTTATCATTCGCACTTGATCCGAATATTTTTCACCGAAAAGCATCAAAGCTCCTGCGGCCTTCGCTTCGGCAATAGGTAGATCTCGCTGTTCATCAAGCGCTATGTTTTTGATGATTTTTGAATTTACATTGTCTTCGATAGACTGCAGTATATCTGGATTTATTTTCTCAAAATGAGAGAAATCAAACCGCAAGTTTTCTGGCCTAACAAGTGATCCTTTCTGTTCTACATGCTTCCCAAGGATATCTCTAAGTGATTCGTGAAGAAGGTGAGTCACAGAGTGGTTACGTGCTGAAGAAAGTTGTAAATCAGAATTCACTTGTGCTAGAAAAGTGATTGATGGATCTTTTGGCAGTTCTGTTAATGTGTGAATAATAAGTTGATTCTCCTTCTTGGTATCGGTTACTGTGTGTTTGTCATTTTCAGAAATCAAAAAACCTGAATCTCCTACTTGTCCACCTCCTTCAGGGTAGAAAGGAGTTTTGTCAAGTACGACTTGGAAAGATTTTTTACTTTTTGATTCTACCTCTCTATATCTCAGGATTTTACACTCACAAGAAGTATGGTCGTAGCCTATAAATTCTGTATTTGAAGACGAAGGATTTACTTCAATCCAATCTTTTGTTGAGACTTTCCCATCTTTTCTAGATCTAATTTTTTGATCGTTAAGTTCTTTTTTAAATCCTGCTTCGTCAACCAACATTTCTCTTTCAGAGGCCATTAGAGAAGTTAAATCAAATGGGAAGCCAAACGTGTCATAAAGTTCAAAGACTGTCTTTCCGGATAATGTATCACCTTTTGACATGTTTTTGAGTTGCACTTGTAAAAGTTCAATTCCTTTGTCAAGCGTTCTTAGAAAGCTCTCTTCTTCTTGTTTTATAACTTGAGTGATGAGTCCTTTTTGCTTTTCAAGCTCTGGAAAAGCATCCCCAAGTGACTTTATTAAATCGGGGACTAGTTCGAAAATAAACGGTTTGTTAAATCCAAGGAAAGAATACCCATATCGAATAGCTCTCCTTAGAATTCTTCGAATCACATATCCAGCTCCTGTATTTGATGGAAGTTGACCATCGCAAATACTAAAGGAGACAGCTCTTACGTGGTCAACAATGACTCTGAAAGCAACCGACTTGAGGTCATCACCAGCATGATACTTCACGCCACTCAGTAGAGATAATTTATCCAACAAAGGGCTAAATATATCGGTGTCGTAATTGCTCTTTTTTCCTTGAATAGCCATTGCTAACCTTTCAAATCCCATCCCAGTATCGACATGCTTATTTGGCAAGGGGGTTAAAGAGCCATTTGCCAATCGGTTGTACTCCATAAACACGAGATTCCAAATCTCAACTACTTGTGGGTGATCACGATTCACTAGTTCTGCTCCAGAGATTTTTAATTTCTCTTCCTCTGACCTAAGATCAATATGTATTTCTGAGCATGGGCCACAAGGTCCAACTTCTCCCATTTCCCAGAAATTATCTTTCTTAGAAGCAAGAATAATTTTAGTTTCATCAACGTGGTTTTTCCAAAAGTTCAAAGCTTCTGAGTCGACCTTGAGGCCATCCGTCTTATCCCCTTCAAATACGGTTACGTATAGGTCGTTTTTATTCAAGTTGTACTTCTCAGTAAGTAATTCCCAAGCCCATGATATGGCTTCTTCTTTGAAATAGTCTCCGAAAGACCAATTCCCAAGCATCTCAAACATTGTGTGATGGTAGGTGTCAACACCGACTTCTTCTAAATCATTATGCTTCCCACTAACCCTGAGACACTTTTGTGTGTCTGCAACTCGTTTGTGTACTATGGGGCTGTTCCCTAGAAATAAATCTTTGAATGGATTCATGCCTGCATTTGTGAACATCAGAGTTGGGTCATCCTTAAGAACCATTGGTGATGACGGAACAATTTCGTGATTTTTATCAGCGAAAAAGTCTAAAAATATTTTGCGTATTTGGCGAGATTCCATGTGTCTTATTTGATTTTGTGAATTTAAGGAATACTCATCTGTCAAAAATGTACGAAATTTGCACTTAATGAGTCGCTTCAAAAAATCGAAATTTAGCCCGGAAACCCTTCAGACAGAGGTGATTCCGTATTCTATTAAGGATTATGCATGGTGGTCTTTACGCAACATTGGGTGGATCGTTCTTGTCGGAACAAGCTCTGTTTTGCTGTTTGACTACGCTTTTGACTCTCCAAAAGACAGGGCTCAGGCACGTGAGATTGCTTTTTTAGAAAATCAAATGTCTAGGTTCGAAACGGATGTCGAGGAAATGGTTAGCGTACTAGATAATATTGAGGTGAGGGATGATGCGATTTATCGCACCATCTTTGGTACAGACCCATATCCTGAGTACAGAAGAAACCCAGGAATTGGTGGAGCAAGTAGGAATAGAGCGTTACGAGGGTATGAACATACTGATGAAATTAGTGATCTAACGGTTAGAGTTGATGAAGTACAAAGACGTTTGGTTGCTCAAAGCCGTTCATTTGATGAAGTCATTGAATTGGCAACTACACATGAGGTTAGATTACATTCAATTCCGGCAATTCAACCACTAAGGAATGACGACTTAAAAAGGATGGCCAGTGGTTGGGGTAATCGGTTTCATCCCATCTATAAAGTAATGAAGTTTCACTATGGAATGGATTTTTCTGCACCTACAGGTACAGAAATATTTGCTACAGGAGATGGTGTTGTTGTCAAAGTTCGCCGTTCATACACTGGATATGGTCGCCATGTTGTGATACGTCATGGGTTTGGATACGAAACACTTTATGCGCATATGAGTCAGGCTTTAGTCGTGAAAGGACAAAAGGTCATAAGAGGAGAAACAATAGGACTTGTTGGAAATACAGGTACTTCCGTTGCACCCCATTTACATTATGAAGTAAGTAAGGATGGAAAAAAAGTGAACCCGGCTCATTATTATTTTAATGATCTAACCCCTGAGCAGTATGAGATATTATTGCAAAATGCGGAAGTTGCGCATCAATCTTTTGATTAATTCTTTTGATTAATTTCAAGGTATTTTAATTTGGTGTTGCAGAAATTAGTTTATGTTACTATCTTGCTGCTTCTCATGTCATTAAACAAACCCATTCAAAAGCAATACTTCAGCATTTCTGAAGTGGCCACTCTGATTGGTGTTAATGCATCACTTTTGCGGTTTTGGGAGAAAGAGTTTAAGCAGATTAAACCCAAGACAAATGCTCGAGGAAAGAGATCGTATAACAGCAAGGATATAGAAATTGTAAGATCTGTTTACGTTTTAGTAAAGGAACAAGGGTTCACACTTGATGGTGCTAGAAAAGCCCTCATGTCAAGAAAAGGGTTGGGTGCAGAAGTTGCTTCAGATGCAAGGGCGAAAGCTCACGCTACCCAAAAGTCCATTAATGACAATTTAGATTTAAAACCTAAATTTTCTGAAGAGGCGAGGATAGAAGCGATTAAGCGACTTAAAAAGGTCAGAGCTGAATTGCTGACTTTTAGAGCTGAGATTAAAGGGTAGTATTTAAGCTTTCTACGATATACTTCTCAACCCCATTTTCTAAAGACGTGAATTCTTTGTTGTAACCAGAGACTCTTAATTTAGTTAAATCAGCTTCGGTGAAATATTGGTAAGTATCCCTGATATCTTCTGGTGTGTCGATAAATTCAATATATACTTCCTTCTTCATTGATTTAAAAGTAGCTGTAACTAAATCTAAAAATGTTCTTGCCTTCCCTGACCCTACGTTGTATAAACCGCTCTCGATTTTTAACCGTCCATGCATCAAATGCATGCAGACATCGCATACGTCCTCGACGAAAATGAAATCCCGCGTTTGGTGACCATCTAAATAGTCATTCCTGTGAGACTTGAAAAGTTTCATTTTACCAGTCGCATTTACCTGTCTGAAAGTATGTAAAACAACCGAAGCCATTCTGCTCTTATGAGACTCATTAGGCCCATAGACATTGAAAAACTTAAGTCCAGCATAAAAGTAAGGTGAGCGTTCTTGCTGAAGAGCCCATTTGTCAAAGTCGTTTTTAGAATCGCCATATGGATTAAGCGGTACGAGCTTTTCCACCAATTCGTGGGAGTCGCTATAGCCCAATGTCCCGTCACCGTAAGTGGCTGCCGAGCTTGCGTAAATCAATGCGATACCGTATTCGACACACAAGTTCCAGATCTCTTTTGAGTAGTTGAGATTTAACTCGTTAAATAACGCAACGCTTTTTTCTGTCGTGTCTGTTCGGGCTCCCAAATGGAAGATGAATTGCACTTGGTTTTCATTTTTTTTAAGCCAAATAGGAAAATCTTTTCTTTCGACCAGTTCCGAGTAAATTAACTCAGAGTAATTGACGTGTTTATCTTTCCTAGAAAAATCATCCACAAGGACTAAGTCATTGTATTTGTCTTGGTTAAGCCTATTAACTAGCCTACTTCCAATAAATCCAGCTGCACCTGTTACGATTATCATGGTTGTAAAGGTATAACCGCTACCTTTGTCGACAGCTATCTCTAATACATCTATGAGTAAAAAATTAGTTTATATCACCCGCAGATCATGCTTTAATGCAGCTCACAAACTTTGGAATGAGCATTGGAGTAGTGAGAAAAACCACGAAGTTTTCGGCAAGTGTGCAAATGAAAATTGGCACGGGCATAACTTCTATTTGTTCGTTACTGTAAAAGGATATCCAGATCTAGACACTGGTTATTCTATTAATTTCGGTGCCCTGAAAGCTATTTTAAAGGAATACGTTGAGGATCCCATCGATCATAAAAACCTAAATTTGGATGTTCCTTGGATGAAAGGTCAATTGACAACAATGGAAAATCTCATCGTGGCTATTTGGGATAGAATACAACAACCTATCAAAGACAGTGGTTGCGAACTTCACGCTCTTAAGTTGTGTGAGTCTGAAAATAATTACGCTGAATATTTCGGTGGCGAATAAACCTATATTTTTTAATGGCACTTTACAATCGCGTTGAACATTACGATGAGAAAGCAATCTCTGTTATCTCTGATAAGTATAAATCTATACTTGGAGAAATAGGAGAGGATGTAGATAGAGAGGGGCTCATAAAAACGCCTGAACGCGTTGCTAAAGCACTCGCATTTATGACATCAGGCATGGACTGTGTGCCCTCTGATATCCTTAAGTCAGCAATTTTTACCGAAGACAATGACGAAATGGTTCTCGTTAGAAATATTGAGGTATTTAGCTTATGTGAACATCATATGCTGCCTTTTTTTGGCAAAGCACATGTCGCATATATCCCCAATGGAAAAATTGTTGGACTTAGTAAAATACCTCGTATCGTTGATGCATTTGCAAGAAGACTGCAAGTCCAAGAGCGACTCACGGAACAAATTAGAGATTGTATTAACGAGACTCTCTCACCACGAGGTGTTGCCGTTGTTATAGAAGCCCAACATCTATGTATGCAAATGCGAGGTGTTGAAAAACAAGGGTGCGTTACAACAACAAGTGCCTTTACAGGTGCGTTTCTTGATGACCCTAAGACAAGAAAAGAATTTATTAGTTTAATAGACAGAAGTTGAGATTCATGAACACGAATAAGCCTCCTTTACATTTCGATAGCGTATCAGATTCAGCTAATGGCGATGTTGCAAAGAACTTTGTTGCGAATGTCTTTGCTTGGATGACGATTGGACTGCTGCTTACAGCTTTCGTTGCTGGGTATTCTGCTTCTTCCGGATTGTATCTTCAACTTGTGGGTTCAGGTGGACTTATGAGTTGGGTTATTCTTCTAGCCCCTTTTGCCTTTATCATAGCAATGAATGCAGGTCTTCAGAAATACAGCGCTACCACCCTTACTGTTTTATTCCTTGCATTTTCTGCCACAATGGGGATATCGTTAGGCTCAGTTTTTCTGATTTATTCTATCGGGTCTATAACACAAGTATTCGTTATTACGGCTGGAACGTTTGGAGTCATGGCATTTGTGGGTTACACCACGACTATGGATCTCAGTAAATTTGGATCTCTGTTATTTATGGCTTTAATCGGTGTTGTTATAGCCTCGATAGTCAATTGGTTTATGCAAAGCGAGATGATGGATTTCATCATTAGCATTGTTGGTGTTCTTGTGTTCACAGGACTTGTTGCTTATGACACACAAAGAATCAAGCGAATAGGCGCAGGTGTAGAATACGGGTCAGCTGGAGCGACTAAACTCGCCATTCTTGCGGCAGTATCCCTCTATCTCAATTTCGTTAACTTATTTCTATTTCTTCTCCGCTTATTAGGAGGTAGACGTTAGGAAACCATCAGCTTTTTACCAGCTACGTTGACGTTGTTTACTACGATATTTATTAGGTAGGCTCCAGACGGGAGAGAGGAGGCGTTGAAGAAGAGCTTCGTTTCTCCAGCGGGGAGTAGCCCCTCGTGAATGACTTCTACAGTTCGGCCTAAAGCGTCACTCAGAATTACAATTACTTCACGAGATTCAGACATAATCACAGGGACACATGTTATAGCCGAAGCAGGGTTGGGATAGACCTCGGCGAATTTCCCTGCTACAATTGGGGCCATTTCAAAAAATCCATCGGTGGATATCTCTCCCACATGGAATTTCCACCAACCAAGTGGAGCGGGCATGGGGCGTGAACCAGTTTTCCCTGAGTAAGCGACTCCACTAACGTAATAGTAAACGTCTGTTCCTTGTTGCATTGCAGGGATTTCAGCAGTAAAGTCTTCGCCATTCAAATCGGTAGATTCTACCATTGTGACTTCAGTCCATGGTCCAGTAGGTGCGGTGGCATAATAGAGTTTGGCATTAGAAACCCCCGTCCTGTGGCTCAGGTATGCATCGACAACATATGTCTCGGTCGTGTTCTCAGTGTCTGGGAGAGGAAGGTGGCTGATTAAAAGAGGATCTTCCACACCCACAGAGTGAGTGATGCAATGAATGGCCCCACTCAAAGAAATGATTTCGTTGCCATTGTCATCACAATCAATCCCGACAATTTCATATCCCGGCATGGTCTCTTCCCAAATCCGGATTGCTGTTGTGTCGTACTGCTCATAAAAAGTAGGAAGTAGTATTTTGTTATTTACAAAAACGGCATTACTATACGTTTCATACCACCCTCCTGTATTTGGATATCCACCACCCAATTCTGGTGGGCTAGGGATTCGAACAATGTTAAAAGGTGTGCCCCATTTGGTCGTAAAATTCGAAAGAACATAATCGATATTGGCATTTATCTGTGGACCATCTGCGACGCCATCAGGATATTCAGACACCATAAGTGTACTCTCGTTAAGTAGCTTCATGTGCATGTCGATGTGGTGAATTCCGTCATACGGTAACGTGTGCATTGTGATAAATGTGTCTATTCCCATAAAAGCTTCAAAAATCCCCTCAATTTCTGTAGGAGTATGATTCGGGAACGTGGTCCACCAATTGGACCCACCATTGTTTTCATCGTGTACGAGCTCAGACTCAAAAGCGGTCCCAAATCCATCACTCATGTAATTCCCCCCTGTGTTCATTAAATCATAGGGTTCAGCTGTCGTGCTGTAAACATCAATACCTAAGTGCTCGCCCAGGGCATCCGATACGACGTCATCATCTGGGCGTGGCCTGTTGTACATCCAATCAACTAAGATTCTATCGTCATTCCAAGAGCCATAAACAGTGTTAGCACCATAATCCCTTATCCAAATGGTATTCAAATCTTGTTCAACAACATCTATATTGTCTAGGTTTAGAGCACCTCCGCAAGTATTGCTGGTTAAATAATTGCTTGTTGAACTCGGGTTTTCTGTGAAAACAACCACACGGCATTCGCTAATGGAAGCAGCAACTATTTGCTTCAAGATGCATGGAAATCCTTCCCAGGCAATTGTCAGAACTTCAATTTCTTCCCATTCGGCTGCTGCCCTGAGGTTAGAAAATGGAGGAGGGGTTTCGATTCCTCGAGCTAAAACTGGAGATACCCCCTTGCTTTCTATGAATGCTCTTTCTTCCACTCCCACGGCATTAGGCCAAACCTTCCGCAATTCTTGTGCTCCACTCTCATCGATTGTCATGATCAGAAAAAGTGCAAACACTCCCTTTTGAATGAGATTGTTAATCATATATTCTATTTGTGTTCTTGTAAGATCTCATTAATGACAGCAGAGGATAGCTTGTGAGTACCATTTGGTTGGTGGCTCGTCACTTTTAATCCACATTCCCTAAGACCCTCCACCTCTTTTTCATGAAGATCAAGAGAGTAATACTCGTCATCTTTAGGTCGTACAATGTGAATTTCGCTAATCCGCTTATCTAACCGTGGCTTCTGTTGATTCCACTCCGCAGGCAATGTGCCTGAAGAGAAAATCACTTTATCCACTTTCATCCCACTATCTAACCATCTAGCTGCAGTAGCCACTCCTTGTGAGAAGCCGATTAACGTTACAGATGTTGATACGTCAATATCGAGACTGCTCCACCATTTATTTAAGTAGGTAAGGTGATCATTAATTTCGCTCTCCCTATCATCACGGGTCATCCAAGAAGCCCCAATTTTCCCATCAAATCCCTTCACGTAAAATCGACTGAGTCCTTCTGGCGCACAGATCGACCTGCCTTCTTTCTCTAATTTCTGAAGTCCCTTGAGCATATATGCTGGGTGCTGTCCATACCCATGAAGTACTATGATCACCTCCTTCCCCTCTTTTGGCACCTCCCCAAGATGAAACCATCTCGCCTTCCTCGAAATTTCGATCGAATGTTCCACAACATTTTCAGGGAGTGGGTATTTCAATCTTGGATCCATATTTATTCTAATAAGTTATATCTAAAACAGTCGTCTCGAAAGCAGTACAGAAAACAGAATCAACCTCTTGAACATCATCCTCATAAGACTGATTAATAAATAAATAAGGCATCCATTTATCGCCTGGGAGAGCGCAGTTGATTTCATCATTGACGTTGGGTCCTTCAAAGACAAACCAATCGTTTCCACAATCGGTTAACTGCCCAAAATCTGCAAGCATCCTAATTCTAACTTTATCGTTCTCATAGGATGGGAGTGCGTTGATGATTTTAATTTGTAATTGCGCTTTAGGTGTCGCTTCAAGATCTATATGAAGTGGTATGTCTGGAGAAAAATCTTCGGGATTGATGTTTCCAAAAATCGAAAACCAACCATCAGATTTCACTTCTAATTTATACTCTAAGGCATTTTTCCTCGGGAAAATTATAGAGAAAAAACCAGATTCATCAGTTGTCGTTGTCCCAGCAGTCTCAAAAAACCCATTTAAAATACCATTTTCAAGAATTTGTTCTTTGAATTCGACCTCAAACCCAATACACGGTAAGTTGGTTGCTTCTTCACTCACAACACCTTCAATGATGTATGTGTTTGCACAATCCTCTCTACAACAGCTAGACAATATAAATAAAACAATTAAATAAGATGCGGATCGCGCACTCATAAAATATTGAGTTTAGCAAACTTGAGTAGCAACTGTTTTGTGCCCACAGTAGGGAAGAAAATAGTAGCCTTTACATTGGGTGCATCCCCTTCTATTCTTACAACCTTCCCCTTGCCAAATTTGGCGTGCTGCACCGTAACCCCCTCTGAGAGCTTTAGAGATTCTACGCTGACTTCCTTACTGACGTTATCAGCATCCCCTTTTGTTTTCGGGTTGCCAGAGTCAGAAACCTGCGTGAGATGTCTTCCTCCTATAGTAGGTTTATATGCATTCTTGTCTTTCTTTTTCCCACTTAATGTCGGGCTGTGGGTCGTCATAGTTCTGTAAATATTGACCTCATCGGCGGAATCCCCATCCCCTTTTGAGCTCCATCCACGTGTTTTATAGTTCCCTACACTTCCAGAAGGTCGTATGATATACTGCTCATCAATTTCATCGAGGAAGCGGCTTGGATCTCCATGGTGCATTTGGCCCCACTTAAACCGAGAGGTTGCATAAGATAAAACACAACTTTGCTCAGCTCTAGTCAATGCAACATAAAATAACCTACGCTCCTCCTCCATGTCGGCTCTTGAATCCATTGACCTTTGGCTGGGAAATAGATTTTCTTCAAGCCCAACAATATGTACGTGTTTAAACTCAAGTCCCTTAGATGCATGAATCGTCATCAGAGAGACCTTATTCGTGTCGTCATCGTCGTTGTCAGCATCAGTCAGTAATGCAACATCAAGTAGGAAATCAGATAGCGTTCTTATCGCCCCTGGGTTTTCATCGTCTTCTTGCTCGCTAAATGACTGCAGTCCATTGAGAAGCTCTTGAATGTTGTCGTATCGAGCTACCCCTTCAGGTGATTTATCTGTGTATAGTTGGTGAATTAAACCTGTTCGTTTTGCGATTTGTAATCCTAGGGCATGCGCAGTTAATCCGGCTAACTCCCCAGCAAATCCAGTCATCATTTCAGTGAACCCCTGAATCTTTATCCAAGCGGCTTTTTTGATCGAGTCAGGCTGCGTACCTAATGAAATCAGATCGTATACGCCCATGTCTTTTTCTCCAGCCTCTGCAAATAAACTATCTAAGGTTGTATTTCCTATACCTCGTGCAGGGTAATTAATAATACGTCTTAGAGCTTCGTCATCCCTTGGATTTGCAGTCAGTCTGAAGTACGCAATTAAATCTTTTATTTCCTTTCTCTGGTAAAAACTCTGGCCGCCATAGATGCGGTATGGTATGTTAATCTTCCTCAAGCTCTCCTCGAAAGACCTTGATTGTGCATTCGTTCGGTATAAAATGGCAAAGCTTCCGTAATCTGATCCTGCTCTCCCTCGCATTTCGTAGATGCTATCGGCCACGAATCTCCCTTCATAGTTGTCACTGGCTGCCTTGTGAATTTTTATTTTCTCTCCTTCGGAGTTGGCAGTCCAAACCTCTTTTTTTATTTGGTCTTTGTTAGCTGCAATCACAGAGTTAGCAGCATTCACGATGACCTTAGTCGACCTGTAATTCTGCTCTAACTTATAAGTTTTAGTGTCCGGGTAATCTTTCTTAAAATTAAGTATATTTTGAATACTAGCCCCTCTAAAGCCATAGATCGACTGGGCATCATCACCCACGACACAGATATTCTCATTGGCTGCAGCGAGTTGTTTTATTATAAGGTACTGCGCATAATTCGTATCCTGATACTCATCTACTAAAATGTACTTAAATCTATGTTGGTACTTATTTAGTAAATCAGGGAAATCGCGCAGTAAGACATTCATTTTATAGAGCAGATCGTCAAAATCCATCGCTCCAGCTCTCATGCAACGATTTTCATAAATCTTAAATATCTTTGAAATAAATGGCTTGCCTGATTGTCTATCTTCAGCCTGTATCTCGGCATGATTAAAATAATCATCGGCATTAAGTAAATTGTTTTTAGCACCAGAAATACGTTTAGCTACTGATGCAGCTTTATATTCCTTGTCATCCAATTTAAGCCCTTTTATAATGTCTTTAATAAGAGCTTTTGAATCCTGACTATCGTAAATGGTGAAATTGTGTGGATAATTAATTCGATCACTCTCAATACGTAAAATTCTTGCAAAAATACTGTGAAAGGTACCCATCATTAGGTTTCGAGCCTCATTATGCCCAACAACTTTACCCACCCTTTCCTTCATTTCTTTGGCCGCTTTATTTGTAAAAGTTAAGGCCAATATAGAAAATGGATCCACCCCTTTGCGCATCAATTGAGCAATTCGGTAAGTGAGTACACGTGTCTTGCCGCTGCCCGCACCTGCTATGACCATCATGGGGCCATTAATGTGTTCCGCTGCTGCCCTTTGGGGCTTGTTCAATTCGTTTAAAAAATCCACTCTGCAAAGTTAAGACGTTGTGTATTTAGTTCAATACAAAGTCGGGTTTTTCATTTTGAAGGAAAAAACATCTAATCGTTGTTGAGAATTATAAGTAATGTCTTACTTTTGCACCCCCATTAAAAATTGGGATTATCTTTTTTATGCCCATTAGAAATCGTTATCAGCTAAAATGCCAACAATACAACAGCTAATACGCAAGGGCCGGTATACAAAGCCGGTGACGAGCAAGTCCGCAGCACTTGACTCATGCCCACAGAGACGTGGAGTATGTGTTCGTGTTTATACAACGACACCTAAGAAGCCGAACTCAGCGATGAGGAAGGTAGCCCGTGTCCGTTTAACTAACGGTAACGAGGTCAATGCTTATATAGGTGGAGAAGGTCACAATCTTCAAGAGCACAGTATTGTGCTTGTTCGCGGAGGTCGTGTCAAAGATCTCCCCGGTGTTCGTTATCACATTGTACGTGGTGCACTTGACACTGCTGGAGTAGATGGACGTACACAAGGAAGATCTAAGTACGGGTCTAAACGAGCTAAAAAGAAGAAATAAACTGAACTATGAGAAGGAAAGTAGCTAAAAAGCACCGCGTCCTCCCGGATCCAATATTCGGAGATGTTCAAGTAACGATTTTCGTCAACAGTCTTATGAAGGACGGAAAGAAGAGTACTGCATTCAAGATATTTTACAGCGCAATTGAGAAGGTGACTGATAAGTCAGGTGAAGATGGATTAGAGTTGTTTAAGAAAGCATTGGTGAATGTAACACCAGGAGTTGAGGTTCGTAGCCGACGTGTCGGTGGAGCAACATTCCAAATCCCTACACCTATACGTGATAGTCGTAAAAACAGTTTAGCCATGAACTGGCTAATTGGTTTTGCTCGTAAGCGTAACGAGAAATCAATGTCTCACCGTTTAGCCGCTGAAATTATCGCAGCATCCAAAGAAGAGGGAGCTACTTTTAAGAAGAAAGAAGATACTCACCGTATGGCTGAAGCTAACAAGGCATTCGCTCACTTCCGTTTCTAAAACTATCATGGCAAAGAGAGATCTCAACCTAACAAGGAACATTGGCATTATGGCCCACGTTGATGCCGGTAAAACGACAACAACTGAGCGCATATTATACTATACGGGTATTTCACACAAAATTGGTGAAGTACACGATGGTGCTGCTACCATGGATTGGATGGAGCAAGAGCAAGAGCGTGGTATAACAATCACTTCTGCTGCAACAACCTGCATGTGGACCTTTAAAGATATTGAACACCGTATTAATATTATCGATACGCCTGGTCACGTTGACTTTACTGTTGAAGTTGAGCGCTCATTAAGAGTGTTAGATGGAGCTGTTGGTCTTTTCTGCGCTGTTTCTGGTGTTGAGCCTCAGTCTGAGACAAATTGGTCTCTTGCTGATAAGTACAACGTTCCTCGTATTGGTTTCGTGAATAAGATGGACCGTTCTGGTGCTGACTTTTTCAACGTTGTTAATATGATTCGCGAAATGTTAGGTGCCAATCCGGTTCCACTTCAGGTTCCTATTGGCGCAGAAGAAACGTTCCGCGGAGTTGTTGATTTAGTTCAGAATAAAGCTTTTGTTTGGAATGAGGAAGATATGGGGATGACTTGGGATGAGATTCCTGTTCCTGAAGATCTACTCGAAACAGTTGCTGAATGGCGCGAAAAACTTATTGAATCTGTTGCAGAACAAGATGATACTCTTTTAGAGAAGTATTTCGAAGATCCAGACAGCTTAACTGAAGAAGAAATTCACGCTGCAATTCGTAAAGCAACAATTGCGATGACGATTACTCCACTTATGTGTGGGTCAGCGTTCAAGAATAAAGGTGTTCAGACTATGTTAGATGGCGTTATGCGTTATCTGCCTTCTCCATATGATGTAGGAGCGATTATTGGAACTGACCCTGATGATGAAGAAATTGAGGTCAAGCGTATGCCTGATCCGGATGAGCCTTTCGCAGGACTTGCATTTAAAATTGCAACAGATCCTTTCGTAGGTCGTTTGTGTTTTGTCCGCGCCTACTCTGGAACTTTGCCAGCTGGTACTTATGTTAAGAATACTCGTTCGAATAAGAAAGAGAGGATTTCTCGTATTTTCCAGATGCACTCAAACAAGCAAAACCCTATCGACCTGCTAGAAGCTGGCGATATTGGAGCTGTAGTTGGTTTTAAAGATATACGTACTGGAGACACTTTATGTGCTATGGATGCACCTATAGTTCTTGAGTCTATGTCTTTCCCTGATCCAGTGATTGGAATTGCTATTGAGCCTAAGTCTCAAGTTGATTTAGATAAATTATCTAATGGTTTAGCCAAGCTTTCTGAAGAGGATCCTACTTTCACAGTCAAGACTGATGAAGATAGTGGCCAAACCATTATCTCTGGTATGGGTGAGCTTCACCTAGAAGTGCTTATTGACCGTCTGAAACGTGAATTTCACGTTGAATGTAATGAAGGTCAACCCCGTGTTGCTTACAAAGAGGCCATTTTTGCTGAGACTCAGCATCGTGAGACTTATAAGAAGCAATCTGGTGGACGTGGTAAATTTGCTGACATTGTTGTTAAAGTTGGACCGGCCACAGATCAAGAAAAAGAAGGTCTAGAATTTAAGAGCTCAGTTAAAGGTGGTAACGTTCCTAAGGAATTTATACCTGCTGTTGAGAAAGGATTTAAAACTGCAATGGTCAATGGTGTTCTCGCTGGATTCCCGATGGACAGTCTACGTGTTGAGCTTCTTGATGGAAGTTTCCATCCTGTTGACTCTGATGCTTTGTCGTTCGAACAGGCAGCTAAGTTCGCATACAGAAATGCCCTAAAACAGTGTACTCCTAAAATTCTCGAGCCGTTGATGCAACTTGAGGTTGTAACACCTGAGGTTAACATGGGTGATTGTATTGGTGACCTTAACAAGCGTCGTGCTGTAATCGAAGGTACTGATGAGCGTTCTGGAAAGACAGTTATTATCGCTAAGGTTCCGCTCTCTGAGATGTTCGGATACGTTACTGATCTAAGAACATTAACTTCTGGACGTGCAACATCTGCCATGTCTTTTAGTCATTACTCTGAGGCGCCGAAAAATATTCAAGAAAAAGTTATTGAGGAAGCTCAAGGATAATTAGCAACATTATGACAACACAAAAAATCCGTATCAAACTCAAATCATTTGACCACAATCTAGTGGACAAGTCTGCTGAGAAAATAGTGAAAACTGTGAAGACGACTGGTGCTGTAATTAGTGGGCCAATTCCTTTACCGACTCACAAACGTATTTTCACAGTTCTTCGTTCACCTCACGTGAATAAGAAGTCACGTGAGCAATTTGAGCTTAACAATTACAAGCGTTTGATTGACATCTATAGCTCTTCTTCGAAGACAGTTGATGCCTTGATGCGTTTAGAGTTGCCTAGTGGAGTTGAAGTAGAGATTAAAGTATAAATAAAGTATAACAATAGACATTCTGTCTGTTGAATAAAAACAAGCTATTATGCATGGATTAATAGGGAAAAAAGTAGGAATGACCAGCATCTACGGTGCCTCTGGGAAGAATATCCCATGCACGGTGATAGAAGTAGGTCCTTGCGTTGTAACGCAAGTACGTACCCTCGAGAAAGATGGCTATACAGCTATTCAACTCGGCTTTGGTGAACGCACTGTAAAGAGCACATCAAAAGCAATGCAAGGACACTTTAAACGCGCTGGAGTTTCTCCAAAGCGTAGCCTCGTTGAATTTAACAGTTTTGATAGTGAATTCCAATTGGGAGACACATTGAAAGTTGAAGACGTATTTAACGAAGGAGAATTTGTAAGTGTAATAGGTACCTCAAAAGGTAAAGGATTCCAAGGTGTTGTTAAACGTCATGGTTTTGCTGGAGTTGGACAGGCAACGCACGGTCAACATAACCGTTTACGTGCACCTGGTTCAATTGGTGCGGCATCTTATCCAGCTCGTGTATTCAAAGGAATGCGTATGGCGGGTCAAATGGGTAATGCTCGTGTAACGATCGAAAATCTTCAAGTTCTTAAAGTTTTACCAGAAGAAGGAGTTCTTGTTGTTAAGGGAGCAATTCCTGGTCACAAAGGAGCAACTGTAGTAATCCGTAAGCCAAAAGCACAATGAAACTCGACATATTCACAAGTAAAGGCTCTAAGTCTAAGAAAAGTGCTGAGTTACAAGATTCGGTTTTCGCAATAGAACCTAACGATCACGCTATCTACTTAGATGTTAAGCGTTATCAAGCAGCACAAAGACAAGGAACTCATGACACTCTTCACAGAGGTATAGTTTCTGGATCTACTCGTAAGATTAAAAAGCAGAAAGGAACAGGTACGGCACGTGCTGGTTCTATCAAGAATCCATTGTTTCGTGGAGGAGGTAACACTTTCGGTCCTGAGCCAAGAGATTACACCATCCACCTTAATGCCAAGCTTCGTAAGCTAGCTCGCCGAAGCGCTCTTAGTTATAAGGCAAAGGCTGACGGCATTATGGTTGTAGATAACATCACAATGGATGCTCCTAAGACAAAGGATTTATTGACTGTTATGACAAATTTGAAGCTTGAAGACAAGAAGACTTTAATGATACTTCCAACTCAAGACGACAATGTTTACCGTAGCTGTCGTAATCTACCTAAACATCGTGTGATGTTAGCGTCAGATTTAAGCACTTACGATATTATGAACTGTACGAATCTTCTTTTCGTAAATAATGCCCACGAGGTTCTCGAGGGATTACTAAAGTAATATTTGCTATGAAAGAGATTCTAATCAAGCCCTTAATCACTGAGAAAATGTCTGCTGACACTGAGCGGACTAATAGCTACGGATTTGTAGTTGCTCTTGGTGTTAATAAGATCGAAATTAAAAATGCGATCGAAAAAGAATATAACGTAACAGTTAGAAACATTCGCACATTACGTGTTGATGGAAAAGCTCGTCAACGTTTCACAAAAACCGGAGTCGTCAAAGGCCGTACTAATTCTTATAAGAAAGCATTAGTAACATTAGCTAAAGGCGAAGTCATCGATTTATACGATAATATCTAAACAATGGCATTACGTAAATTCAATCCGATAACGCCTGGTATGCGTCATAGAGTGCTCACGAATTTCTCGGAGCTCACTGCTGACAAACCACATAAGCCGTTACTTGAGTCATTAAAAAAATCTGGTGGTCGTAACGATACTGGTAAAATGACTATGCGCTACCGAGGAGGTGGGCACAAGCGTCGTTACCGTCTCATAGACTTTAAGCGCAATAAGCACGAGGAAGCAACTGTTTTAACAGTAGAGTACGATCCAAATCGTACTGGCCGCATTTGCCTTGTTGAGTATAAGGATGGTGAAAAGAGATACATTGTTGCTCCAGCTGGTTTAACTCCTGGGATGACTATTAACTCTGGTAAGAAAGCTATTCCTGAAGTTGGACATGCAATGTACCTGTCTGATATTCCACTCGGAACCATCATTCACAATATTGAATTACATCCAGGAAGAGGAGCTTGTATTGCTCGTAGCGCTGGTGCATATGCACAGTTAGCTGCTCGTGATGGTAAGTTCGCAATCATTAAACTACCTAGTGGGGAAACTCGTATGATTTTAATTACTTGCTTAGCTGTTATAGGCTCTGTAGGTAACTCTGAGCATAACCTACAAGTTAGTGGTAAAGCCGGTCGTTCACGCTGGTTGGGTCGTCGTCCACGAGTTCGTGGAGTTGTGATGAACCCAGTAGATCACCCAATGGGTGGTGGTGAAGGAAAGTCATCAGGTGGACATCCACGTTCACGTAATGGAATTCCTGCGAAAGGTTACAAAACTCGTAACCCACGCAACAAGTCGTCTAAATACATCATTGAACGCAGGAATAAATAAGCTATGGCACGTTCGCTGAAAAAACCCCCATTTGTCCACTACAAGCTAGTTCAACGAGTTGAAACTATGCAAGGTTCTGGAAAGAAATCAGTTATTAAGACTTGGTCTAGAGCCAGTACTATTACACCTGATTTTGTCGGATTGACAATTGCTGTTCATAATGGCCGCCAGTTTATACCGGTGTTCGTTACTGAGAACATGGTAGGTCATAAACTAGGAGAATTTTCTCCAACTCGATCGTTCCGTGGTCACGCGGATAAAAAAGATAAGAAGCGCTAAGCGCTCGCTAACTAAAGAACTATGGGAGCACGTAAAAGATTAAAAGCTGAGGCACGTAAAGAAGCAATGAAAAATATTGCTATTGCGAAACTCAATAATTGCCCTACTTCGCCTCGAAAGATGCGTTTGGTAGCGGATACCGTTCGAGGAAAGGATGTATTTGAAGCATTAAATATTTTGCGCTTTTCAGCACAAGATGCTTCAGGTAGAATTGAAAAACTTCTTCGTTCTGCTATTGCTAACTGGGAAGCAAAAAATTCTGGAGCAAATCCGGAGGACTCTAAATTAACTGTAAGTGAAATATTCGTTGATAGTGCAAGAATGTTAAAGCGTATTCAGCCTGCACCTCAAGGTCGTGCTCACCGCATTAGAAAGCGTTCGAACCACGTTACAATCATCGTAGATAGCGCAAAGAACTAATATGGGACAGAAAACACATCCAATAGGAAATCGCCTCGGAATTATTCGTGGTTGGGATTCAAACTGGTACGGAGGAAACGATTACGGATCTAAGCTTGTAGAAGACTATAAGATTCGTGAATACCTCACTGCTCGTTTGCGTAAAGCAAGCGTTGCAAATGTTATCATTGAGCGTACGCTTAAGCTGGTTACTGTCACAATCAAGTCTGCTCGACCAGGTGTTATTATCGGGAAGGGAGGATCTGAAGTGGATAAGCTTAGAGAAGAGCTCAAGAAACTAACAGGTAAAGATGTTCAAATAAACATATTTGAAATTAAACGCCCTGAATTAGATGCTCGTTTAGTTGCTGAAAGTGTAGCTCGTCAATTAGAAGCTAGAATCAATCACCGTCGTGCGATTAAAATGTCTATCCAAAGTACCATGCGCTTAGGTGCTGAAGGTATTAAGATAAACATTGCTGGTCGTATTAATGGAGCTGAGATTGCTAGGTCTGAAGGATACAAAGAAGGTCGTATTCCACTTCACACTTTCAGAGCTGATATTGATTACGCTAATGTAGAGGCTCACACTACTTACGGTGTACTCGGAATTAAATGTTGGATCTGCCGTGGAGAGATTTATGGTAAGCCCGATTTATCACCACTTCCTCCTCAGAAGAAAGAGCGTGGAGGAGACCGTAAAGGTGGAGAACGTCGTGCTGGTGGTGGAAGTGGAGGAGGTCGTCGTAATAACTCACGTAGATAATAGCTGACTGATATGTTACAGCCAAAAAGAACTAAGTTTCGTAAAATGCAAAAAGGCCGTGTTAAAGGCCTTGCCTACCGTGGAAGCACAGTAGCATACGGATCATTTGCCATTAAGACTATGGATATAGGTTTTATATCTTCACGTCAAATTGAAGCAACTCGTATTGCGATTACCCGATTCATGAAACGTGAAGGTAAAGTTTGGATTAGAATTTTTCCAGACAAACCAATGACATCTAAGCCTGCCGAAGTACGTATGGGTAAAGGTAAAGGAGCCCCTTCTCATTGGGTTGCACCTGTTCGTCCCGGACGAATCATGTTTGAAGTTGATGGTGTATCTCAAGAGACAGCACATGAAGCATTACGACTTGGAGCTCAAAAGCTTCCTGTACGTTGTAAAATTGTTACACGCCCAGATTATGCAGCGCAATGATTGAAATGAACGAAATTCGCCAGATGTCTGAGAAGGACTTGGCAGAAAGAATAAACGTTGAACGTGAGGCACTATCAAAGCTTCGCTTTAACCATACAATTGCTGGACTTGAAACTCCAACAATTTTGAAAATTCAAAAGCGTGATGTCGCGCGCCTTTTAACTGAGCAAACTGCACGTAATAAAGCATCATGAGCACAGAAACTATAACACGTAAACTTAGAAAGGAGCGAGTTGGTATTGTTACATCTAACAAGATGGATAAATCAATTGTAGTTTCTGTAGAGCGTAAAGAGAAGCATCCTTTCTACGGAAAGTTTGTAACTAAAACTACAAAGCTTGTTGCTCATGATGAGGAGCAAACATGTAACATTGGTGATACAGTTCGTATCATGGAAACACGTCCAATTAGTAAGCGTAAATGCTGGAGACTGATTGAAGTTGTAGAACGTGTTAAATAATTAATATTATTAGGAAACAATGATACAACAAGAATCTCGTATGAAAGTGGCTGATAACAGTGGTGCTCGTGAAGTACTCTGTATTCGTGTCCTAGGTGGAACCAAAAGACGTTATGCGTCGATTGGAGACAAGGTAGTTGTAACTGTAAAAAGTGCGACACCTAATGGAAATATTAAAAAAGGTACGGTTGCTAAGGCAGTAGTTGTGCGAACTCGTAAAGAGATTCGCAGAGCTGATGGATCTTACATCCGTTTTGATGATAATGCTTGCGTTTTGTTAAACGAGGGTGGAGATATTCGTGCTACACGTATCTTTGGCCCTGTTGCTCGCGAGTTACGTGATAAGGACTTTATGAAAATTGTCTCACTAGCGCCTGAGGTGCTGTAAGGAAGACTAAGGAAAGATGGAAAAGCGACTAAAAATAAAATCTGGTGATTCAGTAAAAGTACTTTCAGGCGGTAGCCGTGGAAAGACTGGATCTGTACTCTCTGTTGATCGCAAAAAAGATCGAGTGGTTATTGAAGGTGTAAACATCATCACTAAGCACGTTAAGCCAAGCGCTTCTAACCCACAGGGAGGAGTAGTTAAAGTAGAAGCAGGTATTCACATTTCTAATGTGATGGTTGTTGATTCTGCTGGCAATGCAACTCGAGTAGGACGTCGTCGTAATGACGCTGGTAAGCTTACTCGTTACTCTAAGAAATCAAACGAAGATCTGAAGTAATGACATACGTATCTAGACTTCATACGCAATATAACGACGAGATTGTTCCTACTTTAATAAAAAAGTTCGAGTATACTAGTCTTATGCAAGCGCCAAGTATCACTAAAATTTGCTTAAACCAAGGAGTTGGTCAAGCAGTAGGTGATCGTAAAATGGTGAATACTGCTGTTGATGAGATGTCAATCATCTCTGGACAAAAAGCAGTTAAGACAATGTCAACTAAAGATGTTTCTAACTTTAAACTCCGTAAGGATATGCCTATCGGTTGTAAAGTTACATTACGTCGAGATAAGATGTATGACTTTTTAGATCGTCTTATCTCTATCACATTACCACGTACTCGTGATTTCCAAGGTATTAAAGCTAAAGGCTTTGATGGTAGAGGTAATTTCACGTTTGGTATAAAAGAACAGCTTGTCTTTCCTGAGATTAACATCGATGATGTTAAACATATCAATGGAATGGACATTACTATTGTTACATCTGCAAGCACTGATGAAGAAGCAAAAGCTTTGTTGTCGGAGTTTGGTTTCCCTTTCAAAAAGAACTGAGCATGGCTAAAGAAAGCATGAAAGCGCGAGAGCGCAAACGCGCTAAAATGGTAGCAAAATATGCTGCTAAGCGTAAAGCCTTGAAAGAGGCTGGTGACTGGGAAGGCTTTCAAAAGCTCCCACCAAATTCAGCTGCTGTGCGTATGCACAATCGTTGTCAGATCACAGGACGTCCTCGCGGATATATGCGTCAGTTTGGCGTTTCCCGTGTTCTATTTCGCAAATTGGCCCTATCGGGTCGCATCCCCGGAGTAAGGAAAGCTAGCTGGTAAGCGCTTTCTTGATCCAATAAATAGAATACTGATATGCACAGTGATCCTTTAGCAGACCTATTAACGCGCATTCGCAATGCGCAAATGGCACAACACAAAGTGGTAAACGTACCTGCTTCTAATTTGAAGAAGGAGGTTACTAAAATACTCTTTGATCAAGGTTTTATTCTCAACTATAAATTTGTTGATGAGAAACCTCAAGGAACCATTAAAATTGCGTTACGTTATGACGATAAGACTCGTAGACCAGCAATTACAGAAGTCAAGCGCTTCTCTAAACCTGGTTTACGTAAATACGGTGCAGCTTCTGAGTTGCCACGTGTACTTAACGGATTAGGTATAAGTATTATTTCAACCAACAAAGGTTTGATGACGGACAAAGAAGCTCGTCGTTTAAATATTGGAGGTGAAATCATTTGTACAGTTTACTGATATTAAGCAATAGAGAAATGTCTCGTATAGGAAAAGCCCCCATAACAATCCCTGAAGGAGTTACTGTTTCAATTGATAAATCAATTGTTACGGTTAAAGGCTCTAAAGGTGAGCTCAATCAAAATATTGATTCAGCAATCGCAGTTGTCATTGAAGATAATGTAATTACACTTACTCGATCTTCTAATGACAAGGAATTTAGATCTAAGCATGGTTTATTCCGTGCTCTTATCTTTAATATGATTGAGGGTGTCTCTCAAGGTTACACTAAAGAGCTTGAGCTTTATGGTGTTGGTTTTAGAGCATCTTCTCAAGGTCAACAATTAACATTAAGTCTTGGTTATAGCCATGCTATTGTTATGCAATTGCCTGCTGAAGTTATACTTCTAGCAGAAACAAAAAAAGGTCAGCCACCTTTAGTTAAGTTAGCGTCACATGACAAGCAACTTATCGGTACTGTAGCTGCTAAAATCCGTTCACTACGTAAGCCAGAACCATATAAGGGTAAAGGTATTCGTTACAAGGGAGAAGTAATTCGTAGAAAAGCTGGTAAGACGGCTGCAAAATAATTGAAGAATAATGTCAACTAGTAAAAAAACATTAGCTCGTCTAAAAGTCAGACGCCGCGTCCGCGGTAAATTGTCTGGAACATCAGATCGTCCTAGATTATCTGTATTCCGTAGCAATAAGCAGATTTATGCTCAAATCATTGATGACTTGAGTGGTCGTACTTTAGCTTCAGCATCGTCTTTAAGTAAAGATGATACTAAAAACCAACCTAAACTAGAGCAAGCTACTTCAGTTGGCACTATGATTGCTGAGCAAGCAAAAGGTGCAGGAATTACTAACGTGGTATTTGATCGTAGTGGTTACCTATTTCACGGTCGTGTTAAACAATTAGCGCAAGCTGCCCGCGATGGGGGTCTCAAATTCTAAATAAGATGAATCAAGGACAAGGACAAGGACAAGGACAAGGCAAGCGCAACCAGCGACCCGGTGGTAAACGTGAACAACAGAGTAGAACTGGTGATCCAGATTTGAAAGAACGTTTGGTAGGCATAAATCGTGTTGCAAAAACTACCAAAGGTGGTCGTACTTTTAGTTTTAGCGCTATTGTAGTCGTTGGGAATGAAAATGGCAAGGTTGGACATGGTTTAGGTAAAAGCCGTGAAGTCGCTACTGCTATTCAGAAAGGTATCGAGATTGGTAAAAAGGATATGATTACTGTACCTGTAATTAACGGTACGATTCCTCACAGACAAGAAATGAAGTATGCGGGTGCTCACGTCCTTATAAGACCAGCATCTCCAGGAACTGGTGTAATTGCTGGTGGAGCAATGCGTGCTGTGTTAGAGAGTGCTGGAATTAAAAATGTACTTGCTAAGTCTTTGGGATCTTCTAATCCACATAATGTTGTTAAAGCTACATTTAATGCTTTAAAAGAGCTGCGTGATGCTAAGACAATTGCAAATATTCGTGGTATTTCTATGTCAAAAGTATTTCAAGGCTGAACTTAAAAATCATGAGTAAAGTTATTATAACACAAGTCCGTAGTGCAATTAATCGCACTAAACGCCAGAAGGATACAATTCAGGCGTTAGGAATTAAAAAGCTTAACAACCCTGTTGAGCATGAAGCAACGCCTCAAATAATGGGAATGATTCGTAAAGTGAGTCATCTCGTTAAATTTGAAGAAAAATAATCCAATCCAGAAATAATCATGAATCTAAGCAATCTTACACCTGCAAAAGGATCTATTAAGAATCGCAAGCGAATTGGTCGTGGAGAAGGTTCTGGACATGGTGGTACATCTACACGTGGTCACAAAGGAGCTAAGTCACGTTCAGGATATTCGTCTAAAATCGGATTTGAAGGTGGTCAAATGCCACTTCAACGTCGTGTGCCTAAATTCGGTTTTGTAAGTCCTAATAGAGTTGAATACAAGGGTATTAATCTCGATGTATTACAAGAACTTTCAGAAAAAATCGGTTCAACAACTATCACACCTAAAGAAATCGTTGAAAACAGTCTTGCTGGTAAGCATGACTTGATCAAGATTTTAGGTAGAGGGAGTGTTACTTCTAAGTTAGATGTCTCAGCTCATCAATACTCGAAAACCGCTTTAGAAGCTTTAACAGCTGCTGGTGGATCTGTTTCAACTATTGATCGTCTCGCGAAATGAGACTGTTTTCTAAAATAGCAGATATTTGGCGTCACGAAGAACTTAGAAATAAGATTGGTATAACGCTGGGCCTTATTCTAGTATATAGAATAGGTTCTTTTATCGTTATTCCAGGAGTCAATGGTGATGTTCTAGCTGAACAAATGAATTCACTTGGAGGTGGAGGTGGTTTAGGAGATATTTTATCTCTATTCACTGGAGGAGCTTTCACAAGAGCGTCTATTTTCGCTCTTGGTATTATGCCTTATATATCTGCTTCAATTATCGTTCAGCTGATGAGTATTGCAGTCCCTGCAGTACAGAAGCTTCAAGCTGAAGGTGAAAGTGGCCGTAAGAAGATTACGCAAGGAACAAGGTTTCTAACAATTGCAATCGCCCTCGTACAAGCTCCAGGATATTTAGCATCTACGGTTGTATCAGTACCAGGTGCTGTAGTTAATCCAAGTACATTTTGGTGGTTTTCTGCTGTTATGATCATTGTGAGTAGTACACTTGTTATTATGTGGCTCGGTGAGCGCATTACTGATAAAGGTGTAGGTAATGGTATTTCATTACTTATTATGATTGGAATTATAGCTACATTTCCTCAAGCTTTAATACAAGAATTCATTCATCCTGATTCAACAATTTATTTCTTCTTAGTTGAAATAGCTTTCTTTTTGATTGTCATTGGAGCGAGTGTTGCTCTTGTCCAAGGTATTCGTAAAGTGCCAGTACAAATGGCTAAGCTGCAGCAAGCTGATAGTATGATGCCTTCTGGATCAGGTGCTAGAAGCTTTATACCATTGAAGGTAAACTCTTCAGGAGTTATGCCAATTATTTTTGCTCAAGCTATTATGTTTGTTCCTTTATATATGACTCAATCAGAGTCATTACAAGGCAATGCCTTTTTACAGAGTTTAAGTGATTTTAATGGTGTAGGATACAACTTGTTATTCTTTTTAATGATTGTAGCTTTCACATACTTTTACACTGCTATTACTGTTAACCCTAATCAAATGGCTGATGACTTAAAACGTCAAAACAGTTTTGTGCCGGGTGTTAAGCCAGGAAGAGCTACCGCAGAATTTTTAGATCAAGTTTTATCTAAGATCACTTTGCCAGGAGCTGTTTTTCTTGGATTAATTGCAATCTTGCCTGCAATTGTGTTTAACCTAGGTTTAACACATTCACAATCATTTTCCATATTCTTCGGCGGAACGTCGCTCTTGATTATGGTTGGAGTTATTCTTGACACTCTTCAACAAATAGAAAGCTATTTGCTTTCGCGTCACTATGACGGTTTAATGAAGTCTGGAAAGATGCGTAACCGTTCGCAGTCACCTGTGGGAGGTTTAGGAGGTTAATTTGATATGAGTTTAGGACGACGAATCCGTATAAAATCGGAAGAAGAAGTCGAACTTATTCGTAAAAGTTCATTGCTTGTTGGGAGGACTTTAGCAGAAGTAGCAAAACTGGTTACACCAGGAGTTACTACTCTACAGTTAGATGCCATTGCCGAGGAATTTATCCGAGACAATGGTGCTGAACCAGGTTTTAAAGGTTATGGGGGATTCCCCAATACTCTTTGTACTTCGGTAAATGCTGCTGTAGTCCACGGAATACCAAATGATAAGCCATTACTTAATGGTGATATTGTTTCGATAGACTGTGGTACGCTAATGAATGAATTTTATGGAGATAGCGCTTATACTTTTGAAGTAGGAGAGGTAGATCCGGAAATTCAAAAATTATTAAAAGTCACAAAGGAATGCCTTACTTTATCGATAGAACAAGCAATCGTTGGTAAGCGTATTGGCGATATAGGAGCTGCTTGTCAAAAGCATGCTGAATCATTCGGATATGGAGTGGTTCGTGAATTAGTAGGTCATGGATTGGGGCGTGAGCTTCATGAAGCACCTGAAGTTCCTAATTATGGTCGCCGTGGAAACGGCCCACGTTTAGTAGAAGGTATGGTACTTGCTATTGAACCGATGATCAATCTTGGAAAACGCGATGTGCGTACTGACAAGGATGGTTGGACAATTGTGACTAGTGATAATTTGGTTTCTGCTCATTTCGAACACGATATAGTTGTTCGGAAAGGGAAAGCCGAAATTCTCTCAAGTTTTTTAGAAATAGAAAGAGTTATTAATAAAACGTAAAAGATCGAAAATAAATAAGCGAATGGCGAAACAAGCATCTATCACACAAGATGGAACCATCTTAGAAGCATTGTCTAATGCAATGTTTAGAGTGGAATTAGAAAATGGGCATGTTATTACAGCTCATATCTCAGGGAAAATGAGGATGTATTACATCAAGATTTTACCTAGTGACCGTGTGAAAGTTGAGATGTCTCCATATGACTTGTCTAAAGGACGAATCACTTTTCGATATAAAAAATAAAAAATCAGCCCAATGAAAACACGCGCATCCATAAAGAAGCGAACGGCAGATTGTAAAATCGTTCGCCGTAAAGGACGACTTTTCGTCATTAACAAGAAGAATCCTAAAATGAAGCAACGTCAGGGTTAATCCTGATTTTGCAAATTCAATAGACTCATGGCACGTATAGCTGGTGTAGATATTCCTCGCAACAAGCGCGGAGCAATTTCCTTAACGTACATCTTCGGCGTAGGCCGCAGTCGTGCGTTGAAAATTTTGATTGAGGCTGATGTAGACTCGAATAAAAATGTAGATGAATGGAGTGACGAAGAGGTCGGTTCAATTCGTAACATTATTGGTTCGAGCTTCAAAGTCGAAGGAGAATTAAGATCTGAAACACAATCAGATATTAAACGTTTGATGGATATCGGTTGTTACCGAGGCATTCGTCATCGTAACGGTTTACCTTTGCGCGGTCAACGTACAAAGAATAATTCTAGAACTCGTAAAGGGCGAAGGAAGACTGTCGCGAATAAGAAACAATAACAAAGAGTTAGTTCTATTAATTTTGTCCGAAAGGACTGATCACCTCCAAATAACTAATTATGGCAAAAAGCGCCAAAAAGAAGAAAAATGTAAAAGTTGACTCCGTTGGAGAGGCTCATATACATTCTTCATTTAACAACATTATCATCTCCCTGACGAATACGACAGGCCAGGTGATATCCTGGTCAAGTGCCGGGAAAATGGGTTTTCGTGGATCTAAAAAGAACACTCCATATGCTGCACAATGTGCTGCCGAAGATTGCGGTAAAGAAGCAATGGAATTTGGACTTAAAAAAGTTCGAGTGTTTGTGAAAGGTCCTGGATCAGGTCGCGAAAGCGCTATCCGTACCCTTCATAACATGGGAATTCAAGTTACAGAGATTGTCGATGTAACACCACTACCTCATAATGGTTGCCGCCCTCCAAAGCGTCGCCGAGTTTAATAATTACAAATTAAGAATTTTTAATCATGGCACGTTACCGCGGACCCAAATCAAAAATTGCCCGTCGCTTCAAAGAAGCAATCTTTGGCCCAGACAAAGCTCTAGAACGTAGAACTTATGGACCAGGACAACACGGGAATACACGTCGTAGAAAGAAAGAGTCTGAGTACTCTGTTCAATTAATTGAAAAACAGAAAGCAAAATACACTTATGGAATTTTGGAGAAGCAATTCTCAAATCTGTTTAAATCAGCTAGTTCTAAGAAAGGTATTACTGGTGAATTGCTACTTCAAATGTGCGAGAGCCGTTTGGATAATGTTGTTTACCGTCTCGGAATCAGTACTACCAGAAGAGGTGCAAGACAACTTGTATCACATAGACACATTACTATAAATGGTAGTGTTGTTAATATCCCATCTTGTAGCGTTCGCCCTGGTGACGTTGTAGGAGTAAGGGAGAAGAGTAAGTCTCTAGAGATTATTTCAATGTCTTTAGGGTCAAGTACTCAAACTCATGATTGGCTTAATTGGGATGTTCAGGCAATGTCTGGAACCTTAGTTAGCACCCCAACTCGTGATCAGATCCCTGAAAACATCAAGGAATCTTTAATTGTAGAATTGTACTCTAAGTAATATAGAACCAGAATATTCATGGCTATTCTCGATTTTCAACAACCGGACAAAGTAATTATGTTAGACTCTTCGGAGTATAATGGACGCTTTGAATTCCGCCCACTAGAACCAGGTTTTGGTATAACTGTAGGAAACGCGCTTCGACGCATTCTACTTTCATCCCTAGAAGGTTTTGCTATTACTTCTGTACGTATCGACGGTGTCGATCACGAATACTCTACGATTAAGGGAGTAATGGAAGATATGACTGAACTTATTCTTAACCTCAAACAGGTTAGGTTTAAGCGTCAGATTGAAGATACCGACTCAGAAACAGTTACTGTTTCTGTAAAAGGTAAAACATCTCTAACAGCAGGTGATCTAGGTAAGTTTACATCTGCATTTCAGGTGATTAATTCTGACCTCGTTCTCTGTCGCATGGAGAAAGGTGTAGATCTAAAGATGGAATTAACCATTGGTAAAGGACGTGGATACGTTCAAGCTAATGAAAATGTTCGTACTGACGCTCCTATAGGAACGATTTCTTTAGACAGTATCTTCACTCCAATTCGCAACGTAAAGTATAGCGTTGAAAGCTTTCGTGTTGAACAACGCATTGATTACGAGAAATTAATTATCGAACTTGATTGCGACGGAAGTATAACACCTAAAGATGCATTACAAGAAGCTGCTAAGATTTTAATACATCATTTCATGCTTTTCTCTGATGAACGTATTTCTTTAGGGACTGACGAGCAACAAGAGACAGAAGAATTTGATGAGTCAAGTCTTCATATGAGACAACTGCTTAAAACTAAGTTAGCTGACATGGACCTAAGTGTTCGTGCTCTTAACTGTCTTAAAGCTGCTGACATTGAGACATTAGGTGATTTAGTTGCCTTTAATAAAAATGACCTTTTGAAATTCCGTAACTTTGGTAAAAAGTCTCTAACGGAACTTGAAGAATTGGTTGAGATTAAGAACCTTGCGTTTGGTATGGACGTAAGTAAGTATAAACTTGATAAGGAGTAAGCTATGCGTCACGGAAAGAAATTTAATCATTTAGGTCGTAAGACTGCGCATCGTAAGGCGATGCTCACTAATATGTCATGTTCTTTAATTGAGCATAAACGTATTACTACAACTGTAGCCAAGGCTAAAGCTCTTAAGAAATATGTAGAGCCTCTTGTGAATCGTTCTAAGGACGATTCAACTCACAATCGTCGTATTTGTTTTCGCTATTTAGCGAGCAAAGACGCTGTAACGGAATTATTCCGTGAGGTAGGTCCTAAAGTTGCAAACAGAGATGGAGGGTACACTCGAGTTATTCGCACCGGCAATCGTTTAGGTGATAATGCTGAGATGTGTATGATAGAGTTAGTTGATTTCAACGAAATCTATGGCAAGGATGAGAAGAAGAAGACTCGTCGATCACGTAGAGGTGGTGCAACTCCTGTTGCTAAAACAGAAAGTGTTTCTGCTGATGCTCCTGCGGAAGTTGTAGCTGAAGCTTCTGATGAAGTTGTAGCTGATGCTCCTGCGGAAGTTGTAGCTGATGCTCCTGCTGATGACTCAACTACTGAAGATGTTACAGATTCATCAAATGATGGTGCTGAAACGGACTCTCCTGAAGAAAAGAAAGAAGACTAAATATTCTTTTTATATATTTCAAAGGGCATCTGAAAAGATGCCCTTTGTTCGTTTATAAATTATTGTATTTTACTTTAAATTATTGATGAAGATTTCATCAGTAGAATTACCTTTGCACTATGCAAGGATTACGTCGTTTAGATCTACCAGCAATACTGTTATTAGAAGACGGTACAATATTTAAGGGTAAAGCTTTGGGTGCTCAAGGTACAACCAGTGGTGAAATAGCCTTTAATACTGGTATGTATGGATATCAAGAGATCTTTACAGATCCGAGTTATCACAAACAAATGCTTGTAATGGCCACTGCTCATATTGGGAATTACGGTGTACACAATGACGAGGTTGAGTCTGCTAATGTTAAGGTTGCTGGGATTGTGGTTAGAAACTTCTCATCAGTTGCTAGTAGAGTTGATAGTTCAGGGACTTTACAGGCCGATTTAGAAAAAAACGGCACCGTTGGGATTAGTGATGTTGACACGCGTGCACTTGTGAGGCACATCAGGGATAATGGGGCGATGAATGCGGTTCTATCTACCCAAGAATTTGATATTAAAAAATTAAGATCTATTCTTGATGCTGTCCCATCAATGGATGGGCTTGAATTGAGTAGTGAAGTTTCTGTCACTGAATCTTTCGATTTTAATTTGTCTGGCGAACATAAAATTGCTTTAATTGATTTTGGTTTTAAACGAAGTATTGCAACTTGTTTAAGTGAAAGGGGGTGTCTTGTAAGAGTGTTTCCTTGGAATGTGTCTGCTGAAGATGTGTTAGATTGGAGTCCCGATGGGATCATGCTATCAAATGGTCCTGGTGATCCATCTGTGATGGAGTCTGTGATTGTTGAAGTTGCAAAACTAGTTGAGTCAGCTCTGCCAATTTTCGGCATCTGTTTAGGACATCAGCTTTTATCACTAAGTCAAGGTTTGCAGACGACGAAAATGTTTAATGGGCATAGAGGTGTGAACCATCCTG
>Ga0308019_10000135_pt1 | contig 44634 bp, 47 predicted proteins | sample Neamet284_FD_203135 | JGI IMG/M metagenome (GOLD analysis project Ga0308019, IMG submission 203135) | Marine microbial communities from water near the shore, Antarctic Ocean - #284 | ecosystem: Environmental > Aquatic > Marine > Unclassified | place: Southern Ocean | collected 2014-10-01
ACATCAATGACTACTGCGCCTGGTTTAATCCAGTCACCTTTTATCATATTAGGTCGTCCTACTGCCGCAACAACAATATCCGAGTTTTTTATAACACTTGGAAGGTCTTTAGTTCTGCTATGACAAATAGTAATCGTCGCATTGGCTTGAAGTAGAAGACTTGCCATAGGTTTTCCTACTATGTTTGAGCGGCCTACGACGGTTGCTTGTAAGCCTGAAAGATCTTTACCCAAATGATCCTCAATCATTAGCATGCAGCCAGCTGGCGTGCATGGAACAAAGGCATTATCAATATCTCCCGCGGCTAATCTACCGATATTAATATAATGAAATCCATCAACATCTTTTTCTGGGATAATGGATTGCGTAATTAATTCTTCATTTAAGTGTTTAGGTAGTGGGAGTTGCACCAAAATACCATGGATAGAATCATCTTGATTGAGAGTTTGAATTAAACTCAAAACTTCTTGCTGAGCGGCATCTGCATTTAAAGTATGCTGTATTGAGAAAAAACCACATTCCTCAGCGGTTCTTTTTTTGTTTCTAACGTACACCTGACTGGCTGGATCTTCACCAATAATAACAACAGCAAGTCCGGGTATAATTCCTTCTTTTTTTAATTGTGCGGCCGCCTCTTTAATTGTTAGGGTTAGTTGTTGGGCTTTTTCTTTTCCATTAATGAGTGTCGCTGATGACATTATTTTTATCCCTTAGGAGATTTTCAGATTATCTGAAGGTTAACTTATGTGGATGAATTTTGAACTATTATACTGAATTCATTATTCTAGCTAAATATATTTATTTTCTGAAGCTTTATTGTATGGTTGAAAATAAATTGGAAATTTAATTTTATCACATAGATGGATTATGAAAATTGGTTAATGAGTGGAAAAAAAGATGGCTTGAAGATCGGATTGGATGGCACGAAAAGCACGGTAATGCTTCATTAAAAGCACACTGGGCATCGGCAGATAATAAAAGTTCGGTTTTAGTGCCATTTTGCGGGAAATCAAAAGATCTTCTATGGCTTGCAAGTCATGGACATCGAGTTGTTGGGGTTGAGGTATCAGAAATTGCTGTGATTGCGTTTTTTAATGAAAACCGTCTAATTTTTAAAGAAAAATTCTATAAAAATATAAAACTATTTGAAGCACAGGATATTGCGATTTCAATTTATTGTGGAGATTATTTTAATTGTAATTTACCTAAAGCGGATGCGCTTTATGATAGGGGTTCATTGGTAACAATACCCCCCGAAAGAAGATCTAATTATATTCAGCATACGAAATCATTGTTACACAATGATGCTTATCGTTTTATAATAACATTAGAATATGAAGACGGGTTTGTTCAAGGACCACCATACTCAATAGGGGCCGCTGAGATGCTAACTTATTGGCCAGATCTGATACAAATAACCTCTTACAATGATATTGATAATAGTTCACCAAAATTTAAAAAAAGTGGTCTTAATGAAGTATTGGAAACAGTTTGGGGATCATGTTAAAAATTTAAATATGATATATATAATTTTTTAAATATAAACTAAATAAAGGTAATAATTATGGCAAAGGCAACTGCAAGGCATATATTGGTAGATTCAGAAGAACAATGCTTATCAATTAAGAACCAAATCATTGATGGTGCTGAATTCTCCGAAATGGCGAAACAACACTCTTCATGCCCCTCAGGAAATCAAGGGGGAGATCTTGGGGAATTTGGACCAGGAATGATGGTGCCAGAATTTGATCAAGTGGTATTTAGTGCCGAGGTTAATGTGGTGCAAGGACCTGTAAAAACTCAATTTGGTTATCATTTGCTTGAAGTTACTACTAGAACTGATTAAAGATTCATTCATGTTTATTAGCTTTCGCTTATTATTTTTAATTCTTGTTTATCAAATATGAAAAATCTTAAAGGCATATGTATTCTTTTTATTATAATTGTTAATACAATTATGTGGTTTCTGCCATTAGTTCTATTTGCGCTGGTTCGAGTCATTGTTCCGGGAGTTTTTTTTAGGCAATTATTCACAAAATTATCATCACAAATGGCGACATTATGGATTTCTTGTAATTCTTTTATTTTTTCAAGAAGTAATCAGACAAAATGGGATATTCAAGGGGTTGAGCAATTAAGCAAGAAAGATTGGTATTTACTATTAGTGAACCATCTCTCTTGGGTGGATGTTATTGTATTGCAAACTGTATTTAATAAAGAGATCCCTTTTTTAAAGTTCTTCATTAAACGAGAGTTGATATGGCTTCCATTCTTGGGAATAGCTTGGTGGTCATTGGATATGCCATTTATGCAGCGATATTCAAAAAAGTATTTAGAAAAATACCCCACGAAAAGAGGTCAAGATATTCTTGCAACTAAAAAAGCATGTAGAAAGTTTCGTGATGTCCCTACAAGCGTGATTAATTTTGTTGAGGGGACACGATTTACGAAAGAGAAAAAAGTAAATAGCGGATCTCCCTATACTAGTTTATTACAGCCTCGCGCTGGAGGTGTGGCCTTGGCATTAGATGCAATGGGCGATATGTTTGATAAGATTTTAGATGTCACAATTGTTTACCCAAAAGGCGTAGTTAGTTTTTGGGATTTACTTTGTGGAAGGTTTAGTTCGGTTAGTGTTGATGTTGAAAAAAAGCCGATTGAAGACTGGATGATAAATAGTGATTATCAGAATAACAGTATCGATCGAAAACGTTTCCAATTATGGTTAGCAGAGATATGGGAAAGTAAAGATAAAAAAATAATAAAAATGCAACAGAATCATACAACAACTAAATACCATAGCTTTCCATAATGCAGGCATGGAGTATTTATATTCTTCGTTGCAACGATAATAGCCTTTATACTGGTATTACACTTGATATTAACAGAAGAATAAATGAGCACGCATCCAGTAAAAAAGGAGCAAAGTATCTTCAAGGCAAAGGACCACTAGATTTAGTTTTTTCTTTCGTCGTGGGTGAAAAAAGTAGCGCTTATAAACTCGAGAGACTGATAAAGAAATTATCTAAGAAGGATAAGGAACATCTAATTAAAAATCCTAAGCAAATAAAGTTAATATCCCCGGCCCTCTAATTATTTAAGTTTTGGCATAAGGTAAGTATTTTCCTTGAATTATTGATAATCCAATATCGATCTCATAGGTTCGGGAAAGATTCTCTTCTGTTATTATCTCTTCTTTAGGGCCATCAGCAATAATTCTTCCTTTATTCAATAAAATAACACGATCAATATCATCATTAATTTCATGTAAGTTATGAGTTACTAGAATTATATTGTGCCCCTTATTTTTAAGAATATTTAGTATATTAAGATATCTAAAGGTACTTGTTAGGTCCAGCCCTGTGGTTGGCTCGTCCAGTAAAAGTGTTTGGGGGTCATTGACCAACGCACGACCGAGTAAACACCTTCTTTGCTGCCCCATTGACATCTTTGACAGTGGTTTTTTCGCTAAATCGGTAAGATTTAATAAGCGCATTATATCCTGCGCCTTTTTTATTTGATGGCCAGTTATTTTGTGCTCTAATAATCCATGAATACCGATGCTCGAATAGAATCCAGAAAGGATAATCTCTATACCAATAGTTTGTCGATTGTAAGCCAGATATAAATCATCTGAGACAATGCTAATCATCGATCTTAGTTGCCATACATCCCAGTTAATCTTTCCATAAATTTTTAACCAAGAATTAGGTTTACTAGCTGGATATATTTCTCGATTAATGGCTTTTAAAAGTGTTGTTTTGCCTGAGCCATTAGCACCTAAAATAGCCACGGATTCTTTTTTTTTGATCGTAAGATTTAGGTCTTTGAATACTTGATATTGATCACGATAGAGATCAACCTGATGTGCTTCAAAAAGGTATTCTAATGACATTTAATTATAAATCCTTAAATACTTATTTTTTGCCAGTACCCTTTTTTGAAAACCGCGTATGCCATTATAGTCAACATGACTTCGGCGATCAGTAATGCGATGAATACACCGTCCACTTCTAATATAGTTTCGGTTGCGAGCCAATAAGCGAGTGGAAGTTGTAAAATCCAATAGCATAAGAAGTTTATGATTGCGGGCGATTTTAAATCGCCTGCGCCGTTGAGTGACTGTACAATAATCATACCGATTGCCAAAGCAGGATAGCCAATGGCAATAATTCTTAGGCAATTGGTTCCATAATAAATTACCTCAGCATCGGCACTTAACAAGCTGACGATCTGATTGGCAAAAATAAATTGTACAACACCAATTACGACCATAAAGATTAATCCATATTTCATGGTAAGGTGAACTGATCTTATAGCTCTTTGAGGCTGATTTGCTCCCATGTTTTGTCCTACTAGTGTTGCAGCTGCATTACCTAAACCCCATACAGGTAACCATACAAATTCCATTAGTCTCATAGCGATGGTATAAGCTGCAACAGGGGCAGTTCCAAATAAAGCAATTATTTTGATTAAGATGAGCCAGCTTGATGTTGATATAAGAAATTGACTGATTCCATAAATCGATGTGTAGAGTATTCTTTTGATATTTTTAGTTCTAATTATTAAGTCATTAGAACTCAGTCTCAAGCGATTATTTGCATAAAATAATTTGTAAGTTAAGTAGAGAACACCTATAGATCTTCCTATAGTGGTTGCAATTGCGGCGCCAGTCACTCCCATTTCTGGGAATGGGCCTAATCCAAAAATAAGGCAAGGATCAAGAATAATATTAATTGCATTCGACAGTGCTAGGGCTTTAAAAGCAATAGATGCATCACCGGCACCTCGGAAAGCAGCATTTAATAAAAATAGATACATGATACTTGCTGATCCACCAAACACGATGGCGGTATAATTGGTGCCAATGTTAACAACGTTACTGCTAGCCCCGAGTAATTTTAATAAATCAGCAGCAAAAGAATAACCAATTAATGAAATAATTATTGATATACCACCAGCAATCCAAATTATTTGTCCAGTAACCTCCGCAGCTTCTTTGGGTTTATTGGCACCAATTCTTCTTGATACCATAGCGGTAACGGTGACACCAAGTCCCATACAGATAGCATAAACAACTGTGATTAAAGCTTCAGTGATCCCAACCGCTGCAACAGCATCAGTTCCTAAAAAAGAGACAAATGTAATATCGACCACCGCAAATATAGCTTCCATAGATAGTTCTATCATCATAGGAATCGCTAAAAGGGGTAGTGCTATCCTTAAGGGGGCTTTGGTGAAGTCTTCGTTATTATCCCTTAAGGAATAAATTAAAATTGATAGCCATTTTGGATACCAATTATTAAAATTTTTCTCTATATCTCTCATCGTTAAGATTAATATTTTATTATTTGAAGGGTATTTTAGTTTAAAAATTTATCATGTAATGAAGTAGACTTTATTGCAAGATAATGGCCAAATTATGGAACGTTTTTATTAGAATAATTTATAACAATATATTTAGAGAAAGTTTAAAGCTTTATAACTATGGGCAGCGATAGATGGTGATAAAAAAACAAGGAATTTTATTTTTAACTATTGTTGTATATTTCTCATCAACTTTCATAAATATCTTGTATGCGAATGAAGGTATCACAATATTGCCAAAAGACACTCGAGCTATTCTCGCTCTTAGAGATTTGCCTCCTAAATCACTCAGTGCCTATGTGGTGAATTTAGATAGTAATGAAGTTATATTATCTTGGAATTCATCAGATCCAAAAAATCCCGCTTCAGTCATGAAAATATTAACCACCGCTGTTGCGCTTGATAAGCTGGGTCCAGCATTTCAATGGCATACTGATTTTTATCTTAATGGTACTGTTGATGATGAGGTATTGGATGGAGATCTTGTTATTAAAGGATTTGGTGACCCATATTTAACCTCTGAAAAAATCTGGGGAATGTTAAGGAATCTTCGTAAAAGAGGAATTAGGATTATTACTGGAGATTTATTGCTTGATGATAGTTATTTCTCTCACCCAAATTATGTTCCCGGTGCTTTCGATAATGAACCTCTCAGAACATATAATGTTGGCCCTAACGCCCTTATGTTTAATTTTAAAGCCATACAATTCGATGTTGAAGCAGATCTAAGAAATAATACTGTCAATATTATTCAAGATCCAAAGCTTGATAATTTAAGCGTTATAAATAAATTGATTCCAATCGAAGGAGATTGCGAAGGGTTTCAGCGCGGCATAAGGATGGTGCCAAATAAAGTATTCAATCAACTTACTTTTACGGGCACTTTTCCTGATAGTTGTGAAGATTTTAGTTTGTACCGATCTATGTTGTCTCACAATGAATACACTTATGCTTTGTTTAAAAATATCTGGTATCAAGTTGGAGGAGAATTATTAGGTAATTGGCGAAATGTCGAATTTGAACCATTAAACGAACCATTTCTTACTCATGATTCTGAGGTCTTGTCTTATGTTATTGGGAATATTAATAAGTACAGCAATAATGTCATGACAAGGAATTTACTTTTAACTCTAGCTGCAGAGAGGCATCCTCTTCCCGCTACACAAATAAAAGGTCGCATGGTTATTGATGAATGGTTAAAGGATAAAGCTCTGAGTAGAGTTGGTTTTGATTATGATAATGGAGCTGGTTTGTCTCGTCACGCAAGATTAACAGCAGAGCAAGTAGTTGAGATTCTCTTAGATACTTATAAAGGTCCATTTATGCCAGAATTTATGGCTTCGCTTTCTCTGTCAGGATTGGATGGAACTATGTTGGAACGCTTTTCCGATGATGAGCTTACTGGTAAGCTGCATGTCAAAACAGGTATGATTGATAACGTTAGCTCGATGGCTGGTTATTTGTACTCAAAAAATGGAAAGCGATATGCCTTTGCGATTATTCAAAACTTTGATGATATTCATAGGGGTTACGGTGAAGAGGTGCAAGAAACTCTAATTCGTTGGCTTTATGAGAATTAAAATATAGATTCTTTAAGGCCCATTGCCATTAATTGACCTAATTCTTCGCATTCTTTGATAGAGGATTCGGTTAATGACCCAATCGCAATTACTGGATCCTGGATTTTTTTTAATGACATTCCTAGCAATATTTTTTCGATGCTATTTTTTGCTCCAGTGCCATCATTACCTGCCTTGATGTAAATCGCATAAGGCAGGCCATTTACTTTTTCAAGGCAATCATAAAATACTTCATCCAAGAAATACTTCATTGCGCCACTCATATAGCCAAAATTTTCTGGTGTTCCAAGCAAGAGTCCGTCAGCCCATAAGAGATCTTCTGAATCGGCTTCCAGTGCTGAACGAGAACGAATGATAATATTTTCTTGTTTTGCACCATTAATGATTGCATTGGTCATTTTTTTTGTAGAACCAGATTGCGTATGATGCACTATAAGTATATTTTTATGTGTACTCATTTTTGAATTGTATCATTTATGTTCTCATGCATATTGCATTGATTATGTTTTTGACTAAAGATACAGATGACTATGGAAGATCAAAATAAAATTGATAAAATACTTCAGGATCTTCCGATGGAGCTCCATGAGCAAATATTAATCTGGTTAAGTCGCTTGCAGGAGCAAAATTCACTCGTTCAGGCTCAGTCTATAAAAGATACAAAGGATTTTGCTTCATTAGTTAAATTAATAGCATGTAGTGAGTTTGCTGCAAATACTTTTTTACAATACTGGGATTGGTTTGCAGCACAGATTAATTTACAAAAATTTAATAGCCCTCTTGATCGAGAAAGATTAAATATTTTATTTTCTCAACTAGATAAAAAAAATATTACTGAAGATCTGTATCTCAAGAAAATTCGTCAGATTCGTAATCAATGTCTAGTTCATATTTTATGGCGAGATATAGTTTGCGAGTGTGACCTAAGTGAAACTCTTTCTGCTTTATCTCAATTGGCTGAATATGCGATTATTTCGGCTGCCAAATATGCCACAACCCTAATTGAATCACGCTATGGATTTATACCCTTTGAAGAAGATAAAATGCCAATTAATGTCCTTGCCATGGGAAAATTAGGCGGTTCAGAATTAAATTTTTCATCTGATGTAGATTTAATATTTTTATACCCTCAGAACGCTATCAGTAATGGCAAAGATAATCTTTCCGCCGATGAATATTTTTCTAAAGTTGCAAGAAAGATTGTCTCTCTTTTGAATGAAAACTTAGACGATGGATTCGTTTATCGAGTGGATACTCGTTTAAGACCGTTCGGTGAGAGTGGCAGTTTAGTTTACTCTCATGCCGCCTTTGAGAATTATTTGTTAAAACATGGAAGGGCATGGGAAAGATATGCTTATGTGAAAGCTCGATTGATTTTTCCCGACAACCAAGTAAATAAAAGAAATACCATTATTCATTCTGTTGTTAAGCCGTTTGTTTATCGTAAATATTTAGATTATGGAATCTTGGAGTCTTTACGTGAACTAAAGTTGATGATTGCAAAAGAAGTGCTAAGAAAAAATTTATTTGAAGATATAAAGTTAGGACCAGGAGGAATTCGTGAAATCGAATTTATTGTACAATCTATTCAACTTATTAGAGGGGGTAATTCTCCTTTACTGAGACAGACAGAATTAAAAAATGCTTTAGATCAGGCGGTCAAAGAACATGATTTAGATTATAAGATTGGTCAACAGCTTTATTTGGCTTATTGTTTTTTGCGACGTTTTGAGAATTATGTTCAATGCATCAGAGATCAACAGACTCATAAAATTCCTTATTCTACTTTGGACAAGACTCGAGTTGCCTTAATGTTAAGGCATGAAAGATGGGCTAATGTATTAGCAGAATTTGCAGAACACAAAGCATTTGTGAGTCAACAATTTGCTGAAATAGTATTTCGTGGACAAGATGATGATAGTGATGATGGTTTAACGAATGATTTAAAGGCCATGATAAAAAATAATGTACCTCAGGATGAGTGGGTTGAAATTTTTTCTAATAATGGCATGCGGCAACCAAGCTTTTTTGCACAGAAATTTTCTGAGTTTTTAGTATATTTAAAGCATCAAAAACTAGATAAGGTCACCTTTCAGAGATTAGAGCAACTGCTCCCTAATATATTATCCATATTAGTGACAAATAAGAACTCTTTAGTAACGTTAGAGCGAGTCATCACTATTCTTTATGAAGTACTTCGAAGAAGTGCTTATATTGCATTTCTTAATGAGAATAGAGCGGCACTTGAGCGGTTGATCTTCTTTTGTGAAAAGAGTATTTATTTAACGGAAATGATAGCCAGGACACCATTACTTTTGGATGAGATACTTAATCCATCTGAAGATGATCTTGAAGAATTAAGTGATGAGTTATCAAAAAAAATAACCGGTAATGCTTGTGAAGGAATAGAAAAACAAACAGAGCGAATCAGTCAATTTCAACGTAATGCTATATTTCATCTAGCTATTGCAGATTTAGATGGAAATATACCTATTATGAAGGTTAGTGATAAGTTAACACGTATAGCAGAAATAACTATTAATAATGCACTAAAACTGGCCTATCAAGAACTCACTGCTAAATTTGGGGAGCCTGAATTTTCGATTAACAACGCAAGAAGAAAAGCAAATTTTGGTGTTATTGCTTATGGTAAGCTCGGTGGTTTTGAGCTCTCATATGGCTCTGATCTGGATTTAGTTTTTTTGCATAATTCTGAAGGGGAGCAGCAAGTAACCAATGCTAAGAATTCGATTGGTAATGATATTTTCTTCGCTAGGCTTGCTCAAAAACTTATTTTTTTACTAACCACGCAGACAGTAACAGGCGCTCTCTATGATATTGATACAAGATTACGTCCAAGTGGGAAATCGGGATTATTAATAACCAGTATTAATTCATTTCAGGATTATCAGGAAAAAACAGCTTGGACATGGGAGCATCAAGCTTTATTGAGATCAAGACTAGTGGCAGGGGATAGTGAAATTAAAAATGCTTTTGATCAAATCAGAAAAAAGGTATTGAGGTATTCAGTCAAACAAGAATCATTGAGAGGTAATGTGCTATCTATGAGAAAGAAGATGAGATTGCAGCTCGACAAAACTAACAAGAATTACTTCGACTTAAAGAATGGTTCGGGCGGTATTGGTGATATCGAGTTCTTGGTACAGTTTCTTATTCTTACTTATGCTAAAGATGAGCCGCAATTGATATTCTTTACCGATAATATTCGTCAATTAGATGCTCTATTCTCGAGTAACTTTATTTCCGAAGAGCATCAAATAGCCCTGCAAGAAATATATAAAGCCTATCGTAAAGAGATACATTTATTATCTTTAGATGGTGGTACAAAAATGATTAGTGCTAAAAGTTTTGACGCTAACATTAATACTGTAACTAATATTTGGGAACAATATTTTCTAGAAAAATAGAAGAAAATATATACACTTACTTGATATAATCTTATTTTAGGGCATGAATCAGGCATATTATGAAAATTAGAAAAGGCGCAGAAAATGAAAACTTAGAACTAGCCAATGCGCAGGTTCGTTATCAAGTAAGTGTAGATGACACCCCCTTATCTTGTCCAATGCCGGAAATGTATTTATGGAACTCGCACCCTAAGGTGTATTTGCCGATTGAAGAGACGGGCGAAGCTAAATGTCCATATTGTGGTGCTGAGTACTATCTAAAGAAAAAGAGCTGAATCAATGTATATTGTTACGGGTGGCGCGGGTTTTATTGGCAGTAATTTAGTTCGTGCACTCATCAAATCAACTCAGGAAGACGTTATAGTCGTAGACGATCTGACCCAGGGTAGAAAATTTTTAAATATTGCGGATACAGCTATTTCTGATTACATGGATCAAGATGAATTTCTATCTCGATTAGAAAAAGATCGAGCTTTTCTATCTAATATTAAGGCTGTATTTCATCAAGGCGCTTGTTCTGATACTACTGAATGGGATGGTCATTATATGATGAAGAATAATTTTACTTATTCAAAAATCTTATTACATGCCTGCCTGGAGCAAAACGTCCGATTTATTTATGCTTCTTCGGCTGCGGTTTATGGCTCGTCTATGAATTTTAAAGAGCAGATTGAAAATGAGGCGCCATTAAATGTTTATGGTTACTCAAAATTACTTTTTGACCAATATGTCAGAAAACTTAAATTAACTAATAAGCAGCAGGTTGTAGGTCTTCGATATTTTAATGTTTATGGGCCTAGAGAATCCCATAAAGGCTCCATGGCAAGTGTGGCGTATCATTTTAATAAACAGATTCAAGTTAAAGGCAGTGCTAATTTATTTAAAGGCTCACATGGATATAAAGATGGTGAGCAACAACGAGATTTCATTTATGTTGATGATGTGTGTGCAGTTAATTTATGGTTTTTATTAAATTCTCATATTTCAGGAATTTATAATCTTGGGACTGGTAATCCCAGTTCATTTAATGCTGTCGCTAATGCAATAATTAATTGGCATAAAAAGGGGAATATCAATTATATTGAATTTCCAGATGAGCTAGAAAATGCATATCAAAGTTTTACTTCAGCTGATCTTGATAATTTTCGACGAACTGGTTGCGAAATAGAATTTGCAGGTATCAATAAGGGAATTAATCAATATTTAAATTATCTATCTGGATGATCGAATGAGTCAGTCGAAGCTACTTATTATTGGACCATCATGGGTGGGCGACATGGTAATGGCTCAGTCCCTTTTTAAGACTATTCTGAATCAATCCCCAAATACTTCGATAGATGTTATTGCTCCTGAGTGGTCACTGGCTTTAACTAAAAGAATGCCTGAAGTAAACAAAGGAATTGTATCTCCAATCAAGCATGGAGAATTAGGAATCATGAAGCATTTCTATTTGGCTGAATGGATTCGACCTAATAAATATGACCGTGCCATTATCATGACAAGAAGTTGGAAAGCAGCTTTAATTCCATGGTTTGCGGGCATCCCTGTTCGGACAGGATACAGAGGTGAGATGCGGTATTTTTTAATTAATGATATGCGAACTATGGATACGAAAATTTTAGATCAGACAGTGAAAAGATTTGTCGCGCTTGATTCTCTAAGCAATCAACTACCAGTGATAGAACCTCCAAGTTTGACTGTTTCAAGTGACAATATAACCATCATAATCAAAAGATTGAATTTGAACTTAAATAAACCCATTATGGCAATTATGCCAGGTGCGGAGTATGGTCCTGCCAAGCAATGGCCATCTGATTATTTTGCAGAAGTGGTACAAACTTATTTATCAAAGGATTGGAATGTTTGTATTTTGGGGTCACAAAAAGATAGTCAAGTAGCTTTAGAGATCAAGGCATTACTTCATGAAAACTATAATAGTTTGTATGATTTGACAGGAAAAACAACGTTACTTGATGCGATTGATTTGCTTTCTTTAGCAAATATCGCTTTGACTAATGATTCAGGTTTAATGCATGTTGCTGCAGCTGTTGATACACCTTTACTTGCTCTTTATGGACCAACCAGTCCAGAATTCACACCACCTCTAACAAAAAAAGCGAAGGTGATGAGAAAAACAGACGGATATATTAAGGATCGGCAAGGGTTGGGAAGAAATGGTTATCATGAGAGTCTCCTAAAACTAACACCTCAAGAAGTATTGAATGAGCTCGAAGCTTTCATTGAAGAGAACTAATAAAAGAGTAAACCAAGTACATTATAATGATTAGATTCTCGTAATAGACTATTAATTGTCTCTATTTGCATCGATCTCCCATTAAATACGATTATCGTCTTATGGTTATTTCATTTTCTTATGAATAAGATCGTTAAAAAGTAGTTAAATGATCTTATAATTCATTAAGGTCATCTATTTTCTTCTAATGTGATAAAGAAACTATCAAGTTTTTCTTTTACCATCTTCAACGTAATCATAGTCATAACTTCTGGATTTCTAACACGTTGCCCCCAATTTAAACTTTCAACTTTTTTGCCCAAGTATTTAATGCATGCTTCAGGATAAGCGTTGACGGTGTATCTTTCACTTTCGAATGGACCGGTTCGATTGGGATTGGAGGATGCATATAATCCAATGACTGGAGTTTTTAATGCTGTAGCGATATGAGCTGGCCCTGAATCGGGACAAATAACTAAATCAGACGCATTGATTACAGCTGCTAGTTCTTTTAGAGAAGTTTTGCCAACTAGATTTACTATCGAGAGTTTATTGGTTTTTGATAACTGATGACCATATTCTCTTTCATTAACTGTATTTCCTCCTGTTAATATAATATGGCATTGGTATTTGTCGATGAGATAGCTGATGATTTTTTGAAATTTTTGTATCTCCCAATTTCGATAATTACGATATCGATCACTACTGCAAGGACTTATTACAATGTTAATCTTATTGATATTACGAGAATTTTTAGCGAACGATAGCTCATCTTTATTTAATGGAATATCCCAATAAAGATTATTTTTCTGCATACCTAAAATTTTTATAAAATCAAACATAGTATTTAGTACATGCTTATCCGAAGAATATATTTTATGATTTGAAACTAACCATTGGAAATCTCTGGCACGCTTAAAGTTATAGCCAATTTTTTTTGGGCTCTTAATCATTTTAGAAATAATATTTGCTCTCAAAGAGGCATGCATCAATAGGGCAATATCAAATGACCGATTTTTTAATCGATGATATATTTTTTTGTAGGCAGCAAAACCTGCTCCCTTATCGAAGATAATAAATTCAATTCCTTTGATGTCTGCAATTAAAGTTGATTCAACTTTGCCAATAATCCATGTAATCTTAGTCATTGGAGATTGAGTTTGGATTGCCCTAACAACTGCTAGTACATGACAGACGTCACCGATAGCAGATAAACGGACTATGCAAATATTTTGTATTACTTTTTTATTTTTCATAAATACAGCAAGTTGGAGACATAATTTTGACTGTTATCGTACATAAGATTATTGATGGAGCGATACTTTATGATGATACAGTCATATCAGATATTAGGGACGATTTATTTGTACCTGATTCGTGGACAGAAGTAAATTTAATACCAAAGACCATTGGCGGACGAGGTCAAGTATTCTTTGTTGGTGATCACCAAGGAAAATTTGTGATGCGACATTTTGTTCGCGGCGGTATAGCTGCAAAATTATCTTATGATACTTATGTTTGGACAGGAGAATGTCGAACACGGTCTTTTGATGAGTGGCGACTTACCAGGAAGCTGTTGGCATTTAATTTACCAGTTCCTGTTCCTGTGGCTGCTCATTTCAAAAAAAAAGGTATGTTTTACAAGGCGGATATACTAACTCAGGAAATTCCAGCTATTAAATCATTAGCAGCTTATGTTATTGCAGGTAATATTTTTGAGGATTTTTGGAAAAAAGTTGGCGTTCATATCTCTAAATTTCATAATGTTGGCCTCTGCCATGCTGACTTGAATGCTTATAATATACAAATTGATGAGAGTGCTAAGATGTGGCTAATTGATTTTGATAAAAGTCAAATATTAAATCCTGGTAGATGGCGCTATTATAATTTGAAGCGTTTAAAACGATCACTTATTAAAATATGCAATGAAAATAGCAGTGCAAAATTTAAGTCATCAGATTGGCTTAAATTATTAGATGGCTATTCCCATGCATCAAGGTCTTTATAATAATCCTCATAATCTGAAGGTAGATTTTTATATTTCCGATGAATCCAATAATACTGTTCGGGACATAATCGAATCTCTTCTTCAAGAATTTTAATATATTTTTTTGTGTCTTCCTTTGAGTCACCACTTGGGAAATTATTCATTATCGGTAAAAACTTAAGGATATAACCGCCTTCAGGTAAGCGCCTGGGGAAAAATGGTAGTACGATAGCATTGCCAATTTTAGCTATGGTACTGGTGGCTGTGTTAGTCATTGCAGGTATATTAAAAAATGGCAAGATCTCGGATTGCTTTCGGTTGTAACTTTGATCGGGTGCATACCAGACGGTACCACCATTTTTTAGGCTACGAATCATGCTCTTAATATCCCTTTTTTCGATAGCTGTCCGAGCGTAAATTTCCCTAGTAGAGCGTAATATTTCATTTATAAATACGTTGCGATTCGGTCGATAAACCACATCAAAATCAGGAAAGTTATATCTTAAGATACGCCCACTTATTTCTAATGAAGTAAAATGAGCACTAAGAAGAATGATGCCACGCCCTGTATTTAGAGCTTCTTCTACGTATTCTTTGCCTTCCCACGTAGAGTTCTCAAGCAGCATTTTTTTTGAAGCCCATCGACTTAAGCCTAGCTCAACTAACGACACACCCATCGCTTCAAAATGCTTTAGAGCAAGGTTATTTCTAGCATTGATTGATAATTCTGGAAAAGCTAATGATAGGTTTCGACGCGTTATTGCTCTTCTTTTTGAGAGTAACTTATGTCCAATGCTACCTAAAAACTTACCATGCTTGATTTGTCTTAGATATGGAAAGGCGCTATTCACCCTTAGTAGGAATAAGATAAACCATATGGGCCAATCGGATGGTGCAAGAAAATGATAGAGTGGTTTTCGTTTATTGTTTTTCATTAGTAATTTATTAATAAAAAGTTATCAACTTAAGCATACATTAGTTTAATGTATTTAAGATGTACTGCAATCCCCTAAAAAAATGCAAACATCTATTTATCATTACAAATAATTAATGACCCCTTGAAAAGGTGACGATCGCCTCCATCGTAGTTCTATATTTTTCGTTCTGTCAATTGAGAGAACATTAACTTTTTGAGTGAAGGGGTAAAAACATAGTGAGCGATAAGAAAAATAAAGAAACATTAGGCTTTCAAACTGAAGTAAAGCAATTATTGCACTTAATGATTCACTCTCTTTACAGCAATAAAGAGATATTTTTAAGAGAGTTAATATCGAATGCTTCAGATGCAGCAGATAAACTGAGGTTTGAATCATTAGCAAAAGCTGATTTATTAGAAGATCAACCTGATCTTAAGATTAATATTACTTGTAACTCTAAAAAGAAAACAGTGTCAATTACTGATAATGGTATTGGTATGTCTCGTAAGGAATTAGTTGCCAATTTAGGAACGATTGCTAAATCAGGAACAGCAGAATTTTTAAGTAAACGAACTGGTGATGAAAAAAAAGATGCCCAACTTATTGGTCAATTTGGCGTAGGTTTTTATTCAGCTTTTATTGTAGCGGATAAGGTGACGGTTGATACACGCCGTGCTGGGAGCAAAAGTTCATCGGCGTATCGTTGGGAATCTAAAGGCGAAGGTAAATTTACGATTGAAAATATTGATCGCGTCGAGAGAGGCACAACCATAACATTACATCTAAAATCAGCCGAAACTGAATTTTCTGAAAAATTAAGATTGGAGAATTTAATACGAAAATACTCTGATCATATTGCTTTTCCAGTTGAATTAAATGATGAAATTAATAAGGAAGATGAAGTAAAAGTTATTAATTCAGCCACAGCGCTTTGGAGTCGACCAAGAAACGAAGTGACTGATGACGAATATAAAGAATTTTATAAGCATATTGCTCATGACTTCACTGATCCAATTCAATGGAGTCATAATAAAGTTGAAGGTAAGCGCGAATATACAAGTCTTCTTTTTATACCCTCGCGCGCACCTTTTGACTTATGGAATCGTGAAGCTCCAAAGGGTTTAAAATTATATGTTAAGCGTGTATTTATAATGGATGATGCTGAACAATTTTTACCCTTGTATCTTCGTTTTGTAAAAGGAGTCATTGACGCCTCTGATCTGCCATTAAATGTCTCTCGGGAGTTATTGCAAAAAAATCCAGAAATTGATGCCATTAAAGCAGCGTTGACCAAACGCGTACTTGATACATTAAGTAAGTTGGCCGGGAAAGAAAAAGAGGAAGATCAAAAAATATACGGTAATTTATGGAAAGAGTTTGGGGCTGTTATCAAAGAAGGTTTTGTAGAAGAAACTAAAAATAGCGAAAAATTAATCAAGCTTTTACGTTTTTCATCCACGCAAACAAAATCTGCAGACCAAACTAGATCTATTCATGAATATTTGGAGAATGCTAAAAAAGATCAAGATAAAATATATTATCTATTGGCTGATAATTATGCAGCCGCTAAATCAAATCCTCACTTAGAGCAACTTGAGAAAAGAGGGATTGAGGTATTATTTTTTACAGACCGAATCGATCCTTGGATGGCGGATCACTTGCCAGAATGTGAGGGCAAGAAATTTCAAGATGTTGGACGAGGTAAAATTGATTTACCGGAAGATAAAAATGCCTTGGATCAGGAAACTATAAATAGTCAACATGAGGACTTAATTAAAAATATGAAAAATGCTTTACAAGATCGTGTTGAAACTATCAATGTCAGCCAGAGATTAGTGGAATCAGCCGCTTGTGTAGTTACTTCTGAGCAGGATCTCCCACCGCAAATGCGACGAATGATGGAAGCTTCTGGGCAAAAAATGCCAGACTCTAAACCAATATTAGAGGTTAATGTGCAGCATGATTTGATTGACAGGTTATCTAATACTCCAGATGGCGATGCCTTTGAGTCTTTAGCTAATACGATTCTAGATCATGCTTTGATAGCCGATGGTGAGCAGCTGGAAAATCCTGCTGAGTATGTTAAGAGGATAAATAATTTATTACTTCATTCTCTTTCATCCAAGAAAACTACTAAAAAGAAAACTACTAAAAAGAAAACTACTAAAAAGAAAACTACTAAAAAGAAAACTGATTAATACTAATCATTTTAAATTCCGATCGATCAGAGATAAAAATTGAGGTTTATGCTATGACAGATAAGGATAACAAACTCAAGGAAGCGCTCTCAGCTGAGCAGTATTTTGTTACACAAAATAAAGGTACTGAAAGACCCTTTACAGGAGAGCTCCTTAAGGAAAGTAGGGACGGTAAATATCAATGTATTTGTTGTAATAATGAGCTTTTTTCTTCAGAGCATAAATTCGATTCTGGTACTGGCTGGCCAAGTTTTTTTTTGGTGCTAGAAGGTGATCGTATCAGAGCAATAAAAGATGAAAATCATAAAAGAGCTGATGGCACTTATTCAGGATTGGAAGTAATTTGTAATAAATGTGAATCTCATTTGGGTCATGTCTTTGAGGATGGCCCGCAGCCGACTGGGCTCAGGTATTGTATAAATTCAGCTTCTTTAACATTTGATGTTAAAAATGACGAATAAAGTTAAGTGTTATTTAATCAAATGAAAACCGTATCTTTTAATATTAGAACGCTATTTTTGATGGGTTTTCTTATGGCATGTATCTCATGTTCACCCGATCAATCTGTAGATGTTGGAAAGCAAGAGATTAATCATAATGCATCCGGTTTGTTAACAAACGTAATCTCTAAGGGAGCTGGTAAAGCAGCAAGTCATGGAGATACCTTAATTGTGCATTATACTGGATGGATTTTTGATGAGGACGCTATTAACAATCAAGGAAATAAATTCGATAGTTCACTAGATCGAGGCAAACCATTTGAATTTAGACTTGGGATAGATCCCATGATTAAAGGCTGGGAGCTAGGCGTGATGAATATGGCCATCGGAGAAATTCGAGAGTTAATTATTCCTCCAGAATTAGGCTACGGAGAAAGATCGCTTGGTGGAATTCCACCTAATTCGAAATTGTTATTTAATGTCGAATTGGTTGACCTCATTAAAGTTGATTAGAGCGCCCTTTTTTAATGTGATTGCTCTGTTTTTGAAGTTTTATTTCTAATTATTATTTCTGCTTGACCAATCCAGTCTTCACGGTATATTTGGCTTTTAAAGCCTTTTATTTGCATAGCAATTGTTTCGATTTCAGATTCACTGATGGTTGCAATTTGACTAAAGCGAAAAATATCAAAATGATTTAATGTTTTCTCAATGGATGGCCCTATACCTCTAATTTCTTGAAGATCTTCTCTGGATCGATAGTTGTTTAAGTTGGTTACCGTTTTTATTTTATCAGGTGAATTCATAACTTTACTGAGCGCAATGATACGTTTTGCTTCTATTAACTCATTATTTAAGTTGTCATATTTTAGTGATAATGCTTTGTAACGATCAATTAAAGGCGGGACTCTTCTCTTCCATTGCCTTAACTCAATTTTCAATGATTTTATTTGCGAATTATCTGAAGAATAATTTTGTTGATCATATTTACTTAACAGTTTTTTCTTTTTATTATGTGTAGCACTAATTTTAATATTAGTAGAGAGCTTAGTTACCTGATTTTTAAGTAAACGATGACTGCGATTGATTTTCCCAAGTTCACGATTTTTTTGTTTAGATTTCTTATAGGATCTAACTAAAAGAATGGTAATGACAGTTAAAAAGGCAGTTAAAATATAAATTAACGAATCTATTTGATTGAAGTTTAGTATATTTACGCTCATAGTTTTATTTATAAAATATTTCCTTTTTCTAGATAATATAATATCTCGATTAAAATGATACACAAATAATTCTACATTAAGTACTTTAAGTATGAGTAAAACTTATTCAAGCGTAAATCTTATTATTGATGGGCCCTCTGGCAATATTGAGGCCATCAGAGAAGAAAGTAACGGCATTAATATAAAAGGTGTCATCATTGTTTGTCATCCGCACCCACTGTTTGGCGGCACGATGCAGAATAAAGTTGTGCATACTATCTCTAGAGCTTGTTTGAATAAGAGTTTGATGGTGCTTAGATTTAACTACAGAGGTGTAGGGCTTAGCGAGGGATCTTTTGATAATGGAAGGGGAGAGTTGGAAGATACACTTTGTATTATAAAATATGCCCAACTTCATTTTCCAGAGCTGCCAATTTGGTTAGGTGGATTTTCATTTGGTGGTGGCGTTGCAATTCAAGCGGCAGTCATAAATAAACCAATTGCTTTAATAAGTATTGCGCCATCTTTATTGAATTTAAATGAGCTTGCTATAGATGAGCCAAAGTGTCCATGGTTAATTGTGCATGGAGCGCAAGATGAGCTAATTAAGGTTAAAACTGTTGAGCAATGGCTTAAGCCATTATGTACCTCACCTACTGTTGTTATATTGGATGAGGCAACTCATTTTTTTCATGGATGTTTAATTAAATTAAGAATGGAAGTTGAATCTTTTATTGAGTCGAAGATTAAGTCCTCAATATAGATTAAATCATATCTTTGAGTCGCTTAAGGGCAGCTACTTTTATCACTTTTTTTGCTGGCTTAGCTTTGATAATCATAGCGTTACCATTAAAAGGATTAGTGCCATTTCTGGCTTTAGTAGCAGCTCGCTGCATTACTTTAATCTTAATGAGCCCAGGAATTGTAAATATCCCCGGTGCTTTACGTCCGCTTAGGTTTTTTTTAATTATGACAGATAAGGAATCAAAGACAGCAGAAATATCCTTTTTTGTTAAGCCGGTGTCATTTGCAATTTGACTGTATACCGAAGATTTCGTCGCCGTTTTTTTTGAATCTGTTTTCGCAGTCATGTTTAACAAAACCTTTTTTTATATCAATATAAAATTTTTTAATTTAGAGGAATTTGAACTACACCATCATAGAATATCCAAATTTATATGCAAATAAAATCATCCTAATATTCACTATTTTTAGATTTTATTGATATTTAATTGGTATAGAACTTTTTACTGTACTGAATGTCTTTCATGTATTTATTCTCAGGGGAGATTTTCAATTTATAAAGGAGTGTCTCTTGATTAGAGATCGAAGAGATAAAGGCATATGAAATATACGAATTTTCAATAATTGTTGATGCAGTTATTTTTTTATTTTGTCCCAGAAGATTCTTAACTTCGAGGTCAATTTTTGCGGCAACAGACTTTTTATCCGAGTCTCTTAATATGGATACATTTAGCATAGATAAACTCTGTTTTCGTTCTAAGTTATATTTAGCAGCCATACCTTCAGAGAGATCGCTAGTTTTGTTTGTACTTAGATAAACTGTGTAGTTGCCAAGTTGAAAAACATTATTTTTAGCTATTTTTGCCTGTGGAATTTTTTGTTGTTCTGCTCCGCAAGCACATAAAATTATTACTACTGAACCAATGAGTAATTTTTTATATAAATGATTAATTAGCCGCATAATATTTTTAAGTCAATCAAGATTTATAATTGAAAAGGTGCAATATTTCTTATAAAGATGATAACTGCTTGGATAGCGACAATTGCAAAAATTGGAGATAAATCTATACCGCTTATTGGGCGAAAGAAATTCCTATAAGGCCTTAGTAAGGGCTCAGCAATATCGTCAACTAAGCTTTTTAATGGCGTATATGAGGACGATGCAATCCAGCCAAAAACAATATGAATAATTATAGCGAAGAAGAATAGATCAGCACTGGTTAAGCAAAGTTCAAGAAATGCGCCAATGAGGATTATTGTACTATCAATTTCTTGACCTGAAATTAGAGACAAAATTAAGATAAGTAAATACTGTAGGATAAAAGTCACTGCAACAGCGGCTGTGTCTAATTGCCTCAATGAGGGTAGAAATTTTCGTGCTGGATTAATAAGAGGCGAGGTAAATTTATTTATGCTTTGCGAGATTGGGTTACGAAAATCTGCACGAAATAATGGCAACCAAAATCTTAATATAAAAACAAAGAGAGCTAGTTCTCCAAGTGTTTTAAAAACAAAATATAGAGCTGACGTCATATTATTTTATTGTTTTGCTTCGGTAGCTAATTCTTGGGCTCGTTTTCTAGCCACATCGATGGCTTCGGCAAAGATCTTACGTGCTTCCTTAGAATCGAGATATTCAAATGCTGCCATAGTTGTCCCACCGGGCGATTTAACTCTCTCAATCATAGATGCCATCGCATCTTTCGAAGAAGCTGAGAGAGCTGCAGCACCTCTGGCAGTCTCTACAGCGAGTTCTCGCGCAATATCTGCACTCATCCCATTTTTTACGGCAACATCAATCATTATATCAATCAATAAATAGAAATAGGCTGGGCCAGTTCCAGATATCGCAGTCACAGTATCCATTTGACTTTCTTCTTCTAGCCAAACGGCTTTACCAACGGTTGACATTATCTTCTCGGCCAAGAGACGATTTTTAGATTCAGTTCGATTGTTCGCATACAATGCTGAGATTCCTTGGTCAATCATAGCTGGCTGATTAGGCATGACTCTAACGATTGTCATATTTCCGCCAAGCCAAGTATCAATATCTTTAATATTAGGGCCTGCTGCAATTGAGATGATCAGTGGTTTTGATTTTTGGATATTGTCTTTAAGTTCTTCACAAACAGATTTAAGAATTTGAGGTTTTACTGCAAAGAGGATGATTTCAGCAGCATCACTAACTTTTTTGTTATCAGTTGATACATATGTGCCATAAAATTCTTTTCTTAAAATTTCACATTGCTTTTCTTTTGGTGTGGATATGAAAATATTTGTTGCATGCATGCCGCCCCTGAGTAAGCCACCAGCAATTGCTCTTGCCATGTTCCCTCCACCAATAAATGCAACTTTATTATTAATCATTTTTACCCTCCTTCAAACGTTAATATATATCATCGTGAGCCAAAAAGTGCAGTTCCTACACGAATAATTGTTGCACCTTCTTTAATAGCAGCCTTAAAATCATTAGTCATACCCATCGATAAAGTATCTAGTTTGAGATTTTGTTCATTAAGCAATTTTTTTTGCTGATATAGTTCGTTAAATGGTTTTCGCTGCTCTTCATATTTGTCCCTAGTTGCTGGAATGCACATTAAGCCTCTTAATATTAAATTTGGCAGCTCATCAATTGCTTGGCATAGTTCTAACAAATTACTCAAATGCGCACCTGACTTAGCTATTTCATTATCTATATTGACTTGTACGCAAACATTTAATGCAGATGCTTCTACTGGTCTTTGATTACTTAATCTTTCAGCAATTTTTATACGGTCAATGGTATGAACCCAGTCAAAGTATTCAGCGATTTCTCGAGTCTTATTGCTTTGAATACGACCTATAAAATGCCAACGTAGGTTTTCTGATTTAATAGTGCGAATTTTTTCAATACCCTCTTGAACAAAATTTTCTCCGAAATGATTTTGCCCATGCTCATGTGCTTTTTTTATTAATTCGACTGGGTGTTTTTTGCTTACCGCGAGTAAAGTGATCGATTGAGGGTTTCTATCGCATTCATTAGCGATATTCACTATATTATTATTAAGTCTAGATAGGTTTTCTTTGATGTTTGGCATAATTTTTTATGAAGATAGGAGAGTTTTTATTTGGTTTATAAAGTTATGTAATTTTTTTAGCAGTTGAAAATAATTGCCCATCAGATCAATTAGGCTAAATATATTACCTACTTTTTTCTTATTTAAGCTCATCGTGCTCAGAATTTTTTGTCAACTGACTCAATAATGCCATTCGCACTGCAACTCCATTTGCAACTTGCCTAAAAATTACTGATTGCTCTCCGTCGGCTAATGATGATTCAATTTCAATATCTCGATTCATTGGTCCTGGATGCATTATAATTGCATCTGGTTTTGCTAGTTTCATAGCTTTATGAGTAATTCTGTAATTTTTTATATAATTATCGAGATTAATTTCATTTGTACTCTCGATTCTTTCATGCTGAATACGCAATGCCATCACTACATCTGCATCTTGAAGGCCCTCATCAAGATTAGTGAAATGCTCGGATATCGGGGTCAGCCTTCTAGTAGGCATAAATTCTTTTGGTGAAACCAACCTCAATTCTTTTACGCCCATAGTAGTCAATCCTTGCGCGGTGGAACGTGCAACTCTTGAGTGCGCGATATCACCGACAATTGTGACTATGAGATTTTTAAAACTTTCTTTTTTTTGCTGTATGGTGAGGAGGTCCAGTAATCCTTGTGTGGGATGTGAAACATGACCTTCGCCAGCATTAATAATAATGCATTCATTACCGATTTCATCAATCAGTTGTGAATGAATTCCAATTTCCTTGTGCCTTATCACTAAAGTATTAACTCCTAGTGATTTTAGAGTCATAACTGTATCTAGAACTGTTTCTCCCTTTCTCTCTGAAGAATTATCAATATCAAAATTAATAACATTGAAGCCTAAACGTTTTGCAGCGATTTCGAAGGAGGCTCGAGTTCTTGTACTAGGTTCAAAAAATAAATTTGCAATGGTGTGCATTTGATTATGAGAAATTATACTATCAGGTAAGCTTTTTGATTGCGTATAATCCTGGGCCTCGTAAAGAAGATTTTTAAGAATTTTCTTACCTACATTCTCAAGTGTAACTAGATGACGAAGCTTGCCATCTTTTGTGAATTGTTTCGAAGACTCATTGATTGAATCAGAGAGCATTGACTTGCCTGGTTACTAATATATTAAAGCCATTCTACTTTGTTTGAAATATAAATTTAACTCTTTTTATTGAGCCATCTCTTTGCAATTAGAGTAGCGGCAGTTGCATCAATCATTTCTTTTTGTATTCTTTTGCGTAAGCCCAATTGACGCTCATTCTTTAGTATTTCTCTGGCTTCGATAGAAGTATATCTCTCATCAATAGTTTTAATGGATATATTGAAAATTTGTAATTTAGAAATAAATTTTTCAACATCAATAGTCATCTGTGACTTTGATCCATCTGCATGATTTGGAAGCCCAACGACTAGTATTGCTGGATTCCATTCATTTATCCATGCTTCTATTTTCTTCCAGTCTGGGCCAGCTGCAGAATTTTTTATAGTACCCAATGGAGTAGCTGTATTCGTAATATTTTGACCAACCGCACAACCAATTCTGCGGAGACCGAAATCAAAAGCAATAATCACATTATTATTGGATAACATACAAAGCTTATTGCTTTAATTTCTTTTCAATTGCATCAAACATTAATCCTGCAATATTAATGTTATAAATATTATCCAACTCTCTGATTCCAGTTGGGCTGGTTGAGTTAATTTCAGTCAGATAATCTCCAATTACATCAATACCGCAAAATAAAACCCCTTTTTCCTTGAGCACAGGACCAACTCTTTCGCATATTAGTTTGTCTTGTTTGGTTAATTCTCTTCCTTCACCAGTAGCTCCCATCACTAGGTTACCTCGATTGTCATCTGCCGAAGGTATTCTTGCAAGAGAATATGGAACGGGCACACCATCAATCAAAAGGATGCGTTTATCACCTTGTTTTATTTCTGGCACATATACCTGACTCATGGCAAAGCGTGAACCATAGTCCGTGAGCGTTTCAATAATAACATTAGCATTGCCATCGCCTTGCTTAACTACAAATATAGATTTTCCACCCATGCCATCAAGCGGTTTAATAACAATTTTGTTATGGCTTTCTAAGAATGATTTTATTTCAGACATGGATCGAGTGATTAAAGTGGTGGGTGCGCAATCAGGAAACCAAGCTGTGTAGACTTTTTCATTCATATCTCTTAATGCGCTGGGTTTATTAACTACTAATACACCCTGATCTTCAGCTCTTTCTAGAATATAAGTGGTATAAATAAATTCCATATCAAAAGGTGGGTCTTTGCGCATCAAAATTACGTCGAGATCTGCTAAATTTATGGCGACTTCTTCTTTTATGTTAAACCAAGATGCATCATCATCATGAACATCGATAATTGAAGCATTCGCTTTAGCTTCTCCATTTATTAGACGTAAGTCTTTTTGCTCCATATAGTAGATTTCATGATGACGTTTTTTTGCTTCCAATAACATTGCAAGAGAACTGTCTTTTCTTGGACTAATGGAACCAATAGGATCCATTACCACACCTATTTTAAATTTTAATTTACTCATAATATTTCCAGCATTGTTTTATATAACATAGATCCTAACGTTTCCTAGTTCTGAAGTCAGCTCCCAAATCTCCCCACTGAGATTGAAGAATTGCGATAGCGGTAATTGCGGCCGTCTCTGCTCTTAGTATTCTTGGTCCCATTGAGACAGATAAGAAACCCTCTTTGGAAGCAAGTTTTATTTCAGAATCACTGAAGCCCCCCTCAGGGCCAATTAATGCATCAATATTTTTATCCATAGGATTGATATCATTGATTGTCATCGATGCACCAGGCTCCAAAATAAGTCGATAGTTTTCTTTAGGAGAGTCTAAGATAAATTTCTCTATAGTTTCTGGGTCATCAAGGGTAGGGAGGATATTTCTTTCGCTTTGTTCGCAGGCGCTTTGTATAATTTTTTCCCAATGTTCTATCTTATTATCTAATCGTCGTTCTTTTAATTTGACTACTGTATATTCAGAAATAAGCGGTGAAATTTGATTTACACCTAATTCAGTTGTTTTTTGTAAAAGCATATCCATCTTTTCTTTTTTGATAAGACTTTGACCGATACAGATTTTACGTTTAGCCTCATGCTCAAAAAATTTTGATGAACCCGTTATTACTAATACTTTATTTTTTAATAACTCTTTTATTTCGGCTTGATACTCATGTCCGCTGCCATCAAAAATAGTAATCAGATTATTTTTTTTTAGTCTCAATACTTGCTTCAAATAATGTGCTTTAGAATTTTCTATAAGAAGTTCAGCATTAGGAATTATTAATTTTTTTATATAAAGTCGGTGTTTTTGCATGACAATAAATTATAGTGATTTTGTTGAAATTGAGAATTAAGATTTTTTATTAAGAAATATATAATAGAACTCATCTATTATATCATTTATATATAAATGAAAAAATTAGGCAAAAATAAAACGAAGTTTTTTGAAGTTAGGTCTGATGATTTTCTGTTCTCAGGCATAAATTACTTTGCGTCACCCAATCAAGACGATCGTCCAATGGGCATTAAACCAGAAATCATTGTGATACATGGAATCAGCCTCCCGCCTGGTGATTTTGTGAATGATAATATAAAAGATTTTTTTTTAAATAAACTAAACCATAGAGATCATAGCTATTTCGCAAATATTAAGGATTTAAAGGTTTCTTCGCATTTATTAATTGATCGTAATGGTACATTATCTCAATTCGTACCTTTGAATAAACGTGCTTGGCATGCGGGTTCATCCTGTTATCAAGGTACAAGTAATTGTAATGACTTTTCCATTGGTATTGAGCTAGAAGGGCAAGATCATATTGATTACACTGAAATACAATATAAATGCCTCGTAAAAGTTGTCCAAAGTTTGATGTATTTTTACCCCATCATCGATGCACGTAAAATAGTGGCACACAGCGATATAGCTCCCAATAGAAAAACAGATCCAGGCCCATCATTTGATTGGTTTAAATTATATGAATATATGGATAATGAGGCATCAACTGATGTTAGCTTAGTAAAATAATGAAATATCTGTATCCCACTATCTTGTTATGTTTCTTTCTTATGGCTTGTGATGGCGATCTTGAGAACCCAGTCATTTCTTTTAAAGAGAATGAGGTATTAAGAATTATTACTCTATCACCTCATTTAGGGGAGATGGTTTATGATTTGGGCGCAGAGCATATGTTAGTTGGAGTCAGTGCTTACAGTAATTCTCCTAAAGAGATATTGCAATTACCGCAAATTGGAGATGCATTTATGCTGGATTTAGAGCGAATAACTCTTTTACGTCCAGATATTATTCTTGCCTGGGAGGTTGGCACACCAACTAGAATTATTGACGAACTAAGAAATTTTGGTTATCGAGTTGAGGTAGTTAAATCTAATCAATTAAAGGATATCCCTTTAGCATATGAATTCTTAGGAGAGATGCTCGGTAAAAAGGGGCGCGCAAGGATAATTGCTAATACTTATCTTAAAGATTTAATGAAGTTAAAAGAAGTTTATGAAAATAAGGAAAGTATACGTGTTTTTTTCCAAATAGATGAAAGACCGTTATTCACTGTGGGAAGGTATCATTATATCAGTGAGTTAATAAAGTTATGTGGCGGTATTAATATTTTTACTGATTTGCCTCAACTAGCGCCATCCGTATCTATTGAGTCAGTAATAATAAGAGACCCTGAAGTTATCTTAGCTAGCGCAATTGACTCAGATAAGAATAAATTTGAATTATGGCTAAGATGGCCAGGAATAAGAGCCAATCAATTACAGAATTTATATACTATTAAAGCTGATCGGCTTGAGCGACCAACTTCAAATTTGATAAAAGCGGGTCAAGAAATATGCAAAAAATTAGATCAGAGTCGAATTAAGCGTTTTGAGGATATTTAATTAATTTAGATTCTATCCAATGCTTTATTAAGGGTTGTTATTTATTATAATTTGCATTTAATTTTTTCGACTCCATAACACTTCTTTTCCATTTTCGCTTCGCGCTAATACTCTTGCAATAACAAAAAGTAAATCCGAAAGTCGGTTGAGATAGCGAATTACTTCTTCTCGAACCGCATCTACTTTTTTTAGACTGAGTGTTCGTCTTTCTGCTCTTCTTACAATGGTTCTTGCTAAGTGACAAGCGGCAGCTCCGGGTCCGCCACCGGGTAATATAAAGTCTTTTAATGGGGGTAAATCTTGATTTAGATAGTCTAAATCTGCCTCTAATCGAGTAATAAATGCTGCTGTGATTGCTTTATGACCAGGAATACAGAGTTCACCACCGAGTTCAAATAAATCATGCTGAACATTGGTTAAACAATTTTCCATAAAATCCGTCACTGAAGGCATAGTGAGAATAATCCCTATGGCACTATTGGCTTCGTCAACCGTACCATAGGCTTCCACTCTTGAATCATCCTTGTCTACTCGGCTACCATCGCCCAAACCAGTGGTTCCATCGTCACCGGTTTTTGTATAGATTTTACTTAACCTGTTTCCCATAATTACCGCTCTTCTTTACCAACGATGAGTAATATCAATAAATACACTTCTACCCTGCATTCTATATGTTGCCGCTGTTTCGTAATGCTTATCTAATATATTTTCAATTTGCGTATTAACTGTCCATTTTTCATTAAGTTTAAATTGACCAGTTAAATTTATAATTGCATAGCCAGGCAAGGTTACCCCAAAATCTTTCCTCTCACCACTTGCGAGTAAAGAGAGTCCAAAGTCGATATTTTGTAATTTTCTAATTATATTTAGAGTGATACTTTGTTTGGGACGTCGAAGAAGCAAAGTTTTATTAATATCATTTTTAGCTTTTTGGTTTATATAATCAGCTCTTATGGAGTATTTTTCGTTAATAAAATTATAGCTTAATTGCATACCTCGCATGCTGGCCTCACCTATATTCAACATTTTATCTGTCGCGAAATCATATTCAATTAGATTTTCAATTTGTGTATCAAATAATTCTATACGGTAAGTCAAATTGTCGTTTGGTCTATATGCTGCATTGAATTGCAAATCATTAGATGTCTCTGGTTTTAGGTTGATATTTCCACCATAACCATAACGATCAGTTGCATCTGGGGCTCTAAAGGCATGTCCTGTTGACGCATTAATAGACCATTGATCATTTATATTAAACCCATATTCAGTATTCCAGGTTGTTTCTTTACCAAATGTTTCATGATCACTTAGTCGGGCCGCGATAAAGACGCGATGATTTCCTTCAGTAATATTATCTTGGATAAATATGGCATTTGATTGCGTATCTTTTTTGAAACCTGAGCCCCATGCAAAACTAGATGTCTCTTCATCACTGATATATAAACCACCAATGAGATTATGACTACCAGAAATCATACTTATTTGTCCGTCAAAAATATCTCTTTTTGAAAATACATAAGCAGTTGACTGATTTTGCTTTATATCATCTTGAACATGACTGATGATCACCTTACTTTGTAATTGATTATTGAACCTGTTATTTATCTCAATGGCTGAACTTTCGTTGATAAAATCCTGATCTATAGGGGTGAGAAAAAAATCAAGATACTCCACTTTGCCAGACGATCGCCAATGTCTTAGAGTGATATCGCTGTGCTGAAAATTTTGTCCAATATGGAAATTTGTACTGAGGTTTTCATAACCACGCTTGATATCACTGTCAGTACGAATTTTATAACCATCTGTTTTATTTGAATTAACTGATAATCCCATCTCAGTTGAACCCATCCTATAACCCATATCTATTTTACGGTTTTTAGTGTCATACATGCCATAACCAAAACCACTTTCGATGTAACTTGAATCAACTTTTCGTGTGATAATGTTGATGACTCCACCAATGGCATCGGTGCCATATAATGCAGATCTTGAACCTTTTATAATTTCAATTCGTTCAATTATGTCTGGGTTGATGTTTTGAAGGGCTGCCCCACCAATAGTTCCAGGATTTATTCTTACTCCATCAACAAGAACTAGCGTGTGATTACTTTCAGTTCCTCGAAGAAACAATGAAGTGGTTTGACCTGGGCCACCATTTCTTCCGATATCAAGGCCTGCTTCGAACCGGAGTAATTGCGCGATGTCTTTGGCCAAAGACTGTTCAATTTGATCACGGCTAATAATGGTTACTGGGAGCGTAGCATCCTCAATAGCTATATTTGTCCGTGTTGCAGTAACTACGATAGTATCGAGATCATTAGTTTGAGCATGGAGAGATATTGAGGTTAGAAAAGTGATTAAAAAGACTAAAATTAATTCCCGAGACATATACATAGTTAACCCTTTTGTATGCCCGCCGCATACGCTTAAAAATTATTATTAAGTGAATATTTGGAGGGTATAATAGGGTTCACGGTGAGGTGCCAGGATCACAGTTCTCCTAATAATGCCCGCCGCATCATTCGTTTTTTGTTATTTAGCCGGTCTCCGGGCTGACGAGTGGAAAAATTTCCTGTTTTTAACGCCTTCCCACGAAATAATGCATTTAAAACTACATTATAATTCGCAGTGGCTCTTTCACAGTTAACATGAAAGGGGTTAAAAATTATCTCGATCACCGTTGCGGGGGCAGCTTCAGATTATGCTCAATTGCTACAATAACTGAATTCCCGTTCATCTAAGAAAATGCCTTCCTAGATTCACTAAATACAGGCGAACTTTATTGTGTGAATTAAAGTTTGTCAACCATCTTGTTTCTTTTTTTAGTTAACGTCATAGTAATGCTTTTATAGGAGAGATATTGTGAGTTTTTTACTTCCTGAGAATGTATCAAAAGAGTTATCTATTGCGGTTGATGCGTCCATCGCGGCAGCTCAAATTAGTAAAAAATATTTTAATGGAAGTTTTGAAGTATCTGTTAAGGATGATTTGACGCCGGTTACTCAAGTGGATATTGAATGTGAACAAGTTATTAAAGACATCTTGTTGTCCGAGTTTCCAGACCATGGATTTTTTGGTGAAGAAACGCCACAAAAAAATAAGGAAGCGGATTTCTTGTGGTTAGTAGATCCCATTGATGGAACTAAAAGTTTCGTCCGTGGTTATCCGTTTTTTTCCACTCAAATTGCTCTCATGTACAAAGGCAGAATAATTTTAGGTGTTTCAAATGGCACTATGTTTAATGAGCTAATTTATGCTGAATTAAACAAAGGGGCATGGCTAAATGGCGAGCGTCTCAATGTTAGTAAATCTGATAATATTTCTAGCGCTAGTATTTCTACGGGTAATCTTAAGTCATTGGCGCAATCTAATGGATGGCAAGACTTGGGTAAGATCATATCAAGAGCAGATCGTATTCGAGGATACGGAGATTTTTATCATTACCACCTTCTTGCCGCAGGAAAAATTGATGCCGTTATTGAATCAGATGTAAATATTTTGGATATTGCAGCGCTTTCGATAATTATTAATGAAGCTGGTGGAATATTTACAGATCTTAATGGCAACCAACCCACTTTGAATACACTATCTGTATTGGCATCAAATCCAGTTTTGCACGAACAACTAAAAAGTCACTTAAAAGGTTATGTTAAATAAAGATTACAAAAGTTACATCGCTTATGCTTTTGCTGATAATTCTGGAGAAGGTAATCCAGCAGGTGTCGTTTTATTGGATCAATGGCTAGATATCAATGTAATGCAAAAAATTGCTGCTGATAATAACTTACCTGAGACTGCATTTATTTTACCAAGAGGAATTGATCATTGTGAATGGGATATACGTTGGTTTACTCCGATCAAAGAGGTTCCATTATGTGGTCATGCTACGCTTGCTTCAGCGGCAGTTTTAGATCAGATTTTTAACTATTCACCGCAATCTTTTAAATTTCATGCTGAGCGTGATGTTCTAGAAGTAAGGTTGGTGAATTCAGGATACTTGCTTGATTTACCTAGTGATATACCCACTAAAAGCACATTGTCAATTGAAGTAATTGAAGCGCTAGGATTGAGAGATGTTGGTATATTTAAGGGGCGAGATTATTATTTACTGACACTGCCCGATGAATTGTCTGTTAGCAATACAAAACCTAATTTTAAGCTATTAAAAAAGATCATAAGTAACGGGATAATTATTAGCTCCAAAGGCAATGATGTTGATTTTGTATCCCGTTTTTTTGCGCCGTCAATGGGTATCAATGAAGATTATGTCACTGGTTCAGCGCATTGTGTATTGGTGCCTTTTTGGGCTAATCTTTTAAGAAAAAAAAGAATGTCCGCACGTCAAGTATCATCCAGAGGCGGAAATTTAGAATGTTCTTTAAAAGGAGATCGAATACAACTTATAGGAAATGTTTATATTGAGAATGAACGGATGAAGAATATTTGATTAGTGGGTTTTTTAGTATTTTTTAAATCGCAGAAAAGAAAATTTGTTTCTCAGTTTCAATTCTTTCCATTTTGATGCCGTAAAGTTTGGTGAGATTTTCTTCATTGAGAATTTCTAATGTATCTCCCAAGAGCCAAGAGCCATCGCCAAACAGCAATAAACATCGAGTAGCGAATCTTACCGCTAAATTGACATCATGCATAGTTGATAAGATTGAGTTTCCTGCGTTAGCTTTATTTTTAAACAGCTTTAGTATTTCAAGTTGGTATTGTGGATCGAGATGATTAGTTGGCTCATCCAGTAAATAGATCTTTGGTTGCTGGGTGATTACTTGAGCGATACTTAAACGTCGTCTTTCCCCTCCTGACAAAGAAGTGATATCACGATCTTTTAGCTCAAGTAACCCAACTTGTTTTAATGCATTATTAGCTATAAAGATATCCTCTGCAGATTCATTATTGAAGGCGCCAATGTGAGGATGGCGTCCAATCAGTACGCTATCAAAAACCGTAGACGGAAATATATCCTCCGTATCTTGTGTCAAGAGGGCTAAATTTTTTGCTATTTCTCTTTTTGATTTTGTTTCTATATTTTCCATCATTAGTTCGATGTTGCCTGATGATGGCGCTCTCACTCCAGCAAGCGTATGAAGTGTGAGTGATTTCCCACATCCATTTTGACCAAGTATTGCCATAAAATCATTAGATTTTACAGCCATTGTGAGATTTTTAACGAGAATTCGATTGGGTATTGAAATATCAATATTTTGGGTCGAAATTGTTACTTGATTTCTACTCATTTTAGCTTGCACAATCCACGTCAAAAGTAATTGAATTATTTATATTAATAGTACATTTGATTTGCATTGCCTGACAGCAGACTTCACAGTCTTCGATATAGACTTGGCTGCCTGCTGAAGGATCAATTATTATTGAGATCAATTCATTGCAAAAGGGGCAATAAGTTTTTTCTTCTATAGTTTGAAGGTTCATTTTGTATCTTCACTCTCAAGGCTGCAATCTAGTACCTATCCACTTACTGGTTGAAAAAGTATTATCATCCATAGGCTGCAGATCTCTGGACCAAATGGCACGATCATGGACTCTATCTTCGCCATCCATCCATAATTCTATTTTTGATGCCCAAATCTTTATACCACCCCAATGCGGGGGACGAGACAATTCCAATGGATTGGTAATCTCTTTAGCAATAATCTCATTGTCCCCAATGGTAAAACCTAAGTGATCTGCTCGTTGCTTCATTTGTTCGATTAGTTTTTCTCTAGATTCAATGGGCCGACTCTGATCACTTCCCCAAGCACTCAGTTGACTACCTATATGTCTTGTCTTGTAGTAAGTGTCACTTTCTTCGGGAGAGGCAAGAATTGCTTTCCCTTCAATACGAATTTGTCGTCCAAGATGATCCCAATGAAAGACCAATGATACATTCGAATTATGTGTAATTTCAGAACTTTTTCTTGATTGATAATTAGTGAAGAAAACCACATAACCGGGATCCGCAATGAATGATTTGCACAGAACAATTCTCGCAGAAGGTTGGTTATTCTTAGACACAGTAACTAAAGTCATTGCATTAGGATTTGGTTGATTCTTTCTCAAGCAGGCATCATCAAACCATAATTTTGCATGGTGCATTGGATTGTCTGGAAGAGTTTGCGGCAAAATACTTGCGCTTACAATTTTATTCATTATGTAGGACTCAATTATATTAAATATTTAAAAATGTATAACTGAGCGGATACTTTTTCCTTCATGCATGAGATCAAAAGCGCGATTGATGTCATCTAGAGGCATTGTATGCGTAATGAATTCATCTACCTTAATTTCGCCATTCATATATTGATCTATCATACCGGGAAGTTGAGATCTTCCTTTGCAGCCACCAAAAGCGGTACCACGCCATACACGACCTGTAACCAGCTGGAATGGCCGTGTAGAAATTTCTTGACCAGCGCCAGCGACACCTACAATAATTGATTCACCCCAGCCTTTATGACAACACTCTAATGCAGATCTCATTAGTTTGGTATTACCGATGCATTCAAAAGAATAATCGACACCGCCATTGGTCATATCAATGATAGCCTCTTCAATGGATGTAGAGCATTCTTTTGGGTTAATTACATCAGTTGCTCCCATTTGTTTGGCAAGTTCAAATTTATCTGGATTGATATCCACCGCAATAATTCGAGATGCCTTAGCCATAGTGGCTCCCTGAATAACACTTAAGCCTACTCCTCCTAAACCAAAAACAGCAACAGTGGAGCCTGGTTCGACTTTAGCTGTATTTAGTACAGCCCCCACTCCAGTTGTAATTCCACAACCCAGAAGACATACTTTTTCAAGTGGCGCATTTTTATTTATTTTTGCTAGGGATATTTCAGGTAAAACACTATATTCGCTAAATGTTGAGGTGCCCATATAATGATAAATTATGTTGCCATTCTTTGAGAATCTTGATGTTCCATCGGGCATTAGACCTTGTCCTTGCGTACTCCTGATTGCTTGACAAAGGTTAGTTTTTTTTGATTCGCAAAAGCTACATTTCCCACATTCGGGAGTATACAAAGGGATAACATGATCACCGACAGCCACACTTGTAACATTAGCGCCAAGTTCTTCGACTATAGCGCCGCCTTCATGCCCAAGAATAGCTGGAAAAATTCCCTCGGGATCTTCTCCAGATAAAGTAAATGCATCTGTGTGGCAAACGCCACTTGCGATATTTCGAACTAGAACCTCACCTTCTTTTGGTCCGGCGAGATCAATTTGTTCTATAACTAGAGGTTTTCCTGCTTCCCAAGCTACTGCGGCACGTGTCTTCATTTTACTTTTCCTTTTATGTATTCGATAGATCTATTTTATATTCTCATATTTAATGAGATAAATGCGTATTATATTTTACAAGAAATTCTTTTATCATTCCAAGAACGATAAAAAAAGATAAAATAAAAAGCCATTATATTAAAGGTAAAAATATTATGAATCTTGATGAATTACGTAATCGATTAACTTCTCTAGATAAGAAAATAATTGAAATAATAGGAGAGCGGCAAAGTATTGTCAGTGAAATAGGAAAATATAAACAGCAAGTTGGACGTGCTACACGTGATTATGAGAGAGAAAGTGCCGTCTTAAATATGGCTAAAAATAATGCAATTAAGGTGGGTATTGATCCAAAACTAGCAGAGGAAGTTTTGCAACTTCTAATTCGTTCTTCTTTGACTAATCAAGAAAGAGCTAGAGTGCAGGCTGAAGGAAAAGGTGATGGTAGGAAAGTTTTAGTTATTGGTGGCGCTGGGAAAATGGGTCGCTGGTTTGTTGACTTTTTTAATTCACAGGGTTTTATTACCTTTATTGCAGATAAGAATTTAGAAAATGATGCACAATCTTTTTCAGATTGGCGGGATGCGGGTATAGATTATGATGTTATCGTGATCGCTACTCCTATTGAGGTGTCTGCTTCAATATTGATTGAACTGGCAGAAATGAATCCAGCGGGTTTAATTTTTGATATAGGGTCATTAAAAACACCATTGAGAGACGGTTTAAATGCGATGATCGAGAGTAATTGTTTGATCACCTCAATTCACCCCATGTTTGGTCCAGGAACAGAGCTCCTCTCTGGCCGTCATTTAATTTTTGTTGATGTGGGAAATAAGACCGCGACTGAGAAAGCAAAAGAGTTATTTGGATCGACGATGGTGAAGCAATTAGATATGGATATTGATAACCATGATCGATTAATTGCCTATGTTTTAGGTTTATCACACGCTTTGAATATAGCTTTCTTTACAGCATTAGCTGATAGTGGTGAGGCAGCACCTAAATTAGCAAAACTATCTTCTACCACTTTTGATGCGCAATTAATTGTCTCAGAGGCCGTCGCATCAGACAGCCCAGAACTTTATTTTGAGATTCAAAAATTAAATGAATATGGTATCGAGCCTTTGAATGCGCTTTGTGCTTCAGCCAATCAAATTAGAGATGTTGTTATTAATAATGATAAAAAAGGTTTTGTTGAATTGATGGAGAAAGGAAAAGAATATCTTGCAACACGCACTTAGAAATTATGATTTAGATAGACTTTTTTTCATCAGAAATAAGAAAAGCGGCACGCCAATAATTGCAGTTAACGCTCCTACTGGCAATTGACGTGGCGCTAGTATTGTTCTGGCCAGAGTATCCGAAATTACTAACAACGAGCCTCCTAAAAGAGCAGAAGCAGGAATTACGATACGGTGTTTGTTACCAGTTATTAATCTAACGGTATGAGGTACAACCAGTCCAACGAAACCAATTACACCGACAGCGGTCACAGATAAAGCCGTGGCAAGAGCGGTTATTGAGAAAATTGCAAGACGAAATACATGCACTCTAATACCAAGGATACTTGCTTGTAATTCTCCTCTGGATAAAATATCTAGATAACGTGCTGCGGATATTCCGATTAAGCTAATTACGATCAAAAGCCAAAGTAAATATTGTGGTGAATAGGCGAAACTTAGATCTCCCATCATCCAAAATAACATTCCACGAACACTTTGTTCGGAACTGAGTGCTAGTATCATCGTAGTTATTGCGCTGAATCCAGATGCTAAAACGACACCTGTCAGTATGAGTCGACTAGGTCCCCAATTTCCGCTACTACTAGCTATCCCAAAAACCAAAAAAGTAGCACATAATGCACCTGAGAAGGCAGCTGCATCTATCCAGAATGCGCTTAATCCATAGCTCATTCCTAGTAAGGCCGCTACAGCTGCTCCACCTGAGCTTCCTAAGATATATGGTTCAGCAAGTGGATTTCTCAGCAGTACCTGCATGAGTACTCCAGATACCGAAAGTAAACCACCAACAGCGAAAGCGCTTAATACTCTCGGTAATCTAAGATCCATTACTAGTGTATTCATAATGGGCGAATTATCTTGTGAGAGAGAGGTTAACAATCCTTTTAAGCTAATATCAGCACTGCCAGAGACAAGGCCAATTAATATCGCAGTGCAAGAGATTGCAATTAAACCAATGAAAATTAAGTGTGTGCGCTTCATCTATATATAAGTGTCATAAGAACAAGGTATCTAGGATACGGTTTATTTAGATAGAGTATAGTCAAACAATCCGATATTTTTAATTATTTTTGGTATATTAAATAATATATTCATAAAAATTATCATTTTTAAATTAATGGCTAAAGATAATATTGATTCTAAGGGTTTTAGGGAGAATGTTGGAATTATCATCGGTAATTCTAAATGTCAGTTATTACTAGCAGGAAGAATTGGAAATCGAGGCTGGCAGTTTCCACAAGGTGGTATTCATGCTGGCGAGACATCCGAAGAAGCAATGTACAGAGAGCTTCATGAAGAGGTTGGATTACAAAGAACTGATGTGGAGATACTTGGCGCAACATCAGAATGGTTAAGGTATCAATTACCGGATCAGTATATTCGGCAGGATACTAAGCCACTATGTATTGGGCAGAAGCAAAAATGGTATATGCTTAAATTAAAAAGCAATGATAAGCGTATTTCACTAGATATGGGTGAGTTACCAGAATTTGATCGATGGAAGTGGGTACCTTTTTGGAAGCCGGTTGCTAAAGTTATTTTTTTTAAAAGGTTGGTTTACTTCTCGGCTTTGAGCGAGCTAGGTCCGGCTCTTTTTGATAAAGAAGTACCAAAAATACCAAAATGGTGGCCAAGTCAATGGCAAGAAAAATGCGATCGAGAAGCTGAACTTTAGAGCGGTTTGAGAATTGCGAGTATCACAATTGACAGCAAAAAGAAGACGGGTATTTCATTAAAAAGTCTTAAATTTTTTGTATTTTTAGTTTTGAAACCATTGTGGAGCTTATTTATCCAATGCCAGCATTTCAAATGAAAAAATATTAATCCGATAATCAGTAAAAATTTCACCTGAAACCAGGTTTGTTGCTCGATACCCGTATTTATGTATATCAATATCAAACCAAAAATTATCGTTAAACAAGCCCCAATAGTCATTATAATGAAGAGTCTTTTTTCCATTAAATGAAATCGATTTCTACTTAATTGGTCATCTGCTTCAGCGTGATAAATAAATAAGCGTGGCAGATAGAAAAGTCCGGCAAACCAAGTCACCATAAATATAAGATGGAAAGCTTTTGACCAAAGATAAAGAGAAGCTATTTGCATACTTTATATTATTTTGTTGAGATATGAGTGATAATACATTTTATATATAGTAAAACATTATTTACAATAATACTTTTAGTAAGATAATAAAGTTATGACGAAAGCAGAAATCACAACAATTGGAAGCGATTCGATACCAGCGCCGATCATCTTTACGGACTCGGCGGCAAATAAAGTCTGTGAGCTTATTAAAGAAGAAGACAATACTTCATTAAAGTTAAGGGTTTTTATTTCCGGTGGAGGTTGTTCGGGCTTTCAATATGGGTTCACATTTGATGAAAAAATAGAACAAGGCGATAGTCAGATTGAAAACCTTGGGGTCACTTTATTGGTTGATCCAATGAGCGTTCAGTATCTTATGGGGGCGGAGATCGATTATAAAGAAGATCTTCAAGGCGCTCAGTTTGTAATTCGTAACCCCAATGCAACAACAACCTGTGGTTGTGGGTCTTCATTTTCCGTCTAGACTAGATAGATACCCCCCAGAATTTCAGCTTGATTAGCTCCTGTTACCATAGGGATGTTACCGGTTTTTCTGGATAGAGTGTGTTTTGCTAGATAAGCAAACGTAGCCGCTTCAAGGTAATCTGCATCAATTCCGTAATCATTAGTAGTGCTGATTTTGATATTCTTAAATCTTGCGTTAATTTCACGCATGAGTGTGTCGTTTTTTATCCCACCACCACAAAATATAACCTCTTGTGTATCGGGGTTATTTTGCGTGATAGCTCTAGAGAGCGATTCTGCAGTTAAGCAAACGAGGGTTCTTTGAATGTCTTCTGGTCTGATTGTTTTTCTACCTATATATTGCTTAAGCCATTTTATATTAAAGTATTCAAACCCCGTGCTTTTTGGTGGTGATCGATTAAAATATGGGTCAGCGATAAGATTATCAAGAAGCTCTTGATTAACTTTTCCTTTACTTGCCCATTTTCCGCCCTGATCAAAAGGTTGATTTAGATTTTCTTGAATCCAAGTATCGATTAATATATTGCCTGGCCCACTATCGAAACCGACAATATTATTTATATCTTTATTAAGGATTGTAAGGTTAGTCATCCCACCGATATTGATAACAACTCTATTTATTTTATCTTTATAGAATAAAAGTTGATGAAAAATTGGAGTCAGAGGAGCGCCTTCTCCGCCAACAGCAATATCCTTTCTTCTAAAGTCAGTTACGGTAGTTATTCTGGTCCCTGAAGCAATCACATTAGGGTCACCTATTTGCATTGTATATGGTTTAGTTGCTTGAGGTTGATGTCGAATGGTTTGACCATGACTGCCAATTGCAATAACGTCACCCGCATGAATTTTACAATTTTTTATAAGGTCAAGTGCAGCATCTCTAAACACCTCTCCAACCCAATGGTCTAATTGACCAAGCTGATCTATATTAGTATTTTTCCAATTTTGAGATGCATTTATTAATTGCATTCGGAGTTTATCGGGATATTTCTTATCGATCGCGCCAAGAATTTTAAACTGATCTCCCCTGATATTCATTAAGACAGCATCAATACCATCCATGCTAGTTCCAGATATTAAACCAATATACATAGACATATATTTCTGAATATTCTTCACTTATCAAGCACAGTTGATAAATTATACATTTCTTTAAATATTAGGAGCTCTGTCATAACAGAAGAAGATTGTTCTTCAAAATCTTCTCTATAGATATTATTAATTGGTGCAGCCTTGGGTAGTTTAACTGTTCTTGGATTTTGATGATTACCATTGATTCTGTATTCATAATGCAAATGAGCCGCAGTGGCTAGGCCTGAGCTTCCAACAAAGCCAATTGTTTGGTTTTGTTGGACTCGCTGACCAATATTAATTTTTTCGGCAAATTTTGACATATGCGCATATAGTGTCGTGATATTCTCACCATGTTGTAAGATAATAACGTTACCATAACCCCCTTTAATTCCCTTAAAAATAACTTTTCCATCTCCTGATGCTTTTATGTTGGTTCCTCTGGGGGCTGCGTAATCAACTCCTCGATGAGCTCTTATTGTATTTAAGATGGGATGTTTTCTATTTGGGTTGAAGTTAGAGCTTACCCTGGTGAAATCAAGTGGCGCGCGAACAAAAGCTTTCTTCATGTTTTTACCTTCCGGGGTAAAATAATTAGATTCACCATTGTTATTAGTAAAGCGAACGGCCTGGATTGTTCTACCATTATTATTAAATTCAATTGCAATAATTTTACCTTCAGTTACAAATTTATTATCTTGCCAAATTTCTTCGTACAAAATATAAAAATCATCATTGACTCGAATATCAAATACGAAATCAATATCCCAAGCGAGAATCTCCGCAAGATTCATTATCAATCTGTCAGTTAAACCGCTATCAATCGCACTTTCAAATAATGATGTTTTAATTTTTCCGTAACTAAAGTGTTTTCTTATATTGATATTTCTCTTTATAAGAGATGATTCATACTTGCCATTTATTACCTTAATAAATAAAGTTCTTTGTAAATCAAGGTGACGAGTTAAAGAAATTATTCTACCTTCATCATGCACAATACTGACAATATTTCCTGGCCTAAGAAACTTGATATATTTTTTAGAATCCTTAATGGCTGTCATCTCCACTAAATCACCAATGCTTAGTTTTTTTTCAGCAAATAAAACTTCTAGAGTGTCTCCTTTTTTAATAACAAATTCGATGGTTTTGAATATCTTTTCAGGAGCTATTTGAGGGGGATGAAAATTAGGATGGTCAGAGAGAAATACTTCAGATGGGAGAGTCGCATTTACATTTTCATTGATAATATATTGTTTATTTTTATCAATAGAAAAACTTGGTTCTGGTTCTAAATTTTTCTTATTTATAAACCATGCTACCAAGAAGAGTATTGCAAAAAGTGCTAATACATAACTAATGCTATTTTTTTTCTTAACAGCGGCAGCTTTAATTTTATAATCTTGCTGGAGAGAGCTTTTTCTTGTATTCAACGGTATGCTTTCCCATAAATATAGTCTTGCGACTTTACATTGTGATTTTTACGCAGTCAAAATTAAAAATTAGATTTTTTTGTTTAAAGATATAACTGGTAAATATTGAATTTAGAAAGCTCAATAAATTAATCCCTGCATAATAATCCTTAAGAATGTTAAAATGATTTTCAAGCAATTATATAAGTATTATTTCTGATGATGGATATTAAATTACAACTGGCTGAACTTTCTCGGGGAGCTGAAGAGATTCTTCCTGAAGGAGGGTTAGAAGCGAAGCTAAAATTAAATCGACCCTTAAATGTATACGTGGGTTTTGATCCTACTGCTCCTGACTTACATCTTGGTCATACGGTTGTTATAAATAAAATGAAGCAGTTTCAAGATTTTGGGCATAACGTTATATTTTTAATTGGTGATTTTACTGCTTTAATTGGTGATCCTAGCGGCAGAAATGTTACTCGCCCACCATTAACTCGCGAAGAAATTAATGAAAATGCTAATACTTATAAAGAACAGGTATTCAAGATTCTTGATTCAGAAAAGACAATTGTTGATTTTAATTCACGTTGGTTGATGGAGCTGGGTTCACCGGGATTAATTAAATTAGCTTCTCGTTATACGGTTGCAAGAATGCTTGAAAGAGACGACTTTGCGAAACGTTTTAAAGAACATCAGTCGATTGCTATTCATGAATTGCTTTATCCTTTGGCGCAAGCCTATGATGCTGTAAGTTTGAATACTGATGTTCAGATGGGAGGTACTGACCAGAAATTTAATTTGTTGGTTGGGCGTCATATTCAGCAAAGTTTCCAACAAGAACCACAAATTGCACTTACAGTTCCTTTGCTAGAGGGTTTGGACGGCATCCAAAAAATGTCAAAATCCTATGGTAATTATATTGGCATCACTGAACCACCTAATGAAATGTTTGGAAAATTGATGTCAATTTCAGATAAATTGATGTGGAGGTATTTTGAGTTACTGAGTTTTCGTAGTTTAAAAGAAATTGAAGCTTTTAAGCTCGCTGTTAATGAAGGAAAAAATCCGAGAGATATAAAATTTGAATTAGCTTTAGAAATTGTTGCACGATTCCATAATGAAGATTTAGCAGAGAAAGCTAAGCATGAATTTATTTCTCGGTTTCAAAAAGGAGCAGTCCCTAGCGAGATGCCCGAGCATTCATTGGAAGTTTTAGATGGTGAAATGGGAGTAGCACATATTCTTAAATATGCTGGATTAGTAACGAGTACTTCAGAGGCTTTTCGAATGATTAAGCAGGGAGCTGTAAAAATTGATGGCGAGAGGGTTGATAGTAAAGATATTACTATTAGTGCTGGAACTACGCATATCTATCAAGTAGGTAAAAGACGATTCGCTAAAATCGAGTTGAAGTAAAGCTTTTTAATTGCTGCAAATCATTTGCGCAGTTTAGATTAAATACTAAATAATATGAATCCATAGAGTTCATTATACCGTTATTATAGAAATAATTATTGCACTAGTTATTTCATTAAATAGGATATATTTGGCTAGGAATATAGGTAAGCGGAAGAAATAATTTTTTATTTATTGATAAATAGCTAATAAAGACCAAAAGTTAATTAAATACTTGTTGACCAAATGGCAATCACCGCTATAATCGCTTTCCGCTATAAGAGACGTTGTCTTATAGCAAAGACTCATCATTGAAGCTTACTTAAAAAGGTAGCTTAAAAATACTGTTCGCAGTATCATGGCGGGTCTGCTCAATAAGAACTTTCTGAGTTGTAAGAAGTATTTACTGCTCAAAGGATTTTATTGGGCTCGTTCTTTAACAATTTAATCAGATAATTTGTGTGGGTGCTTGCGTTTGGATTTAGTTTAGACAAAAACAAACGTAAGAACCATGTTCAATTTTTGAAAATGGGGATTATGTTCTTAAGTAATAAGCACTAAGCTTAAAACTGAAGAGTTTGATCCTGGCTCAGATTGAACGCTGGCGGCATGCCTAATACATGCAAGTCGAACGGAAACGATGGAAGCTTGCTTCCAGGCGTCGAGTGGCGGACGGGTGAGTAATACTTAGGAATCTGCCTATTAGTGGGGGACAACTCGAGGAAACTCGAGCTAATACCGCATACGCCCTACGGGGGAAAGCCGGGGATCTTCGGACCTGGCGCTAATAGATGAGCCTAAGCCGGATTAGCTAGTTGGTGGGGTAAGAGCCCACCAAGGCGACGATCCGTAGCTGGTCTGAGAGGACGATCAGCCACACTGGGACTGAGACACGGCCCAGACTCCTACGGGAGGCAGCAGTAGGGAATATTAGACAATGGGCGAAAGCCTGATCTAGCAATGCCGCGTGTGTGAAGAAGGCCTGAGGGTTGTAAAGCACTTTCAATAGTGAAGAAAAGTTTAGGGTTAATACCCTTAAGCGTTGACGTTAACTATACAAGAAGGACCGGCTAACTCCGTGCCAGCAGCCGCGGTAATACGGAGGGTCCAAGCGTTAATCGGAATTACTGGGCGTAAAGCGCGCGTAGGCGGTTAAGTAAGTCGGATGTGAAAGCCCAGGGCTCAACCCTGGAATTGCATTCGATACTGCTTGACTAGAGTATGGTAGAGGGAAGTGGAATTTCAAGTGTAGCGGTGAAATGCGTAGATATTTGAAGGAACACCAGTGGCGAAGGCGACTTCCTGGGCCAATACTGACGCTGAGGTGCGAAAGCGTGGGGAGCAAACAGGATTAGATACCCTGGTAGTCCACGCCGTAAACGATGAGAACTAGATGTCGGGGGGGTTGCCCTTCGGTGTCGCAGCTAACGCGTTAAGTTCTCCGCCTGGGGAGTACGCCGGCAACGGTAAAACTCAAAGGAATTGACGGGGACCCGCACAAGCGGTGGAGCATGTGGTTTAATTCGATGCAACGCG
>Ga0308019_10000136_pt1 | contig 44364 bp, 43 predicted proteins | sample Neamet284_FD_203135 | JGI IMG/M metagenome (GOLD analysis project Ga0308019, IMG submission 203135) | Marine microbial communities from water near the shore, Antarctic Ocean - #284 | ecosystem: Environmental > Aquatic > Marine > Unclassified | place: Southern Ocean | collected 2014-10-01
CAGGAACTAAACTAACGTCAAATCCATCATGTTTTAATTCAAAAGCAGTTAATCTAGAACCTTGTTGAATTGGTCTTGTCTCAGTAGCAATTACTTTAACATTTTTTCCACTTTCTCTAGTTGCTCTAATTACACCTAATGCAGTTCCATATGCTACAGTAGCTAAAGCACCTGCATTACAATGAGTCATAATGGTATCATTATCATCAAAAAGAACTGAACCGTTCTTTCCCATAGCTTTGTTAATTTCAATATCTTCATCTGCCATTTTTTTAGCAGTAGAAATTACTAGTTCTCGGATTTTTTCAGCAGTTTCTCCGGTCTTTGCAACATTCATAATTTTTTCTAATCCCCAACCTAAATTTACAGCAGTAGGTCTAGTTGCAAAAAGAATTTTTCTTGCATCATCCAAGTCTGAAAGTAATTCTTCTTTTGTTATGGCTTTACTTTGTAAAGCAGCTAATCCCAATCCAAATGCACCAGATACTCCAATTGCAGGTGCACCTCTAACTATCAAAGTTTTGATAGCATTAGCTACTTGATTGAAATCATCATATTCTACAAATATCAATTCATTAGGTAATTTGGTTTGCTCGATCATTATTACTTTATTATTTTTCCATTCTACAGTTCGTAAACCAGTGACATTTTGCATAAAATTTAGAAAATTAAGGTTTTTAAAAACTAATTGGTGTATTATAGTGTAGATAGATATTTTATTGTAGATTTTAAATTATGGATATTGAATATTTCAAGTATTGAAAAATATGATTTACAAAAAATGTACAAAACTTATGATGAATGGCCAAAGATTGCACGTGAATCATTTGAATCTAATCAAAATTCTATAAATTTTGAAGGTATTGAACACATAGTAATTGCAGGAATGGGAGGTTCAGGAGCTATTGGGGACATATTATCAGCTGTGTTATCTAAAACAAAAATACACGTTAATGTTATCAAAGGTTATGTTTTACCAGCAACAGTTAATGCAAATACATTAGTAATCACAGTAAGTGTTTCTGGCAATACAGTTGAAACTTTATCCATATTGAAGTCAGCACATAAAATAAAAAGTAAAATAATTGCATTTTCGTCAGGTGGAGAAATGGCAGAATATTGTCAAAAAAATAAAATTGAACATAGATTTGTTATTCAACATCATTCGCCTAGAGCTTCATTTACTTCATATCTTTATACAATTTTGAATGTGTTACATTTAACACTTAAAATAAAAAAACAGGATATTTTGGAATCCATAATAGAATTAGAAAATATTAATAAAATAATTAATTCTTCAAATTTAACAAAAAGTAATCCCTCTCTTAATCTAGCAAAATGGATGACAGGTATTCCGATGATATATTATCCATTTGGATTAGAATCCATTGCAATTAGATTCAAAAATATTCTTCAAGAAAATGTCAAAATACATGTTATTGCAGAAGACATAGTAGAAGCATGTCATAATGGAATTGTATCGTGGGAGAAAAAAAGTAATGTAAATCCAATTATTATTCAAGGAAAAGATGATTACATCAAAACTAAAGAAAGATGGAATATAATTAAGGAATATTTTTATCAAAATAAAATTGATTATAGAGAAATAAACTCGATAGAGGGAAGCATTTTATCAAAATTGATCAATTTAATTTACATTTTAGATTATTGTTCTATTTACAAAGCAGTTTTATCAAAAACAAATCCAACACCAGTAAAATCTATTCAGTATATTAAAGAAAAAATTAAAAACATTAATCCAAATTAGAGTAGGATTTTTGATTTTTCTCCAATCAAATATTTTTGATGAGTTAAACTACTTGGAACTATTTCAGAATTACTAGATATTATACTAGATGAAATAGATTGAGAAATGGAAATAATACAATTTTCCATAATTATAGAATCCATAATTTTAACATTAGAAATTTTTGAATTAGAACCAATAGTTACATTTGGACCAATTTGAGCAGAGGTTATTTTACAATTATCTCCCAATATAACAGGAGATATAATTTTAGTATCAGAGCTAATAACACAGTTTTTTCCCATTATAATTTTATTACAATCTTGGGTAGATGTAGTAACTAATTCATTAGTACCTAAAGTTTCAAGTATCAATCTATGTGCATCTAAAATATCTTCAGGAGTACCTGTATCTTTCCACCAACCTGTAACTTTTTCATATCCTATTGACATATTATTTTTAAGAGCAATATGTAATGCATCAGTAATTTCTAATTCTCCTCGTAAGGATGGTTTTAATTTTTCAATTATAGAAAAAATTTTTGGATTTAAAAAATAAATTCCAATTACGGCTAAGTTAGATGATGTATTTTGTGGTTTTTCAATAATTTTAGAAAGTGTTTCATCATTAAATTCTGCAATTCCAAATCTAGAAGGATCATCTACTTGAGATAACAAAATCATAAATTCATTTTTAGATTCAATAAATTTTTTTGTTAAATTACCAAGGCCTGTTCTTAATATGTTATCTCCAAGATAAACAATAAACTTATCATTACCAATAAAATTTTTACAGAGGCCAATTGCATGTGAAATACCTTTAGGTTTATCTTGATAAATATACGTAATTTTTGCTCCAAAAAGTTTGCCATCACCATAATAATCTTTTACACGTTGTGGATAAATATCACCAATAATTATTGCGATTTCAGAAATTCCTGATTTAATGAGATCCTCTAGAGCATATTGTGACATTGGCTTATTTGCAATTGGTAATAATTGCTTAGGTCCAGAGAAAGTAAGAGGACCTAATCGAGTACCATATCCACCATGTAAAATAATTCCTTTCATTTTCTAACTTTTTCAAGATACCACTTAATAGTTAAATCTAATCCTTTATCCAAATCAGTTTTAGGAGACCATCTCAAAGACTTTTGAATTTTTGAAGAATCTAAACTATAACGATAGTCATGTCCCAATCTATCCGAAGTGAAGTGAATTAGTTCTTCTGACTTTTGCATTTTTTTTAGTATTTTTTTAATTATCTTTAAATTAGTTAATTCAGTTGATGCAGAAATATTATAAGACTCACCTCTTTTTCCTTTAAAAAGTACTTTCTGAAGCGCATTACAATGATCACCCACATAAATCCAATCACGAATATTTTTACCTGTTCCATACACTGGAATTTTTTTATTTTTTATTGCATGACATATTATTTTAGGAATCAATTTTTCTTCAAATTGTCTAGGACCATAATTATTTGTACAACGAGTAATCATGATATCTAAATCATATGTAGTAATGTATGATTTTATTAACATTTCAGCAGATGCTTTTGATGCAGCATATGGACTAGCAGGATTAAATGAATCAGTCTCCATAGCACTACCTTTTCTTAAACTTCCAAAAACTTCATCTGTGGATACTTGAATTAATTTTTTTTTATATTTTCTAATAGATTCTAAAATAGAATAAACGCCCAACACATTGGAATGAATAAATGGTTTAGGTCCAGAAATACTTCTATCGACGTGAGATTCTGCTGCAAAATTAATAATTGCATCACAATGTGGAATATGTTTTTCTAAAACTTTGGTATTATTTATATCAGATTTAATAAATTTGTAGTTTTTATTATTTTTTAAACTTTGTAAATTATTTTTATTAGAGCCAATTAATCCTGCATCAATATTTAGAATTTTAAATTTTGGGTATTTCTCTAATATTTGTAAAATAAAAGTACTACCAATAAAACCCAAACCACCAGTTATAATTAAATTCATATTTTTTATAGGTGAGATACTTTAATGAACTTTCTTCATTTACGCGTAGTTTTCTAGAGATTTATCAATATTATTGGAGTGTAGATTTAAGATTTTTATAATAAAATTATCCATTTTAAAAAATGAATGCAGACAAAATTAAAATTATTAATTTAGAAACACACAAAACAAAAGATATCAAGGATGGAAATATCAATGGGGATTTAACTCCAATTTGGAGAGATTGGGATAAGATTATTCCTGATCCAAAGATGATCTATATCACAAGTGTAGTTGCAGGTGGTAGAAAAGGTCCACATGTTCATAAAAAACGAACAAGTTGTTTTGTTTGTATTAAAGGTAAAGTTGTTTTCATCATAAAAGATGAAAATGGAAAATATTTAGAAATAGAATCTAGTGAAGAAAATCCAATATTAATACAAGTTCCTAAAAATATTGCATCAGCACATGTTAATTTAAGTAAAAATGAATCTTCAGTTTTAACTTTAGCAGATATAGCATGGAAACCTAATGATGATGAAATGGAAAATGTGTTCTTTGAAGAATATAATTGGTCTAAGTGGACAATCTAATTCTTCATTTGTTGTCTAAGTAAATTAAAAGATTGATTTAAAGTCATAAAATTAAAATCAGTTGATTTCAATCTATCAGAAGATAAACATTTGTTTAATGCTGTTTGTACAGACCTACCTAAATTCTGAGTAGTTGTTGGATTAATTAGATCAGTGTCAAGTTTCAAATAATTTGCTAATTTAAGACTAAAATCATAACGAGATATTTGAATATTAGGTGCAGAATGAAAAAGACCAATTTTATTCTTCAAAATTAAATGTAAAATTGAATTTGCAAAATCATCAGCCATAATAGGAGTGCTTAATTCATCTGTGATAATATTTACTTCTTCATTTCTACTAAGTTTAGATATTAACCATTGTACAAAATTCATTGGTTTTTTAGAACTTGTATCAAGTGATTGAATTTTTTTAGGTAATAAACCATAAAGTACACTAGCACGAACAACCAAATTTTTAGGATAATTTAAAACAAATTTTTCTCCCATGAGTTTTGTTTTACCATAAATATTGATTGGGTTTGGAATATCAGATTCAACATAAGATGTTTGCTTTGTTCCATCAAATACAGAATCAGTTGAAAGATGAACTAATTTCATATTTGCAATATTAGATATTTGACTAAGTTCTTTTAGAAAATTAGAGTTAATTTTTTTAGCTTCATCAGGATGATTTTCACAATAATCAACATTGTTTAATGCTGTGCAATTGATTATTACATCTGGAGAAATTTTATTAAGAATTTTTTCTAATGACTCGTTTTTAGAAATATCAAATTTTAGAGAATTAACATATTCAATTTTTGGATTACGTAAATTATAACTTCCAAATATCTCATAATGATTCTTTGCTAATTGAGATATCTTTGAACCTGTTAAACTACCAATTCCAATTATGAAGAGTTTTTTCATATTTTAACAAGATGTATTTAAATTGATTAATCTTCCTTTTTGAGGATTTTTTATAAATTAGTGATTAATAGATTGTAATTAAAAAATTGGTTGTACAAAAAAGTCATAAAAGAATAAAAAGCAATATTAGAGCAACTTTTTCAAGCATGAATATTGAGTAAATTTACAGTAATAAAAGAAATGTCTGAATTTTTAATAAATAGAAGAAAATTCTACATGTTCCCCATACTAGGTCTATTAATTGTTATGATGGGCGTAACAGCATTAGCACAAACAGGCCTCATAAGTTTAGTTTATCCAATTTAAATTGGAATTTTCTTCACCTAGATTCAAATCATTGGTAGTAACGTTAGGAATATCTTTTTGGTTTTTTGTATTATTTTCTGTATCACAATCTTTTTCATTAGAAATTTTTTTAATATTTGTAATTACTCTTTTTACAATTACACAGGTTTTTACAAAAAAATTATCTAAAGTTCTTGACACACTTGCTATCATCAATACAAAAATATTTCTGGGAATTTTGTTCTGTACACTGATTTCAACTTACGGAGTATTATTCAAATTATTACGAATTGATTTGTTACGATTAAAAAAACAATCAAATTCTTACTGGTTAGATGTTGAGGAAACTAAACCATATAGAATTAGGAAACATTACTGATGTATAATTTAGGAATATCATGTTATTACCATGATTCTGCTGCTGCATTACTTAAAGATGGAAATGTAATATGTGCAGTTGAAGAAGAAAGGTTTTCAAGAAAAAAATTTGATGATTCTTTTCCAAAAGAAGCAATACAATGGTGTTTAGATGAAGCAAAAATAACTCCAGATCAAATAAAATCAGTAGCATTTTATGATAAACCAATATTAAAATTTGAAAGATTACTTGATAATTATATTGCAGTAGCTCCACGAGGCTTACATAGTTTCTTAGATGTTATTCCAAAATGGATTCATAAACGATTATGGATTAAAGATGATATTAAAAAATCATTGAAGGGGTTTAAAGGAGAAATAATATTTCCTGAACATCACATGTCACATGCAGCACATGCATTTTACACATCACCATTTGAAGAATCAGCAATTCTAACAATTGATGGGGTGGGAGAATGGAGTACAACTTCATATGGAATTGCAAAGAATAATTCAATTAAAATTACAAATGATATTCGTTGGCCACATTCATTAGGATTATTTTATTCAGCATTTACATATTTTCTTGGATTTAAAGTTAATGAAGGAGAATACAAGTTAATGGGGTTATCATCATATGGAACTCCAAAATATTATGATTTGATATTAGATAATTTAATAGATGTTAAAGATGATGGAAGTATTCATTTGAATATGAAATATTTTGCATTTACATATGACAAAGTAATGACTAGTAAAAAATTCTCAGAGTTATTTGGAATAAATCCTAAACAAAAAGATGAAAAAACATTACAGATTCATTTTGATATTGGTGCTAGTGCTCAAAAAGTTCTAGAAGATGTAATTTTAAAAATGGTCAATCATATTTATTCCAAAACAAAAATGAAAAATATTTGCATTGGTGGCGGAGTTGCACTAAATGGTGTTGCAAATTATAAAATTCTAACAGAAGGTCCATTTGAAAATGTTCATATTCCACCATCACCCGGTGACGCAGGTAGTGCAATAGGGGCGGCGCAATACTTGTATTACATATATCATAAAAATTCTAAAAATACATCTAGCAACGCACAAAAAATTCATGAAAATATGTATGTTGGACCCTCATTTACTAATAATGAAATTATAAAATTTCTAGATTCTAATAATATTTCATATGAATCATTTGACGAATCATCATTGTTAAAAAAAACTGCACAATTAATTGCAGATGGTAATATCATAGGGTGGTATCAAGGAAAAATGGAATGGGGACCTAGAGCACTTGGGAATAGAAGTATTTTAGCAGATCCACGACGAGAAGATATGAAAGATATTCTAAACAAAAAAATTAAACATCGAGAATCGTTTAGACCGTTTGCACCATCGATTTTAGAAGAATATGCCTCAGAATATTTTGAAATAAATATTCCCAGTCCATATATGTTAATGGTAGTCCCTGTGAAAAAACCAAAAGAAATTCCTGCAGTGACACATGTAGATGGAACAGGTAGATTACAAACTGTTTCGAAAGAAAGTAACCCACTATATTATAATTTGATTAATGAATTCTATAAAATTACCGGAGTACCAGTAATTATTAACACCTCAATGAATGTAATGGGAGAACCAATAGTAAATACGCCTGAACAGACATATGCAATGATACAAAAAACAGATATGGATTTTCTTGTGATGGGAAATAACATAATTTCAAAGGTAAATAAATAATGTCAGTACAAGTATCTTATAAAAAACAAATCTTATTAGGAATTTTATTTTTACTTGTAGTATTATCTGCAATTGAAATAGTATCACGTGTTGCATTAGATGTTATAGATCCTCGAAGTTCATTTTGTACAAATACTGTAATTCAAAGTGAAATATATCCAGATAAAACAGAATCTGAAATAAAACAATTATGTCAGGATTATTATTCTATGAAATCATACAATTTGTATACAGAATCATATTCATATGCAGAATCAGGTCCAAATCAACATACAATATCATTTAACATAAACAATGATGGGTTAAGAGGATTAGAACTTAATAATTTAAAAGATGAAAATACATATAGAATTTTTATTCTTGGCGGATCAACTGTATTTGGCCAACTATCAATATCAGATAAGAGTACGATATCAGGTTATTTAGAACAAGAATTTAATAATTTAGAAACAGGCTATAACATAGAAGTAATTAATGCAGGCGTAGGTGGGGCTACGTCTTTTCATGAAACTAGATTAATTAAAGAAAAATTGATACATTACAAGCCGGATTTATTTATAGCATATGATGGATGGAATGATCTTAATTATCCTGTAACAATATCTAATAATGGAACAATTCCAATGTTATATCAAATACATCGTCAAATATCAGAATTAGATGATTATTACAAGACACCAAGATTCATAGACTCTGTAATTTTATTTTTAGATGCTAGAGTTAAAGAAAAAGTGTTTTCTATTAATGATGTTCCAGAAGGCAAACAAATAACAGATGTACCAAAAAAAATAGAGCTTTGGAAATCAAGATGGTTAGATATTTGTAAGATAGGAAAAGAAAATGGATTTGATACCATCATAACATTACAACCTGTATTAGGATCTGGAAATAAATCATTAACAGATTGGGAAAAATTTCAACTAAAGAAAGTAGAGTACGGGTCTGTGGCACCATCATATCCTGCTCTACGAAATGCTTTATCTGAATTAGATTCAGAATGTACAAGAACTACAGATTTTAGTTATGTTTTTGATGATGTAAGTGAATCCATATTTTATGATATAGGACATATGGGGGATTCGGGAAATATCATAGTGGCAAAGAATTTGTTTGAGTTATCAAAATCAGTAGTTCTTCAAAAATTAGAATAAGGTTTGAATTCTAAATAACTCTAATAAGAAAAATAATCAAACATATAGCAAATTATTCAGTACGTAGATTTATAAAAAAAGATTATTTTTTTGTATATTTTTTAAACTTTGCAGGAACACCAAACCAAATTTGGTTTTTAGGTACATTTCTAGTTACAAAGGAATAAGCACCAATAATAGAATTTTCTCCAATACTAACATTAGGCATGATTGTACTATGGCTTCCAATTTTACAATTTTTCTTTAAAATAATAGAACCCTGTTTATCATCAATTGTAGAATGGGAATAAATTGAACAATGAGAACCTATCTGGACATCATCTTGAATTTCTACTCCAAAATTACTATTAATGTAAGTAAATTCACCTATGTCAAAATTTTTTCCCAATTTTAAATTCTCTGGATATTGAACTAGATAATGATATTTCGTCATTATACCATGTTTTATGATAGGCTTTCTCCAATTTATTGACATGTCAGTAAGCAATTTGTTTTTGAATTAAATCTTTAGATAATCTAATTGTTTCAAGAATTTTAACTATTTTTTTTGATGAATTCCCATTTCCATAAATTTTTGTGGGTTTCAATTTAAAAGATTGTCGCATCAGTATTGCTTTTTTTAATGCAGAATAAATTAATTTTATATCATCATTTACATCAATTACATTAGGCCCTCTTTCTCGATCATTCTGCCTAATACCAACATTAACAACTGGAATTTTAAAATAACTTGCTTCAATTATTCCACTACTAGAATTTCCAACCAAAATTCCAGAATATTTTAAAAATGATAAATAATCAGTTCTAGGTAAATTTTTGAATAATTTAATAAATTCATATTTTTTTTCATATTGTTTTAAAATATTAAAAATTGCAGTATTACCAGCATCAGAATTTGGTGCAATTGCAATAATTGATAAATTTAAGGATATTAGCGCATCAAGAATATTTTTTATTTGTTTTCCACTTTTTTCAGATTCAGTAGTGACAGAATGAAATAACAATAAAACATCATTTCCATTAAATTTTAGATTATATTTTTTTTCTAGATTAATTTTAGATAAAATTGGTTGATTAACAATTTCATCAATGCTTGGAGAACCGGTACAAAATACATATTTTGGATTTTCACCCATTTTAATAACTCGTTCTTTACTTTTTTTAGTTGCTGTACAATGAATATTAGAAAGTTTTGTTATAGCATGTCTATTATATTCATCAATTCCAGCTTTAGTTTTATCGCCACCGTGAATATGTAAATTTGGTATATTCATGTGTGATGCAGATAGAGCAGAGGCTAAGGCTTCATCACGATCACCTAAAATTAAATTTATGTCAGGTTTAATTTTTTTAAAAATTTTTGAAAAATTAACTATTCCTTTACCTAAGCTAGTAGCCATATCAAATGTAGAATCATTAGAAGGTAACATGAAGAATTTGTTAGTAATTATAAAACCATCTTGCTGAATTTCTTTAATACTCAAACCATGTTTGTGTGATAAGTGCATTCCTGTAACAATTAAACGTAATTCTAATTCTTTACTCTTGATAATCTCTTTTAAAATAGGTCTCAATAATCCATATTCTGAGCGTGTTCCAGTAGTGACTGTAATTATTTTTTTCATTTTAATTGAAATTTTTTCCAATATCAGTACTTAAAAAAATATTTTTTGAATTTTCTAAATCCTCAAAATCACTTGTAATTTTTTGTAAAATAATTGAACTATCAGCAGTTCCCACTTTTATTTTATCATCAGTTATTTCCATTATTCTACCAATTCCATTTGATTTATCACTACTAATTGTTGCTTTCCAAATTTTTATTTTTTTCTTACCAAAATATGTAAATGCTCCAGGATAGGGATGAGTTGAAGCTCTAATCAATCTATGAATATCAGAACTAGATTTTGACCAATTTATTTTTCCATCATCTGGTTGTCGTTTTGGCCAATTTTCAATAAATTTTGTTTGATCCTGTGGAATTTTTCTTAATTCTCCACTTTCAATTAATTCTAAATCTTCAAGAATCATATCCTTTCCAATATCAATAATTTTTTTATAAATAGTAGACGCATCATCATTTTGATCAATTTTAAAAAATTTTTGATTTTCAATGGGTCCTTCATCAGTTCCAGGATTGATCCAAAAAAAAGTTAATGCGCTTTGTGTAAGGTTTTTCAATATGGTCCATGGAATTGGGGCTCTACCACGATATTTAGGAAGTTCAGTTGGATGTGAACCAATTATTCCAATTTTTGGAATATCAATGAGTTCGTCAGATAGAAGTTGTGACCACCCCATTACAAAAATTAAATCAGGTTGTAAAGATCGTATTAATTCAACGTTTTTTTTATCATTAATTTTATCAACTTGTTTATGAAGAACATTATATTTTTTTGAGATTTCCTTGAAATTAGCAAAATCACTATATTTTTTTTTTTTTTGATCTTCATAGCTAATTATTAAAGAAATAGATTTTTCATGCTCTAATAAACTAGAAAGAAGTTCATAGCCAAATTGAACTCCACTAATATAGATAATTTTTAACAACGAATTGGGATAAGTAAGGCATATTATTATACTTAAAATTTTGAATTTAACTATGGTTTTTGTTATTGCTGAAATTGGAGTGAATTGGGACGGGAATTTTGAATTATTAGAACAAATGATGTTAAAATCAAAAGAATCAGGTTGTGATTCAATTAAGCTTCAAGCATTTAATGAAAAAATAGTAGAAGGACATCCAGAAAAATTACGATTAATGAAGACAACAGTTAGTTCATCAAATATAGAAAAAATTGATAGTATTGCTAAAAAAATAGGAATTGAGTGGTTTTGTACTCCAATGTATAAAGAAGCAGTAAAATTTCTAAATCCATTTGTTAATAGATTTAAAATTAGAAATTCAGATACTGTGGATTATTTAGATAATGGAAAATCTGAATTAGTTGAAGCTGTTCTAAAAACAAAAAAACTAGTTTATGCAAGTGTTTCTGATCCAAATAAAATTCCAGAAGTACAAATAGACAAATTAAAATGGTTATACGTAGTTCCAAAATACCCAACAAATTTAGAAGACTTAGATTTTACACAAATCAAAAAATTTAGTGGGTATTCAAATCATTGTCCAAAATTAGTGGCTCCCCTAACGGCAGTAATGTTAGGAGCAAATATTATAGAAATACACATAACTTCAGATAAAACAATTGACTTTTTTGATAATAATGTTAGTTTTAATTATCAAGAGTTATCATCTCTCGTTAGTATGATTAGACAAATTGAACAAATTAAGAAATGAACTCAAAAACATTATTAATCTAACATCTAAATTAAAATAAATGGAAATTTTAGTATTAGCGGCTCATCCAGATGACGAAGTTTTGGGTATGGGAGGTACAATAAAAAAACTCACTAAAAAAGGTCATAAAGTTTCTCTCTGTGTTGTATCGGAAGGAAGTTCTGCACAATATACAGATAAAAAATTAATTCAAGTTAGAAAAAAAGATTGCTTAGATTCAAGTGAAATTTTAGGGATTTCAAAAGTAGAATTTCTAGAATTGCCAGATATGAAACTGGATACAATCTCTCATTTAGAAATAAATAAAAAACTAGAATCAATAATTACACGTATAAAACCTAAGATTGTGTTTAGTACTCCATTTAATGATCTTAATTTAGATCACAAAAAGGTATTTGAATCATGTTTGATTGCAACAAGACCACTTTCTACTTCTGTTAAAGAAATTTATTGTTATGAAATTCCAGGAATCAAACAAGATCCATTCAATCCAAATGTTTATGAAAACATATCTAAAGAATTATCATCTAAAATTAAAGCATTTAAAATGTATAAATCAGAAGTAAGAAAATTTCCTCATCCGAGATCAGTGGAAGCAATTAAAAATCTTGCAATTTTTCGAGGTATAGAATCAGGTTTAAAAAATGCTGAAGCTTTTCAACTAATTAGAAAGATTAATGATTAGATATAAAATTTAAAAATATCTTTCATAAATCAAATGAAATAATTTCAATTAGCATATTGTTTTATGTCTCAAGATTGTAAATATTGTGATGAGTACAAAACTAAAATCTTTATGCTTTATTGGTGCAAGAGGGGGATCAAAAGGTGTAAAAAATAAAAATATTAGAAAATTAGGAGATAAACCTCTAATTGCACATACAATAATATGCGCATTAGAATCAAAGTTATTTGAAAATGTAGTTGTTTCTACTGAAGACCATCAAATTGCTAAAATTGCTAAAAAATATGGAGCAGACGTTCCTTTTATGAGACCTAAAAAATTATCGACAGATTCTGCAAGTATGATTGACGTCTTAAATCATGGAATAAAAAAATTAAATTCACTAGGTTACAAATTTGATGTAATAGTTAATCGTGATTGTACGGTTCCATTCATTAAAAATTCAGATATTAAAGGAGCATTAGAATTACTTACAAGAGAAAAATGTGACGGAGTTGTGACTGTTTATCAACAACATTTGAATCCATATTTCAATATGATGGAAATAGGTAAAAATGGATTTCTAGAAATGAGTAAAAAATTAAAAAGACCAATACAACGAAGGCAAGATGCACCAATTGTTTATCAACTTAACGGAGTTTTTTGTCTAAGAGTAAAAAATTTTTTATTAAATAAAAAAATATTAACTTCAAAAACACTACCATATGAAATTCCAGTATCTACAGGATTGATGATCGATACTGAAATGGAATTTCAAATAGCTGATATGATTGCAAAAAAACAGATTAAAATTTAATTTAAATATTCACCAAGCAGTCCAACCACCATCTATAACCAAATTTGCTCCAGTCATGTAACGTGAAGAATCAGAAATTAAAAAGACAAGAGCACCATCATAATCATCAACATTAGCCATCCTACCCAAGATCGTTTTTTCAGAATATTTTTTTACAAATGATTTATCAGTATGCATTTTTGGATCATAAACCCCACCTAAAGTTAATGTATTAATTCGAATATTTTTACCACTCCAATATGCAGCTAAATATTTTGTAAAACTAACCATTGCACCTTTTGTTACAGAATATGAAACTGGAGAATTTAATTTAGTCTTACCATAAATTCTTTGATCTGCACCAATCATACCATGAATAGATGAAATGTTAACTATAACTCCAGATTTTTGACGCGACATTACTTTTGCGATTTCACGTGTACATAAAAATAATCCACGTAAGTTTTGGGTAGTCATCAATTCCCATAATTCTAATGGATAATCTTCAAATGAAGAATTTTTTTTTGGATGTGTTCTTGCAACACTGTGTGCATTATTAATTAAAGCATCAATTTTTTTATATTTATTAAGAATTAATGGAATCATCTTTTGTATTTCTTGTTCATTAAAAAGATCGATTGTTATTGCAAGTGGATTAGTATGATATTTTTTACGTAGTATTTTTTCAAGATTAGTATTTCTTTTTTCTTCAATATCAATTAATATTACATTGGCACCTGCCTCACTTAGAATATGTGAAAATCTTGTTCCAAGTTTTCCTACAGATCCTGTGAGAACAATATTCTTGTTTTTTAATGAAAATAATTGAGGGAATCCAAGAGTCATTTTATTTTTACCACTTTATTCAGTTTTGAAGATTGTTTTATAGCTAATGCAATTTTCAATACAACAGCACCATCGGAAACAGGATTAAATGTATCTACATTATTCTTTAAACAACGTATAAAATATTGTAATTCTTCGACATACATTGAATTATAATCAAATTTTTTAGAAATTAATTTTTTAGTCCATGTTTTACGTTTGTTAGAATATACTTTAACAATATTTAGATTTGAATCCCAATAAATTAATCCATTAGTACCAATAATTTTGCATCTACGAAAATCAGGTTTTTGAAAAAAATCTAGATGTACTTCAGATATCATATTTTTTTTAAAATGAATCAATTGAGATGAAAGATCTTCTACATTTGTTTTAAGATTACTTTGTTTTTTAGAAAATGAAAAAACTTCTTTTGCATTTCCAAAAAACCAATATAAATAATCTAATTCATGAATAGATGTTAGAACAACGCCTCCACCTAATTTTTTTTGTGAAGCATAGCTTTTAGAATAATCTTCTTCAGGATGCCAATCAGGAAGATATGAACCATTTTCTACTATTGATGATAAAACATCTCCAATTATTTGATTTGATAAAAGTTGCTTTATTTTTTTTATTGGAGGATAAAATCGTAAATTACATCCCATGAGGGTTTTTAATTTATTTTTTCTAACAATATCTAAAAGTTTGTCTATGTTTTTAAGATTATTAGATAATGGTTTTTCACAAATAAAATGAATTTTTGCCTGAGCAAGTTTTATTGCAGTATTACAATGTAGACTGGTTTCATTTGTAATAATTGCAAAGTCAGGATTTTGTTCAATACATTCATTCAGAGATTTTGAAACAAAACATTTTCGTTTCTTGAGAAAACTATCAGGTTTTCTTTTAGTACAAACAATAATTTCTAAATTATAAATTTTAGATAAATTATCAATATGTCGTTTTCCTATAGAACCATATCCAATAACTAAAGATTTCAATCATTCATCAATTATTTTAGAACCATATTAGTTTTTGAGAGAGTATTAAAAATCAAAAACTATCCAAAATACATTAATGGAGAAAGATCATAATAAAAGCAATATAACTGGAAACAGTTTTGGAAGAAATATAAAAATGAAAAAAAATGAAAAAATAATCAAAGAATTAAAAAATAAAACAGTCTTAATTACCGGTGGAGCTGGTAGTGTAGGTATTATTCTAACTAAGAAAATTTTAGAATACCCAGTAAAGCAAGTAAGGGTAATTGATATTGATGAGCATGCATTATTTAGATTAAATCGAATAGTTAAGAATTCTAAATTGAGATTATTACTTGGAAATATTTGCGATAAAGAAAGATTAGAAATGGCATGTAATAATGTGGATATTATAATTCATACAGCTGCAATTAAAAATATAGAAATTTCAGAATATAATCCAATTGAAACAATTGAAACTAATGTAAATGGAACAGTAAAATTGATTGAAACTGCGATAAGAACTAAACCAAAAAAAGTTGTGAATATAAGTACTGACAAAGCTGTAGATTCTTCAACATTATACGGAGCAACAAAACTTTTAGGAGAAAGATTGATTTCTTGGGCAGGTATACATCTAAACCCTCCAACAAGATTTGCTACAGTTAGATTTGGCAATGTGATTGAAACAAGAGGTAATGTTTTTGAAGTATGGGATGAAGAATTAAAAAATAATTTACCATTATCAGTGACACATCCAGAAATGAAACGATTTTTCTTTCATATAGAAGAAGCAGTAGAATTTATTTTGGAATGTTTACCATTAGTGAACAAAGGAGAAATATTTATTCCAAAAATGAAATCATTTAAGATTAAAGATTTAGCTGGAAAAATATCAAAAAATCAGAAAATAATTGGATTAAGAAAAGGTGAAAAAATGGAAGAAGATTTAATGACAAATGTTGAAAAGAAAAATGCAGTAGAAAAATCAAATATGTGGATTATTAGTCCCAATAAAAATTAAATATTTAATTTTATTTATTAGTTACATAACTTACAGTTTCTTCTAACTGTTTTCTTGATTTACACACTTCACAATAATGAGCCCATTTCTCACTATGTTTCCATTGCGGTAAACTGGTTTCATCAAATTTTTGATGTGCCATTTGAAGCATACGTCTAGTGTCATGAGTACGCATAAATTCTTTTAATGCAAATAATTCTGGAATTGTGAAATACTGACTTACAGTTGCGGTGTATTTAGTAGCATCACCACATTCAATCATGAATGTGTCTAGAGCTTCTAACTCCCATTTTTTAACGATATCCTGACTAACATTAAATTTACCTTCAGAAATCATTTTTAATTTAGAATCATATTGTTGTAAAAGAAAATCACGATTATTGTAAAAAATTGGACTACCAACATAAGGTGTACAAATGAAAGGATCAATTTCAGCACCATTTTGTATCCAAAAATCAACGGTTTCCATTAGATCATCAATATTTTCATGCATATTTCCAATCATAAAAGTAGTAATTGGTGTCATTTTTGCTTGCTTGATTGTATCAACAGTAATCTGAAGGTGTTGTCTTAATTGGCCTTTTTGAATATCTTCATTTAGAACTTTATCTGAAGCAGATTCAAATCCAAATGAAATGTATTCACAACCAGAATCCTTCATAGTCTGGATAATTTGTGGTTTTACTGCTACACTTGGAGCATCACCTAGTGTGCCCCATTTGACAATTTTATCTAATCCCTCATCAACATACAAATCACAAAATTCTTGTGTCCATTTTAAATTACTAGTCATATTTTCATCAAGGATTGAAATAAAATCTACATCAAATTTTTCAATTAATAATTTTACATTATTTACAGCATATTCAGGAGTAGGCCATCTTGCAGGTAATTGAAATGTATCATTTTCTTTATCACTAATTCTAACCAATTTTTCTCCTTCTTTTCTATCTCCTTCTCCATAGATATTTTGTAAATCAATTCTAGACATACCATTATGTGAACAGAAAGTACAACCTCTAGGACATCCTCGTTCCCAAACAGTAGATGCACGACGTTTAGAATTAAATGATGCTGCAGACAAAGGAATTGAAGAATACTTAAAATAAATTTCTGTTTCCATTAAATCATAAGAAGGTAAAGGAACGGTATTAAGATCATCAATTAATGCACGTGGGCCAGTAAATTTTGATTCATTATTATTAGTTCTATAACACAAACCATTAATTTTTTCGTAATCAGTAGAACCATTAGATACTGTATCATAAAGTTCTGAAAATGTTGCTTCACCTTCACCAATTACAATCATATCTAACTCGGCGATTAATTGTAAAATTTCTATAGGATTATAGGTACTCCAACCTCCACCTCCAACAAATAATGAGTCTGGGGCATATTTTCTAATAAGAGGTGCAAGTTGTTTTATTCTTCCATATGTTGTTGTTAATCCACCAATTCCAATTAAATCCCATTTTTCAGATGAAATTTCTTCAATGATTTTTTTTGTGGGAACTGCTTGTCCATCATAATTATCACGTAATGCATTTAGATCTAAAATTCCTACTTGGCCTCCTTTTTGCTCAACAATTGCAGCCAATATTCCGGCCCAAAATGGAAAATGGTTAGGAGCTCCATCCAATCGAATTTCAGGAACTACAAATAGAACTTTCAACAGCTGATTTTTTTATAAATTAATATTTAAACCATCTCACATATTGAAATCAAGATTTATTGCGGATATTTATCAAGAAAATCTTTGAATTTCATAGAAAGTACATTATCTCCAAAAATAGAACCGCCTTCAGTCGCATTAATTGTAGTTAACCAGTCAGGTGAACGTGAAATAAATTCTTTAAAAGCAGTACTATAAAATTGAAATAAAGGATCTAAAATACAGTTAGAATTAAAATCAGGATTATGGATTTTTTTAAATAATTTCTCAAATAAAGGAGTGTTTTCATCAATATCTTTCACAATTTCAGAATTATTACCATGAGAAAGAATAGTATCCCAGGAATCATCTTCTTCCCAACCATGATTAATTCCAATCAACGAAACAGTAGAACATTTTAAAATTTTCCAACCAACAAACCAAGAAGAAGTTCCAACATTACCACCTGTTTGTATTCCAGGTAAACCATGATTAGGATTTTTTGCTCTAATCATTAATGCAGAAATTTGATTAAAAGATTTTTTTCCTTCATTATAATCAAACAAAGAATGTAACCAATGAATTTTAATTTTAGATTGTCGTGCTCGAGCTACTGCTGTAGGATTAGTTAGAACAGAAAAGATTCCCTTAATTTTAGAACCATATTCATCAATAATTGGATCATCATAGTGTTTTAGAATTCCAGGATAAGGATCAATTGTTGTAACAAAAAAATTAGAAAATTTTTCAGGAGTTATACCGGCTTTTAGCGTATCAATAAGTTTACCATCACAGCAAATAATATTTCCTTTGTAATTACTTTCAGATAATAATTTTAAATGATCATGTTTCTTTATTGAAGGACCTCTTCCAATTACAATTGCAGATGAATTTTTGTCATAAGTAATAGAATTATTAATTTCTTTTGCCGATGATTCATTCCAAATATTAGGTAAATTAATAGAAAAGTTTTGAACCCACTCATCAAATGACTCGTATTGAGTTTTCTTCATAATTTTTTCTATTGATTCTTGTAATGTTATTTTAACTCACCAGAAATAATTAAAAAAATTATAATTCATCGATACCAAGCTCTTCATCTTTTTTCTCAGATCGATAAACCATAAACGAACCCTTAGAATTAGATTTCATCATAAAATCCTCAAATTCTTTTTGAGAAAGATCAACATTGGTTTTTTTATCTTCATTGGTTTTTTTATCTTCATTGGTTTTTTTATCTTCATTGTTAATTGGAGTATCTTCTAATTTTTTGAAATTGGTCTTCATATATTCATAGTATTTTTATTAATTAATTAACCTTACAAATTACAAAAATCTAATATCAATATTTTATAAGGAATTATCTTGTTAAAACGTATTGAATAAAAAAAAGGTAATGATAGTAGACAGAAAAATTAGACTGAATATTGAAAATCCACAATTTCAAAATATTCTTAATAACCTAAATGAAAAAATAGGAATAGAAGAATTATGGGTTTTGATAGATCCTTCTCTTGAAAATTTTGAAAAAATGAAAAAATTAAAATTTAATTATAAAAATTTTGAAGAATATGGAACTAATGATTTAATTAAAATATTAGAAAATGAAAAGCCGGATTTAATCTTAATAGGTAATGATTATGATTTTTTTATAAGATCCTTCATAGTTGCTGCAAAATTTAAGAAAATTCCAATTGTTCTTTTATTATCAGTTCCAACATCAAGAGATTATTTAGATAAAATGGATTTTTCAATGATCAAAGGAAAAATTAAAACTCACAGTAATAGAATTGATAATATTATTAAAAAAATTATTTTTATGTTGTCAACGTATAAAAAAACAGGTAAAAATATTTTTTCGTTAATTAAAATTTTGGTTAATGAAATAAATACAATTTTTTTACATTATCAACCATGGGGAGAATATGATTGTGATCTTGTATTAGTTACAAGTACACAATGGAAAGAACATTTGAATAAGAAAAAAGTTTCATCAAAAATAGTAGTAGTTGGTTATCCTACGATGGATGATGTTTTTTTAAAAATTTCAGAAATTAAAACAAATAACAAGAAAAATAAATCAGAAATAGAATTTTTATTGCTCACAACTCCAATGGTTGAACATGGTTTATGGACAGAAAAGGAATGGAAACAGACCATAGAAAAAACAATATTAGAAATTAATAATAAATTTCCATCATCAAAAATCACAGTAAAAATACATCCCATTTCAGAAAGTCTAGAAAAATATTCAGAATTACTTAAAAAATTTGGAAGTAAAATTAAAATTTTTCAAAGAGAAGATCTAATAGAAATTATTAGTAATTCAGATATTGTAATTACATATGGGCAGTCTAGTAGTATTTTACAAGCTGCATTACTAGAAAAACCAGTAATTGTAATAAATTTATTCAATTATCCTCTAGAAAAGATGCCATTTCTCAAAGAGGGAATTGGAATAGAATTAAAAAATATACATGAATTAAAAGAAATAATTTCAAATATTGATAAAAAACATATACAAAATAATGTGAAAAATTACATTAGTAAGCACCTATACAAATTTGATGGAAATGTGAGTGAAAGAGCATCTAATGCAATAATTAAAATTATTAAAAAATAGAATTAATTAAAAATTAATAGCATCAGTATTTTAAACCTTGAACCAATTATTAGTTATATGAAAACAATAATTTTGATAGAAGGACAAAACGACATAGATATAATTCTAAATAATAAATCAAATAAAGAAAATAAAATTATTAGTTTTGATTATAATTCAACAAAAATATTAAATGAAATGAAATTAGAAAGTAATTCAATAGACAATTACTTTAAAAAATCTGATCCAGAGTTAATAGATAAAACAACAGTGAATTTTACACAAAATTGGTATCAAGCATGTAATAAAAAAAATGAATTAGATTTTAAAAAAATTAATTTAGGATATGTAATAGAAGCAGAAATAGTACGGTATTTTTTATTTATATTAAGAAGAATATTAGGAATTGTTAGAATTTTAGAAAAAGAAAAACCTGAAAAAATAATTTGTAGTTCATTAGAAAAATTTGTAAAAAATCTATGTAATAAACAAAACATCATTATTCAATCTAAAAATCAAAAAATTAATTCAGAATTAGAGTTTTCCAATATAGAAATTCCTATCAATATGGGGTTTAAAAAAAATTTTACAATTTCACGAAAAAATTATTCAACTATTAAAAAAATAGTTGAAGGTTTTCTAACACAATTACTTAGTACTAAATTTGATATCAATAAAACTAATAATAATAAAACTATACTTTTATTAGATTTTAATCCAGTTTTCTATTCATCATTATTAGAAGAAATAAATAAATTATTTCCAAATGTATTATTATTAAATCAAAGACGTCCAGCAATATGGAATAAAAAAAGCTTTAAAATAATTAAGAAAACAAATTCAAAAATAATTCGTCTAGAAGATTTTGAAACATCAAAAATAAAATTACTTATTAATAATTATCAAAAAGAAAAAATAGAGGAGTTAAATAAATTATTTAATAATAATCAATTATTTCAAGACTATTTTAAAATTGAAAATAATTATTTTTGGGAAATAATACAAGATAATTTTAAAGAAATGATTTTAACAAGAACAGAAGAAATAATTCGAAAATATGTTCTATCAGAAGAGCTTTTTAAGAAAATAAAAATAGACGGGGTATTGGATTGGGCTCATTCAGGTTTTGATGAGAGAATAATATTAGCAAATGCAGAAAAAGAAAACATTCCTGTACTGTTTATTCAACATGCTCAAAATATGTCAAATAGTAAGTACGATAAATTTATTCCATTCCAACCAATATTACCTACAATAAATTCTAAAACTGCTGTTTGGGGAAAGATCTCAAAAGAATTTTTGATAGTAAATGGAATATCAAAAAATAAAATTTTTGTTACAGGAAGTCCAAAACATGATCCTCTATTTAATAACAAAAATTCAGAAATAGATTCAGGAATAGATTCAGGAATTATTTTACTAGCATTTAGTGGTACATTCAGTAGCTACAATTTTCATGGAAATGAAATTAAATCTTTAGAAAATTTAGAAGCCGTAATTACTAGAACTATAGAGATCATTAAAGAAGTTTCAAATAAAAAAATAATAGTAAAATTACACCCATCAAAATCATATATTGACATTAAATCAATTGTACAAAAAATTGATCAAAAAATTCCTATTTATCAGGATGAAGATCCAAAAAACCTTCTAGAGTTATGTGACGCAGTAATAATAAATGATATTTCTACAATAATGTTAGAAGCAATGATTTTCAAAAAACCAACTTTATGTATTAATACACAAAATCAAAATATTCAGGAAGAACCAGTAATTCAACATAATGCTTCATTATTTGTTTCAGATATCAAGGATTTAAAAAAATCCATTAAACAATTAATTTTTGATAATGATTTAAAAAAGAATTTGATAAAAAATGGAAATATCTATGTAAATAATTATTTTGCTCACAAGGGAAATTCTTCAAAACAATTAGCAAATATACTATATGAAGAATTTAATGGGAAAAAATTGATTAAGGATCACAAAAAATAAAATTATAACAATATAATTAAAGATATGAATACTAATTCAATTAAAAAAATGACAAGGCAAACTAGAAGTGAATTTACTTCAATAATTATTCTGAATTATAACGGTGGCAAAATAATCATGGAATGCATTAAATCAATATATGAAAAAACGCATAATATAGAAATTATTATAATTGATAATAATTCGTCAGATTCTAGCAATAATGAAATTAAAGAAAAATATCCAAATATTATTTTAATTGAAAATAAAAAAAATTTGGGAATGACTGCAAGAAATTTAGGAATAAATATTGCAAAAGGAGAATTTATTGTTTTTTTAGATTCAGACACCATAGTTCAAGAAAAATGGTTAGATGAATTAGTTAATAGTTATATAAAAAATGGTGATGGGTTATATCAACCAAAATTATTGGATAAAGAAAATCCAAAAATAATTAATTCAGCTGGAAATCAAATCAATATTTTTGGTTTAGGTTATTCAAGAGGAAAAACTTTAGAGGATAATGATCAATTTAATAAATTTCAAAAAATAGGATATACTTCTGGAGCATGTACATTTACATCATCTAAAATTATTAAAAAAATAGGTAAAATAGATCAAATTTTTTTCGCATATCATGATGATTTAGATTATGGGTGGAGAGCTTGGTTACAGGGAATTCCATCATACTATGAACCAAAATCAATAGTATATCATTTAGGCAGTCCAACATTAAAATGGTCTCAAAAAAAATTTTATCTTTTAGAAAGAAATAGATGGATTTGTTTATTCTCTTGTTATTCAACAATAACGATTTTGAAATTATTACCATCGTTATTTTTAATAGATATAGGACTAATACTATATTTTCTTACAAAGGGATTATTGTTTTCTAAAATTAAAGCAAATTTTTCAATAATTGGACTTTATTCAGATATTAAAAAACGTAAGATAAGCATACAAAAAACTAGAAAAATTAAAGATAATGAAATCATTAAGGAATTTTTAGATGATTTCAGCATTCCAACAAATATTACAAAAAAATCAACGGGAAAAATATTTTCAAATATTATTAAAAATATAAGTAAGATTACAAGAAAGATTATTTAATATTATTTTATTTTTTTTCTAAAACTGCTTGAAAAATATTTCCCCAAAATGGAAAACTATTTGTCTTTTTATTATTAATCATATTAATTAAATTTTCATAATCTTTTTTAGGATTTGCATATGGAGTATCCAAATAAGGATAAGATAATTCTATTAATTCATAATTAAAAAGTTCACATAATTTTAAAATTGAAAGTCGATTAAAAATTAAAGTGTGCTCTAATTTATGAAACATGTGCCAATCTTCGCCTAAAAAATTATATAAAAATGAATCAGAATTAGGAATAGAATACATTAAAATTTTTGAAGATTTTTTAGAAAGTGAATCAATTTTTTTCATGGATGCAATTAATTCAATTCCCAAATATTGAAATGTACCTCTAAAAATAAATGCATCAAATTTTTTATCACATTTAAAACTTGTTAGATAAGAATTTGAAAAAGATATTTCAGATCCATATTTTTGTTTTGCAGAGTCAATTGCATCTTTATCAGGATCAATACCAAATAAGTCATAATTAGAATCATTTTTTAATCTAGAAAGTAATTCGCCTGAAGAACAACCAATATCTAACAAATTACCGTGGGAAATATTTTTTTTAATATGTTGGGCATGAATTGAATATTGAATGTTTCTTAATTCATCAATTTTAGAATCACTCAAATCAAAATGTTTACAGTAATTTTGATAATAGTCAGAATCTTGTTGTTTTTTTAAATATTCAAGAGAACAATTTTTGCAAATGTATACTGTTGAATTTTTAAATTCTTTAGTTATTTTTTCTGATGATAAACATAGGGGGCAATTCATTTTTGAGTTTAATATCAGAACTCTTTATAAATAGTGTTTAGAAGATTTACATGGTTTTAATGGAAAAAATCCCAGTATTCATGCCTAATTTAGGAATTGACGCAATTGATCATATTTCTAAAGTTTTTGAAGAGGGATGGCTTGGAATGGGTTCTACTACAAAAGAATTTGAAAATAAAATTAAAGAATTTTTGAACTTAGAAGACAGATTTGTTTTATCAACAAATACTGCTACATCAGCACTTCATTTGGCATTAAGAGGTGCAAAAATTGGTAAAAATGATGAAGTCATTACACCCTCATTCAATTGTGTTGCAGATCAACAGGCAATCAAAATGGCAGGAGCAGATGTTGTAATGTGTGATATTTCTGAAGAAACTTTAGGAATTGATTGTTCTAAAATAGAAGAATTAATTTCAGAAAAAACTAAAGCAATCATTCCACTGCATTATGGAGGAATTCCATGTGATCAAAAAGGAGTTTATGACTTAGCTAAAAAATATAATTTAAGAGTTTTAGAAGATGGATGTCATGCATTTGGAACAACTATCAATAATAAAAAAATTGGAAGTTATGGAGATATGACAGTTTTTAGTTTTGATCCCATTAAAACAATGACTTCAATTGATGGAGGTTGTTTGGTACTTAATTCTAAAGAGGAATTTGAAGAACTAGAGCAAATGAGATTACTAGGAATGCATAGAGAAGAAACCCAAGCTCGATATAAAAATAAAAAACTTTGGATAAATTATGATGTTGTAACAGAAGGATATAGATATCATCTGAGTAATGTTTTAGCAAGCATAGGAATATCACAAATCAATAAAATTGATGATTTAATAAAAACAAGACAAATGGTTTGTCAGAGATATAATTCAGAATTTTCAAATATAGATGGTTTAGTTATACCAAATTCAGATTACAAAAATGTATCACCATTTATTTATGTTTTAAGAGTTTTAAACGGTAAAAGAGAAAAATTAATTGAACATTTAAAAAAATTGTCAATAGATACGGGTATTCATTGGACTCCAGTGCATAGATTTTCATATTTTTCTAAATCAAAGATAGGAGATATGTCAGTAACAGACAAAATAGCAGATGAAATTCTAACTATTCCACTTCATTCAAGTATGAAAGAAGAAACAGTAGATAGAATAGTCGAGGGGGTTCTCAGTTTTTTTAAAAAATAATATTATCTATAAAAATAAATTGCTTGACCGGTAGGTAATTTTAAAAATATTCCAGGTTGATCTTGAAAAAATTTATCTAATTCTAGTTTTGTATCTAAATAACCATCCCATCCATAGTCATCAAAAAGAATCACCCCACCTTTTGATAATTTAGGAAGGAAAAATGATAATACATCCATAGTAGGTTTTACTGCATTAAGATCTATATGAAGATAAGATATAGAATCAGGAGGTAGAGGTTCGGAGGTTAATGAATCAGGAATGTAACCTTTATGAAATATTAGATCATCATTAAATTCTTGAAGGTTATTTTTTGTAACATCCAGACTTAATTCATCATAAGTATGAGGATTGGATAATTCATTTTCAATTAGTTGTTCATTTAACATAGAATCCCATGCGTCATACAAATGCATTTTAAAATTAGAAATTTTTTGTTGATCTTTAATTTCTTTTAATGCAAAATATGCAGAAAATCCTTCACCCACCCCACATTCTACAAAATTATATATTTTTAATTCTGAAAATTTTATCGCATATCTAACTGTAGTTGTAACTATCCAATGACGCCAAAGTAATGTGTCAATATTATTTTCATCAATTTCTACAATTCGTTTATTAAATTTGAAAACTTTTTTTATATCAATACTAGCCTTACGAAAAACTTCTCCATCACATTCATCAATCCATGGTAATTGATGTTCTGTTTTCATCCCCCAACCGGAAAACTTTGGTTTTGAATAAAATAAAATTTTTCCCAATCTAATTAAAGGTCTTAATGAAGGATATTTTTGGTTCATGTTTCTACCAAATTCAAGAAATTTTGACGGTTTACTCCTTTCAATTTTCATAAATTAAATAATAATTCATGTGAATTTATCTCTTAAGAATATCACACAAAGATTAATCAAGTATAAAAAATATCTAATCTTATGAAAGTGGTCATTCTAGCAGGAGGATTAGGTACAAGAATGAGTGAAGAAACTAACTCTAAACCAAAACCATTAGTAGAAATCGGAGGAATGCCAATCTTATGGCACATAATGAAAATTTACTCTAATTACGGATTAAATGATTTTGTGATTTGTTGTGGGTACAAAGGTTATTTGATAAAAGAATATTTTGCAAACTATTTTTTGCACATGTCAGATGTTACATTTGATATTAAAAATAATAGCATGGAAGTTCATAGAAAATTTGCAGAATCATGGAAAGTGACACTAATAGATACAGGATTGGAAACTATGACAGGTGGACGATTAAAACGAGTTAAAGAATACGTAGGTAATGAAACATTTTGTTTTACATACGGAGATGGATTAGGAAATATTAACATCTCAGAATTAATTGAGTTTCATAAAAAATCAAAAACACTTGCAACTTTAACTGCAGTAAAACCTCCAGGTAGATTTGGATCATTAAATTTGAAGGATGGACAGGTGAAAGAATTTAATGAAAAACCTGAAGGAGATGGAAAATGGGTAAATGGTGGATTTTTTGTATTAGAACCAAAAATTTTTGATTATATTGAAAATGATAAATCAATATGGGAGAGAGGTCCTTTAGAAAATCTTTCAAAGGAAAATCAATTATCAGCTTTTACACATACAGATTTTTGGCATCCACTAGACAGTTTACGGGATAAAAATCAATTAGAAAAAATGTGGGATTCTGGAAATCCACCTTGGAAATCATGGAAATAATAAAAATTAAAACATATCAATATTAATTATGAACAAATTTCAATTTTAGATGATAGAAAAATGAATTCTACTGAAATTATTAATAGGGATATATCTGAAATCGTACAAGATATTAGGAAATATTCTAAAATTATTCAAGGAAAACATCTTTTATTAGTTGGAGGTAAAGGATTCCTAGGAACATATTTTTTAAAAACATTAGTTAGTTTGAATCAGGAATTAGAAACACCTCTTAGAATTACGGTTATGGATAATCTAATTACAGCTAAAGAAAAAAATACCAATGAAATTCCAAATGTAAAATTTGTAGAAGCAGATATTTCTCAAAAATTAGATTTAGAAGAAAAAGTAGATTTTATTATTCATGCAGCTAGTATTGCATCACCTCCAATGTACAGAAAATATCCATTAAAAACAATTGATGTTAACTATCAAGGAACAAGGAATATTCTTGAATATGCAAAAAAATATCCTCTTGAAGGATTTCTTTTACTTAGTAGTAGTGAAATCTACGGGGAACCAACTATAATTCCAACTCCTGAAGATTATTGGGGACATGTTTCATCAACAGGGCCAAGAGCATGTTATGATGAATCAAAAAGGTTAGCAGAGACAGTTAGCATGACTTTTTTTCATTTATTCAAAACTCCTGTTAAAATTGCAAGGCCATTCAACGTGTATGGACCGTATCTAAATCTAGATGATGGAAGGGTGATACCAAATTTTATGAAAGATGCAATTGAAAATTCAAAAATTATGATATATAGTGATGGAACACCCACTAGAAGTTTTTGCTATGTTACAGATGCAATTAGAGCATTTTTGTCCATACTTTTTGAATCACCTCCAGGTGAAATTTTTAATGTAGGAAATGATGAAGAAATTTCAATTTTAGAATTAGCAGAAAAAATTAAAAAAACAATAGGAACTGAAATTGATATCAAACTAGAGAAAAATGATGATCCAAACTATACAAAAGATAATCCAACTAGAAGATGTCCAAATCTTTTAAAAATAAAAAATGAAATAGAATATGAACCTAGAATAGGACTAGATGAAGGATTAAAACGAGTTTATACATGGTACCTAGGAGAAAAATGATGAATCTAGGAGTTTTAGGTAGCGGGTATGTTGGATTAACTACTGCAATTTGTTTAGCTTCTATAGGTCATAAAATGCAAATTTTTGATATCGATCAGGAAAAAATTAAAAATATAAACCAAAAAAAATTACCATTTTTTGAAAAAGATCTTGATAATGAATTAGTTAAAGTTATAGAAAATTCTCAATTACAAACAGTATCATCAATTAATGAACTTATAGAAAAAACAGATGGGTGTTTCATTTGTGTAGGAACACCCAGTTTACAGGATAAATCAATAGATCTATCACAAGTTAAGCAAGCGGTAAAAAACATCATTGATAAAATTGAAGAAACAAAGAAAAAATCATATACAATAATTATAAGAAGTACAATCATTCCTCTAACAACACAGAAAGAAATTTTACCAATTATTGAAAAAACTATATCATCACTTGATTTGAGATTAGCAATTGTACCAGAATTTTTAAGAGAGGGTCAAGCATTTTCAGACTTTATGAATCCAGATAAAATTGTCATTGGGGGCTTAAATGAAAAAAGTAATGAATTTGTAAAAGAAATATTTAATTTTTTTAAAGAAAATGTAGAGATAATATTAACAAATCCTCAAACTGCAGAGATGATAAAATATGCAAATAATGCATTCTTTTCTACGTTGATTTCTTTCTCTAATGAAATTGCAAATATTTCTGAAAAAGTAAATGGTGTAGATGCATTCAAAGTTATGAATGCATTAATTTCAGATAAAAGAATTACAACAACAACAAAAAGAGAAAAATTTGTTCCAGATTTAGTAACTTATTTAATTCCAGGTTGTGGTTTTGGAGGAAGTTGTTTTCCAAAAGATGTGAATGCAATTACCAGATTTGCTTCTAAACAAGGAGAAAATACACCTCTTTTAGATGCAGTATTAGAAATTAATGCTAAAAGACCATCAAAAATAGTAACGTTAGTACAAAAATTACTAGGAGATATAAAAAATAAAAGAATATCAATAATTGGACTATCATTTAAACCAGATACAGACGATATGAGATCATCTCCATCCATAGAGATCATTAAATCACTAAAAGAGATGGGAGCAAGTTTATCAGCATTTGACCCACAAATATCTAAAGAAAAATTTGATGTAAATGGTATAGGAGGGGTTGAAATTCATTCAAATCTAGAAGATTGCTTAAAAAATTCTGAATTGGTAATTCTACTCACAAAATGGAATGATTTTAAAAATATTGATCAAAAAGTTTTAGAAAAAAATATGGTAATACCTAAAATTATTGATGGAAGAGGTTTTCTAGATAGCAGAAATTTTAATGAAGGGACTTATTATAAAATAGGGTTTTCTACAGATAACAAATAATTTTTATGCATAAATGTTATTAAAAAATTATGAAATTTTTTGAATTAGAATTAAATGGTGCTTTTATTATAGAGATAGAAAAATTTGTCGATGAACGAGGGTTTTTTGCCAGAACTTTTGATCTTAAACAATTTAAAGAAAAAGGATTAGAATCAAATATTATACAATGCAACACGTCATTTAGTGAAAAAAAAGGGACACTACGTGGACTTCATTATCAAGTTGAACCATTTCAAGAAACAAAAATTGTAATGTGTACAAAAGGAAAAATTTTGGATGTAATTATAGATATAAGAAAAGAATCCAAAACATTTGGAAAATGGACAAGTGTAGAATTGAATGATCAAAATTCAAAAATAATATACATCCCTAAAGGATTTGCACATGGATTTCAAACACTTGAAAATGATTCTCAAGTGATTTATCAAAATTCTCAAATTCATAAACCAGAATATGAAAAAGGGATAAGATGGAATGATCCATATTTTGAAATAAAATGGCCATTAGAAGAAAAAATAATTTCAGTAAAAGATGAGTCATGGATAAATTTTGAAGATCAATAAATTAAACAATTAAGTGTAAGTAAAAAATTTGCAACGATATGAAAGATAGTGCAAAAGTAGGTGGAGATGAAGAATTTAAAAAAAGAAATTTAAAAATAATTAAAAAAATGAATAATGATAAAGAATTTGTAAAGATATCTAGAAAATGGTTTGATAAGGCGTATTCATATGAATATCTTTATCATTTTACATGGTTAGGCAGACCAATTATACAATTTCCAAATGATTTAATGGTATTACAAGAATTAATCTGGGAAACAAAACCAGATTTAATTATTGAAACTGGAATTGCAAGAGGAGGATCATTAATTTTTTATGCTTCAATGTTACAATTAATTGGTAAAGGTAAGGTAGTAGGTGTAGATGTAGACATTAGAAAACACAATAGAATTGAAATTGAAAAACATTCAATGTTTAAAAGAATTCATATGATTGAAAGTTCGTCAACAGAAAAAGAAACTATTATAGAGATTTCTAAATTTACTAAAAATAAAAAAAATATTATGGTTGTATTGGATTCAAATCATACACATGAACATGTCTTAAAAGAATTAGAATTATACTCAAAATTTGTTAAAAAAGGAAATTATCTAATAGTTTTTGATACTATGATTGATGATATGCCAAATAAAATGTTTAAAAATAGACCTTGGGGCAAGGAAAATAATCCAAAAACAGCTGTTAATGAGTTTTTGAAAAAAAATAAAAATTTTAAAATGGATAAAGAAAATAATAAAAAATTAATGATTACATCCACACCATATGGATTCTTGAAATGTATAAAATGAAATTAATTTAGCAAAAAAGTTAGCATAAATTCAGATAAGTTGACAACAAAGTAATTTAATCACAAATAATCTAAATTGATAGATGTCAAATAATGGTGGAATAAGTATAGGAATGCCAATATATAATGGTGAAAAATTTTTAGAAAGAAAATTAAAGTCAATTATATCTCAAACTTATTCAAATTTTGAATTAATTATATCAGATAATGGTTCAAGTGATGAAACATCTAACATTTGTTTAAACTATCAAAAAAAAGATAAAAGAATTAAATATTTTCGTCATGAAAAAAATCAAGGGATCACATGGAATTTTAATTTTGTATTAGAAAAATCAAAAGAAGAATTTTTTATTTTTTCATCAGTAGATGATGTAATATCAAATAATTTTTTAGAAAAAAATCTTAAGGTTTTACAAACTAATCCAAAAGTATCTGTTAGTATAAGTAAAATTGAAACTTACAATTCAAAGGATATGCTAGATAAGTCATCTAAAAATTTAACTAAAACATTAAAACAAAAAATAAGACCAACAAATACAATTTCAATTAATGGGACATATGAAAATAAAGTAAGAGAATATTTAAAAAAATCTACATGTCAAGTAATTTATGGTTTGTTTAGAAAAAGTAGTATTAAAGAAATAAAATTTGAATCATTTATTGGAAATGATTGGGCTGTTTTCTTAGATGTTCTCAAAACAGGAGATTTGTATGTAATTGATGAAGTAATGATGCATGAATATGAAAGTGGGGCTACAGGAAATGGAATAATAAATTCTCAAAAATACTATAATCCAAAACTTTTAGAAAAAATTTTTCCATGGTTACCATTTACTAAATGGTGTTGGAATAATTTAGAAAGTATGATTTTTATAAAAAATTTAGATTATTTTATTCAACTAAATATAGAGGGAGAAATTTCATTAATTATTGATATTGTTAAAAAAATTGCAGATAAATTTTAAGGAGATAATTTAATGAAAATTGTAGTAGGAGTTCCAGCTTATAATGAAGAAAAAAATATTGCTAAAATAATTTTAAAATTAAAAAAAATTGCAGATGAAGTAATTGTTTGTGATGATGGTTCAAAGGATTTAACAGGACCGATATCTAAAGAAATGGGAGCAATTTTAATTCAACATAAAAAAAATGAAGGATATGGAGGAGCTATAGTATCAATATTTAAAAAAGCAAAAGAATTGAACGCAGACATTTTAGTTACATTTGATGGTGATGGACAACATAGAATAGAAGATCTAAAAAATATTATTAATCCAATTAATAATAAACTAGCAGATATTGTAATTGGTTCTAGATTTTTAGGTGAGGATAGTAATATACCAAAAATCAGAAAATTTGGAATTAAAACAATAACATCGATTTCGAATAAAGCATCAGAATTAAAGTTAACAGATTCACAAAGTGGGTTTAGAGCATATAATAAAAAAGCTATAGAAACTTTAAATTTATCAGAAAAAGGAATGGGTATTTCAACAGAGATTTTAATAAAAGCTAGTAAGATAGGATTGACAATAAAGGAGATTCCAATTAAAATTTTATATGAAGGAGACACATCAACTCATAATTCAGCTTCACATGGAATTTCAGTAATTATGAGTACAATGAAATTTGTATCGATTGAGCATCCACTAAAATTTTATGGAACATCAGGATTAGGCTTTCTAGCAATTGGTTTATTTTTTATTATATGGACTCTTCAAGCATTTACAGATACAAGACAAATCATTACAAACGTATCTTTAATAGGAATTGGAGCTACATTATTAGGCACAATTCTAATAATGACAGCGATTCTGCTTTATTCATTAGTAAATGTAGTTAGAGAAAATAAATAAAATGATAAAAAATAAAAATTTGATAAATTTTGTAAAAGAAAATAAGTTAATTAAAAAACCTATTTTTTCACTAATAATTATTAGTTTAATTGCAATAATTATAAGATTTCATTATTTTAGTCCAGAAGTACCAATTTCAGAGGATGCTCTAAATTATTTTATTTATGCATCAGATATATCAATTCTAAATAATTTACCCTCAACATGGTCTCCATTAAATAACGGATGGCCAATTTTTGTATCTTTATTTTTTTCAGTGATTAATTTAGAAGAAACTATTCAATATATGCAAGTACAAGTTTTATTAACAATTTTTATCTCAGTTATAACAATAGTTCCAGTTTATTTTTTATGTAGAGTTTTTTTTAGTAATAAATTAAGCATTATAGGTGGATCACTGTTCATATTATCACCAAGAATTATTCAAAATTCTATTCTAGGAATTACAGATGCTCTTTATATTTTTCTTGGAATTAGCGCAATAGTTATAATTTTAAAATATAATACAAAATTTATCTACATTAGTTTTATACTTGCAGGTCTCAGTACAATTATTCGTTCAGAAGGGTTATTTCTCTTCATCATAATTTTACTAGGAGTTATAATTAAAAATAGAAAAAATAAACAAGTATTATTAAAAATAGTAATTGGAATAACAATTTTCTTTTTAATAATTTTTCCAGCATCAATATACAAAATGGATACAGTAGGATCAGATGGAATAATTTCTAGATTATTGGATTCTGGAGAAAACTACATAGAAAAAACTACAATAGAAAATGTAGAAAATCAATCAATGATCCATAAAGGATTATATAATTTTCCGATGTATTTTGGGTGGAGTTTAATTCCAATGTTCATATGTTTTGTACCAATAGGCATATTTTTCCTGTTTAAAAAAATAGATTATAAAAAAATTATAATTTTATTAACTTTAATTATAATGTCAATTCCTGCTTTCTATGCGTACTCTATACCATTAAAGGATATAAGATATCTCTATTTCCTCTATCCAATATTTTGTGTGATTTCACTTTATCCAATAGAAAAAATTTTAAATAAAATTCAGAGAAAAAATATTCTAATTGTTTTAATAATTTTAAGTATATCAGTTACATCAATAGTATTTTTAGAAATAAAAGTAAATGATGAAAAACATGAAATAGAATCCTACGCCATAGCCAATTTTCTTGTTAAGACAGAGAAAGTTATTAATGATTTTCAACCAGAAAGTAAATATCTAGATGTTGCAGAAATTCCTAAAAATTGGCCATTAACTGAATCAAAAGATTATGGTAAAAATTATAATAAAATTCCAATTAGAACAATTAATCCATTAAATGTTACAGTAATTGAAATATATGAATCAGATAATCTTGAAAAATATATTTTAAATTCAGAGAAAAAATTAACACATATTATAATTAGTGAAAATAGTCCTAAATTTTTAAAAGATATTTTTTATAATGAAAATGAACATCCATATTTACTTAAAAAATTCGATTCTAATACTCTAAAATATAATTTACATACAAAAATTTTTGAGATAGATTATAAAAAATTTAAATCATTTATTGAATTAAATAAATAATTATTTAGATTTTAAGGATAATGTTTTTTCAATAATATTAAGTTCTTCAATGATTTCAGATTTACTTCTCCAACGATGTATATCTAAAAATATACTTTCAGAAAGATATTGTTCACCATTTTGACATTTTTTCTTAGGACTGAATTTTTTATATAATGGAATATCATATTGGACTACACGATTTCCCGCACTAATAATTTTTCCAGGCTTAAAATTCATTCCCTTAATATCAGATTTAGTTTCAATTCCTAAAAATTTTTTTCTAGATTTAGTAATAGCAGAAATAAATGAATCACGTGTAAATTTTGTTTTTGTATCATTAAATCTACATCCACAAATCAGAAAAGCATGATCTACAAATTTAGGAATAATAGGGGGCGTAATCTCATTAGGAAGATGTTTAAAAATGAAATTAGCATTTTTATTAAATTGGGTTAAAAATTTAGGTAATTTTTTAAGTTGAACTCTACCAAAAGCTGCCTGAGCTTCGGTCATACGAAAATTATATCCAACAATATCATCATTTTGATAATATTCACCATGATTACGAATTTTTCTACATTTTTCTGCAAACTCCTCATTATTTGTAATAATCATTCCACCTTCACCAAGTGTTGTGATATGCTTTGTTTCTTGAAAACTAAATATTGCACAATCGCCAATAGATCCAATTTTTTTACCTTTGTACTTAGCACCCATAGCTTGAGCACAATCTTCAATTACAAAAATATTTTCTTCTTTCATTTTTTTAATCATTTCAAATTTACAAGGATGACCTAAAAGATGAACAGGAATTGCATGGCTAATAGATTTATTAGAAAAATCATAATCCATGCAATAAGAATTAGGATCAATATCAATAAAATTGGGAGTAGCTCCACATGCAAGAATTTGAGAAGTAGTAGAAGTGAATGTAATACAAGGAATTGCAACATTTGTTTTATGAGATATTCCTGAAGCTTTTTCAGAAACTAATAATGCGGATGTACCAGAATTTACTGAAATTCCATATTTACAATTATGAAAACGAGCAAATTCTTGTTCAAATTTTTGAATTTCTTCACCACCTAAATACTGATTTGAAAATCCAGATAAGTAAGGTGAGTTTTTAATTACATTTTTTACTGCATAAATTTCTTCATTGGTAAATCTTTTCACAGTCATATTACTATTTGAGAACTATATGATATGTGTGTATTTTATAAATTTGGATGTAAGATAAAAATTTGATTACCAGTAAATCAGCTATAAATTAGATTATTAATAATTTTTATGAATTTTAAAATATTGTCATGCTTTTATTATTTTCGACATATTCATTTCATGAATGTATTAAATAATGATATAATTACATTATAGGTTGAAAACTAAATAAAATGACTAATAAAATATTAAAAATAAAAAATTTATTCAAAAAATTTGAAGATTTATCATCTATAGGAATAGCTAATTTTTTAGGTACAATAATTTCAACATTATTTTGGTTATTTTTAGCTACAGTCATCACTACTGAAGAATATGGACAAATTAGTTATTTTATTGCAATTGGAAGTATTGGATCAGTGTTTGGACTGGTAGGGGGCGGAACAGCAATCACAGTATATACAGCAAAAAAAATTCCAATTGCATCAACCATATTATTAATTTCAATGATTGCCAGTACAATTTCAGCTATAGCGGTTTTAATAATAATTCAGAATCCCATTGTAAGTTTATTCGTTATAGCATATGTTATTTTTGGATTAACAACAGCCTACTACTTAGGACAAAAACAATTTAAAAAATATTCAAAAATATTTATTATTCAAAAGATTACTTTTGTTGTATTAGCTATTCCATTAAACTACATTCTAGGTGTAAATGGAATAGTATTAGCACTATCACTTTCATTTCTTGTACCATCTTATTCATTTTTTAAAATTTTTAAAGAAATGAAAATAGATTTTAAATTATTAAATACAAAAAAAAGATTTATTCAAGATAATTATGGAAAAGATATTTTAAATGTTGTAGCAAGTCAATTTGATAAAATTATCATAGCGCCATTTTTTGGCTTTGCTCTTTTAGGAAATTATTATCTAGGATTGCAATTCTTAAGTGCACTTGCAATAATTCCAGTGGTAGTAGTTCAGTATACATTAACACAAGATGCAAGTGGAGTATCAACTTACAGATTAAAAAAAATGATCGTAGGATTATCTATTATTATGGCATTATCAGGATTATTCATAGTACCAAATGTACTACCTACATTATTTCCAAAATTTGAACATGCAATAACCATTATTCAAATTTTAAGTTTAGCAATAATTCCAAGAACAATTTCAATGATGTATGCCTCTAAATTTCTTGGAACTGAAAAAAGCAGAGTAGTATTGATTGGAGCAATAATTGTTTTAACAATACAATTACCGTTGATATTCATTTTAGGCACACAAATAGGAATAAATGGTGTAGCAGTTGCAGTGCTAGTATCAGATTTAGCATTAATGTTATTTTATATGATTGTTAAAAAAAGATGAGAAATAATTAAAATGCTAGAAAAATTAAAAAATTTAACTGCTTTAGGAATTGCCAATATAGCTACAACTGTAATAGCAGGGTTATTCTGGATATACATTGCATCAATTATAGAAGTTGACGAGTATGGAGAAATAGGTTACACGTTATCAATTGCCACACTCATTGCAGGAATAAGTTTACTTGGTGCAAAAAGTTCACTGACAGTATTTGCTGCAAGAAAAGAAAGCATAGTACGACCACTATCATTATTTATAATTTCAGTTGGGATTTTAATTTCAATGATCACATATATGATTCTAATAGATTTTGGAGTTAGTATCTATGTAATTGGATTTATAATTTTTAGTATAACTAATGCAGAATTATTAGGAAGAAAATTATACATTACTTATTCAAAATATTTGATAATACAAAGAACATTAATGGTTGTACTTTCACTTTTATTATATTATTTCTTTGGCTATCAATTTATTATATTAGGTATTGCTATTTCATTTTTACCATTTTCTATAAAATTTTATAATTTAATTAAAAATAATAAAGTAGGATTATCAAAATTAAAAGATAAGAAGCAAATTATTTTGAGTAATTATGTATTAGAAATATCAGGGTTACTACCTGGAACACTAGATAGAATAATTATAGGTCCTACTTTTGGTTTTATTATATTAGGAAACTATTTTTTAGGATTACAAGTTTTCATGGTTTTAACAATAATCCCATCTGCAGTTTATCAGTACATATTACCACAAGATGCAAGTAAAACTTCAACCGCTAAAATAAAAAAAGTAATTATTATCATATCCATCATATTTGCAATTCTAGGATTTTTCTTATCGCCAATACTAATACCTGCAGTACTTCCCAAATATTCAGATGCAATAGAAGTAATTCAAATAATGAGTTTTGTAGTAATACCTACAACAATTAATTTAATTTATGCTTCAAAATTTATAGCAGAATTAAAGAGTAAAATTGTTATAGTAGGATCTATAATTTTTATTTCGGTTCAAATAGCAGGGTTGTTATCTTTAATTGAATATTTTGGAGTAAATGGCCTTGCATTATCACTTTTAATAGCAGATTCAGTTGTCGTAATTTATTATACAATAGTTCATAAATATTATAGAATTTAAAAATTATCTTTAATTAATAATATCTAAAGTATTTTTTTATATGAATAAAAATATGTTGACACCAATTTAATAATGAACGAGGTCTTCTAAATATTACATCAATTATTGTTAAATTATTTTTACGATTAAATGTATGCATGCCAATAAAATCATTATTTAATTTAGGTTCAAAAGATTCTATCAGTTTTTCCTCATATTCTGTTTCTGTTAATTTAATAATTTCATTAAAACATAATCCATAACCATAATATTTAGAACAGTTTTGCGAAGGGCGAATTAATCGATCTTGCATGTTAAAAATATTTCCAGCAGGTCGTGCTTTGGATATATCTGAAATTATAGGATTTTGTGGATGTGAAATCCAAGAATTATTAATTAATGAATCATTATAATATAAAACTAAATTTTTAGATAAAGAAGTTCCATCATTATTTGCAACACAAGCAAATAACCACCATTTATTCTTATGATAAAATAGGGTAGTGTCCACAAGAGGCATATTAGGAATTAATTCTTTATAAAATTCCCATTTATATGGAAATTCAATACATTTGAAAAGATCTACTGATGCTCGATTTTTAGAAATTGAAGCATGAATAAAATAATAATTTTTTTCAAATTCAAATATGAATGGATAAGACAAATGGAATGGAAGATCAAGAATTTTTTCTGGTTTTGAATGATTACCATTTTTATCTATTTCAATTAATGAAATATGACCAATTTTTTCGGAATAAATAAGTTCTTCAAAAAAAACATAATATTTCTCATTTTTATATACAATAAATGGATCAGCCCAAAAACGATCTTTAGGAGGAATAATTTTTTTAAAAATTGAAAAATTTGTAGAAAAATCATCAGAGATATACATCATTAATGACCACTGATGAAAATATAATGAATTAATGAATTTCTTCCTAAGAGAATTTAATGAGAACATAATTTTTGAATTCTAATCATGTATGATAAATATTGATATATAATTTTCTAAACATGATGAATGTTAAAAATGAATGATTTAAAATGGTTACATCTAATGAGACAGGACGAATTGAATGTTGCATTAAAAAAATTTCCAAAAGGAAAAAATATTAAAATTTTAGAATTAGGAGGAGGGGATGGATATATTGCAAAATGTCTAGCGGAGCAAAATTATGACATTATATCTACAGATATCAATCCAAAATTTCCATCCATGTTTCCTGTTAGAAAAATTATAAATGAAAAATTAGATTTTTCTTCTGAAACATTTGATTTAATTTTTACATCACAAGTTATAGCCCATGTAGAGAATTTAGAGTTATTTTTTGATGAAGTGAAAAGGGTTTTAAAAAAAGATGGATTAATGATTAATCTTGTACCAAGTACAGGGTGGTGGATAATAACTAATTTTTGGCATTATGTATTAACCCCATATAATTTTCTTAAATTTTTAAAAAAATCAAATATAAAAAATAATCAAGGTGAAAGTAATATTAAAAAAACAGAAATAAATTTGATAAAAAGAATAATTAATTATTTATTTTTACATCCATTAGGAAATTCTTCAAGTTTTATATATGAATTAAAGAAATTTTCAAAAAATAGTTGGATTCAATTATTTAAAAAATATCAATTTAAAATAGTTGAAATTGATAAATCTACATATTCATATTCAGGTTATTTTGTTTTAAAAATGAAATTAATGAATTTTAGAAAAATAATTTCTAAATATATTTTACCTACAACATATTGTTTTGTTTTACAAAAAGTATAAACTTACTAAATTATAATTAGTAAAAAAAATTAAATTATTCTTAATATTAATTATTGATTTCCAAAATAATATTTTAATCACTTATTAGTATAATATTGATTTAACAGATTATTTTAATATAATTTATAATAAATAAAGTCTAAAAATTTAATCATTGTTTTTACAAGATCCTTTATAGTTGTCCAATTTCAGTACCAATAATATTGCAAGAAGCACAATTAATGAAAAAACCTGTTGTTGCAACAAATGTTGGTGGAATACCAGAATTGATGAAAAATAACGAAACAGGGTTTTTAGTAGAAAAAGGAAATTCAGAAGAATGGATTGAAAAATTATCAATATTGATAGATGATAAAGAAAAAAGAAAAACAATGGGAAGTAAGGGTAGAAAATTTGTAGAAGATAATTTCAGTTGGAATAAAATTGCAAAAGAGTTTCTTAAAAATTTAAAACCAGAAGGTAGAAAATTATGAGATTATTAATAGCAGGTTCACCCTCAAAAATAATTCACTTTAAAGAATTTAAAAATGAACTGATAAAATTAGGAATAGAATGTAAATTAGTTATAGATTCTGATATTTGTAATGGTTTTCCTAGTCGTAAAATTTTGGATTGGTTTCAAACTCAAAAGAAATTGGATATGCTAATTTCTGATTTTAAACCAGATGTAATTCTAGTAGATCGTCAAAGGCATTTTGCAAAAATGGCTTTAAAATATAAAATTCCAATAATAATTCATTTACGAGGAAATATTTGGAAAGAAATTCAATGGGCAAAAGAAACTACATACAAATCATTTTTAAAAAAAATTGCATTAAATGTATGGATTTCAATTTCAAAAGAAACATTTGATAAATCATTTTTAATTCTTCCAATTTGTAAATATTTAGAAAAAATTACAAAAGAAAATTATCCTAACAAAAAAACGACAGTAATGTATTTAGGAAATAATCCAGAAAAATGGTATTCGTCAAAAGGTATGGAACTCAAACATCCTTGTGTTGGATTACTTCAGGGTGCAGTAATTTGGGGTAAAACTCAAGAGATGTTTGTTTTACAAAAAGTATTAGAATCTATGCCCAATGTTATGTTTTATTGGGTTGGGGATGGCCCTTATCGTGATAAAATTTTACCCATTTTAGAAAAATATGATAATTTCAAATGGCTTGGCCCATTACAATATCCAGATAAAATAAGAGAATATCTTACAGAAATTGATGTTTATGCACTATTTAGTGGAATTGATATGTCTCCATCAACATTGCAAGAAGCACAATTAATGAAAAAACCTGTTGTTGCAACAAATGTTGGTGGAATACCAGAATTGATGAAAAATAACGAAACAGGGTTTTTAGTAGAAAAAGGAAATTCAGAAGAATGGATTGAAAAATTATCAATATTGATAGATGATAAAGAAAAAAGAAAAACAATGGGAAGTAAGGGTAGAAAATTTGTAGAAGATAATTTCAGTTGGAATAAAATTGCAAAAGAGTTTCTTAAAAATTTAAAAGAACATGGAATAGAATAAAATATTATGAAAGTTTAGTTTTTGAATTCATTTCTTTAGTGATAAATAGTCTATACCATATTTCAAGAGAAAGTAATCCCAAAAATTTGTTTACGTATCTAACATCAAGATCAGGTTTTGCAATATGAGAAGAAATCCATTCTTTGTTTATCCAACCATCTTCAATAATTCGTGCATTATCAAGATATGAAATACAAAGTTCTTTTCCAATGGAATTCCAAAGATTAATTGTATTTACTGAAAACCCAAGTTTTTCTTTTGAAACTAATGAATCACAGTTATATTTTGTTAATAATCTTCTTAATGGAATCTTACCAATATTTTCAAGAGGGTTATATTTTAAGTCAGAATGAAGATGAGAAGCATATGAAATTAATTTAGGATCAAGAATGGGAGTGACAGGCTTAACATCAAAAAATTGATTAATTTTGTTACTAATTATAGAGAAATTGTATGGTAATTTTCCATTATAATCTGCTAAAAATACCTGATTAATTGGGGATAAAGTATTATCAAAGAAAGGCTGAAAAATTGAATGAATTGATTTCCATGAAAAATTAGTTTTGGAATTAAAAATTTTTTCTTGATCAGGCACCCAATCACGTTCATGACATGACAAATATGCTTGAATTTTGTCTAAGGGGGATGAATTAGGTCTAATTAAGGATAGAAATTTAGAGTATCGAAATGTATAACCTCCAAATAATTCATCACCACCATCACCAGATGCTACAAAATTAGACTTATTTTTTGCATTTTTTGCAATATAATACCAATGAATATCCCAAAATGGCATTCCAATAATACTAATTGCAGAGGGTAAATCTAAAAGATAATTTTCTATATCAATTATTTCATGTTCAGCCTCAAAAAAATCAGCTATTTTTTTTGCTGTAAAAGTTTCATCAGTACTATTAGAAAATTTTATTGAAATTGCATTAATTTTTAGATCAGGTAATGTTTTACGAATAAGAGCTAAAACAAGAGTAGAATCAATTCCACCACTAAGAGAAATAGTTATAGTTTTTGCAGATTCAAGTTTAGTTTGGATTGAATTTTTTAAATTATTTTCAATAAAATTAAGATCATAATTTTTTAAATCTATAAAATCTTTAGAATTTAAAATAGGTAACTTAGTATGTTGTAACGGATCATAACGCAAAGTTAAAATATTTCTAATTTGATTAGAAATATTTTTTTGCTTAAATTTTTCCTCTTCCAAGTCCTCGATATATTAATCCAGAATCTTTTGCAGCTTGCTGATTAATAATACATTTAGAATCTATTACAATTGCATTTTTCATTTTTGATTTTAAGAAAATAGGATCAAGGTTATGAAATTCTTTATGAGCAGTGACAATAATTAATGCATCAGATTTTTGTAATGCTTCAATCAAACTAGATTCTGTTTCTAAATCAAAAATATTTGTAGATTTAAAATAAGGATCATAAATTAGAATATTTGTTTTTAAATTTTTTAATTTTTCTATAATAGTTTCAGCAGGAGTAATTTGAATATCTTTAACATCAGGCTTGTAAGAAATTCCTAAAATTAATACATTTGAGTTCTCTAAAGATTTACCAGATTCAACAAATGCATCATGCAACAAATTTATGACATGATTAGGCATACTTTCATTGATAATTCTTGCAGTTTCAACAGATTTTAAGGTATTAAGACCCATTTTTTTAGCCAAATTAATCATCTGATAAGAATTAACAGGTAAACAAGGACCACCAACTCCAGGTCCAGCATAATGTACTTGAAAATTATATTTTGATTTTGCAGCTTCCAAAACAGTCATTATGTCAATTCCAACTTTTTCAAATAAAATAGCCAATTCATTTACAAATGCAATATTAAGATCTCGAAAAACATTAGTAGTTAGTTTTACTGCATTTGCAGTTTTACAATTCGGCATAGGGATTAAATCAACAGTAAAGACATGTTTGTATATTTTCATAATTACATTAGTTGTTTCATCATTGATTGAACCAACTAATCTTGGAAGTTTTTCAAAATCATTCATAATTTGACCTGGATTTGCAGTTTCTGGGCATACACCAATTGCAAAATCTTTTCCCGCTACAAGATTTTTTTCAGAACTTTCAATACTTTTAATGAATTCATTTTCAATAAAACCAGGTTCAACAGTACTTTCAACAATAACAAGAGAATCTTTAGTTAATAATTCACCTAATTGTTTTCCAACGGATAAAAGTGCAGAATAATCAGGAATATTATTTTTATCCATGGGTGTAGGTAAAGATAAAACTATAACATCAGAATTTGGAACAATGTCTTCTATTTTTGTAGATACATGAAATTTTTCATGTATAACTTTTTCAAAAATTACATCATAACCAGGTTCATCTTTAAGTGGAAATATTTTAGAATTGATCATTTCAATTAATTTAGAATTAATATCAATTCCAATAGTAGGTAAACCTGAATTAGCAAAAGATAATGCAGTGGGTAGACCAATTCTACCTATACCAATTATACAGACACGGATATTTCCAGATTGAATTGATTCAATTAATTCCCGATTGTTTAATTGCATGATTTTGAGTTTTTGTTCCATTTTATTCTCGAATACAAAATTAATAGGGTTTAGCTGTTTATTTATTCTTGGTTAAATAATCAAAACTTAAACAGTGAATAATTTTACTAAATTCATGAAATTTGCCGTAACTGGAGGTGCAGGTTTTGTTGGAAATAATATTGTAAAATTATTAGTTTCCAAAGGGCATGATATTGTAGTAATC
>Ga0308019_10000139_pt1 | contig 43809 bp, 35 predicted proteins | sample Neamet284_FD_203135 | JGI IMG/M metagenome (GOLD analysis project Ga0308019, IMG submission 203135) | Marine microbial communities from water near the shore, Antarctic Ocean - #284 | ecosystem: Environmental > Aquatic > Marine > Unclassified | place: Southern Ocean | collected 2014-10-01
GCAAACAAAAAATCATCCATGTCCTTCGCAACAAAGAAGAGGCAGCCTACGCCTTCAATGACTTGGAAAAGTTGCTGGGCACAAGCCAGGTAGCCTTCTTCCCTGATTCTTACCGGCGTCCCTATGCAGACCTTGACCTGGTTGACAATGCCAACATTGGACGACGCGCTGCGGTTTTGCAACAATTTCAGCACAGCAAACCCTTCATTGTCATCACCTACCCTGAGGCCATTTGCGAAAAGGTCATCACCAAATCCACCCTGAAAGGGCAGAGTTTACGCATCACTCGTGGGGAAAACATTGGGCTAGACTTGCTCAATGAGTCACTGTTTGCCATGAATTTCCAGCGTGTAGATTTTGTGACAGAACCGGGGCAATTTGCAGTTCGCGGAGGCATTGTTGATGTCTTTTCTTATGCATCAAATGACCCCCATCGCATTGAATTCTTTGACGATGAGGTCGATTCCCTGCGAACCTTTGCAGTAGACAGCCAGCTGAGCATCCAAGCTGTGAAAAGCATGCAATTGGTGGCCAATGTAGAGGACAAGCAAATCACCCAAAGAGAAAGCCTGTGGGATCACGCCGGAAGCAACTGCTTGCTGTGGGTAGGTGACATTTCGATGACCTCAACAGTGATTGACAAGGTGTACCAGATGGCAGAAGAGGCTTACCTCGGTCTGGATTCCCTGGTGCAACATGCTGAACCCCATGAACTGTACCTCAATGCTGAAAGCTTTGCTGGCAGCCTTGCTACCAAGGGACTGGCTGTATCAAAGGCTCAGGGCGATGATGCCTTAGGCTTGCAAATGCAGCCGGCATTCAATAAAAATTTCAATTTATTGGCCAGCACCTTGGAGGGGCATCGACAGGCCGGTTCACATGCCATCATGATGCATGACAAAGGCAGTCAACGCAAGCGACTGGAGGCCATTTTTCAGGACATCTGCGAGAAAGACCTTGAGATTGAATGGCTGGAGGGCTCTTTGCATCGTGGGTGGGAAGACCATGACTTGGTGGTGTACAGCGACCACCAAATCTTTGAACGCCATCAGCGATTCATCCTGAACAAGCGAAAGAGTCAGGATGAAGCCATCACATTGAAGGATCTCAATGCCTTGAAAGTAGGGGATTTCGTAGCCCATGTTGACCACGGTGTCGGCAAATTTGGCGGTTTGCAGACCATCGAAGTGGGCGGTCACATGCAAGAAGCCATCAAGCTGGTGTACCAGGACCGGGACTTGCTTTATGTAAGCATTCACAGCTTGCATAAAATTTCAAAATTCAGAACCAAAGAAGGCCTTGAGCCCAAGCTTCATAAGCTGGGGTCACCGGCCTGGCAGAAGCTCAAGAAAAAAACCAAAACCCGGGTCAAGCAAATGGCCTATGACCTGATTGTTCTCTATGCCAAGCGAAAGGAAGCGAAGGGGTTCAGCTTCTCCCCAGACAGCTACCTGCAACATGAACTGGAGGCATCCTTCATGTTTGAAGACACCCCTGATCAAGAAAAAGCAACGGCTGACATCAAATCTGACATGGAGAACCCCATCCCCATGGATCGATTGATTTGCGGCGATGTGGGGTTTGGCAAAACTGAATTGGCCGTCAGGGCAGCATTCAAAGCAGTGACTGATGGCAAGCAGGTGGCCATCTTGGTGCCAACCACCTTGCTGGCTTTCCAGCACTACAACACCTTCACCAAACGCTTGGCTCAGTTCCCTGTCCGTGTGGAATACCTCAATCGGACACGAAGCAGCAAAGATGTCAAGCGCATTCTCGCTGACCTGACAATGGGCAAGGTGGATATTTTGATTGGCACCCATAAACTGGTTAGCAAGGATGTCCATTTCAAGGACTTGGGGCTTTTGATTGTGGATGAAGAGCAGAAATTTGGTGTCAACATCAAGGACAAGCTCAAAACCCTCAAAGTCAACGTGGACACGCTAACCCTGACTGCGACCCCCATTCCAAGGACCATGCAATTCTCCTTGATGGCAGCCAGAGATCTGTCGGTCATGAAAACCCCTCCAGCCAATCGACAGCCCATCGATACGCAAGTTGTTGGCTTCCAAGAGTCGTTGATCAGGGATGGCATCCAATACGAGCTTTCACGTGGTGGGCAAGTCTTCTTCATCAACAACCGAATACAGAATATCCAAGAAGTGGCGGGCATGCTCCAGCGATTGCTCCCCGATGCAAACATTGCCGTTGGCCATGGACAAATGAAGGGCAGTGAGCTGGAGACCATCCTCTTGGATTTCATGGCGGGCACCTACGACATCCTTGTCAGCACAACCATTGTAGAAAGCGGCCTGGATGTGCCTAATGCCAACACAATGTTCATCAACAACGCACACATGTTTGGCCTGAGTGACTTGCATCAGATTAGGGGACGGGTTGGCCGGTCCAACAAAAAGGCTTTTTGCTACCTCATGGCCCCGCCTATGAGTGGACTCCCTGATGAATCCCGCAAACGTTTGCAAGCCCTTGAGCAGTTTTCTGACTTAGGGTCAGGATTCAAGATTGCCATGCAGGATTTGGAGATACGCGGTGCAGGGGATTTGCTGGGTGCTGAACAAAGTGGCTTCATCAACGACCTAGGCTTTGCCACCTACCAGAAATTGCTGGCTGAAGCCGTGGAAGATCTCAAAACCAAGGAATTCAAATCCTTGTATACTGATGTCAAAGGGGGTTGGGAAAGCCAAAGCAGAGATTGCCAGCTGGACACCGATATGGCCTTGCGGTTACCCAGCGATTACATCAATGATGTAGAGGAACGACTCAGCATATACAAGGCACTGAATCAAGTGACCCTTGAGGATGACCTTCGGGCATTCTCTGATGGTTTGGTTGATCGGTTTGGGCAATTGCCGACCGAAGCCATTGACTTGATAGACTCCATGAAGCTCCGGTGGATGGGCGAAGCAATGGGCTTAGAGAAATTGGTATTAAAGGGTAAGAAAATGCTGGCCTACTTCCCAGCAGACCCAGATAAAGCCCCCCCTCAAAAGGTACTTATGCCCTTCTTGGACGCTCTGCAACGCAACCCTAGCAGATTCAGGATGAAGCAGAAAAATGGCCGCATCACCTTGGTGGTTGAAGCCGTTGATACCATGACTGAAGCCATGGCCCTTCTCAAACAATTAAGCCCTAACAACCTACCTTTGCCATCATGAAACTAGCCATTGACATCGTCAACCTTAGCAAGCAATACGGTGATCACAAAGCCTTGGATAATCTCAACCTCACCATCCCTGAAGGTTCAATGTTTGGCCTTCTAGGGCCTAACGGAGCAGGCAAAACAACCTTGATCCGCATCATCAACCAGATCATTGAGCAAGATCACGGCCAGGTGAAGCTATTTGGCAAGGATCTCAAGCCTGATGACATCCGTCAAGTAGGCTACCTGCCTGAAGAGCGCGGACTGTACAAGACAATGAAAGTGGGTGAGCAAGCGCTCTACCTGGCTCAACTCAAAGGCATGCCGCATGACCTGGCAAAATCCCGATTGAAAGATTGGTTCGTCCGCTGGGATATGACCTCTTGGTGGGATAAGAAAATTGAGGAATTGTCCAAGGGCATGGCACAAAAAATCCAGTTCATCACCACCGTCCTTCATGAGCCTAAATTGCTCATTTTTGACGAGCCCTTCAGCGGGTTTGACCCCGTGAATGCGCAACTCATTCAAGAGGAAATGCTTCGCTTGAATCGCGAAGGTGCAACCATCATTTTTTCTACACATCGCATGGAATCTGTTGAGGAACTTTGCACCGACATCGTGTTGATTGACCAAGGGAAAAAGGTCTTGGAAGGCAACATCCATGAGGTGAAGGACCGCCATCGCAATGGCAGCTACCGATTAACCTATCGCGCAGACAAGCCCATCGCTTTTCAAGCCATTGAAGGCGTGACTGCAGCCGATTCAGACATCCTGCGTTCTGGCCTGTACCGCCAAATGTTCAAGGTCAATGACGGCCATGCCAATGCCTTGATTGAGTCCCTCAATCAACAATGCAAAATCATGTCCATCGAGGAAGTCATTCCGTCCATCCATGACATCTTTGTTCAAGCCGTAAGCCCCAGCCAATCATGAATGCATTCCTCCTCGTAGCCCGACGTGAATTCCTCACGAGGGTAAGAAAAAAGTCCTTTTTGGTGATGACCATTTTGGGGCCCATCTTCTTTGCTGCATTGATGGTTGTGCCCGTTTTGCTGGAAGAAACCGCAGAGCGCACATGGCATATCTTGGTTCTAGACAACAGTTACCTCCTGGCCAATGAAGGCCAAATTGGCGATGTCACCATGGATCAATTGGATCCCGAAAAGCACAATTTGGAGGCGGCTTTGACCCTTTCCATGGAATCCGACGCACATGACGGCTTGCTTTATTTGCCACCGTCAGAAACTGGCAACCCGCAGTTCATTCTCAACAACGCCGTGCTCTACAACAAGGGTGACTTGAATATGTCCGCCGGGCGGAGCATTGAGCGCTTTTTACAAAAGGCTGCCACCAGTGAGAAGCTGGCGCTACTTGGCGTCGACCCCGCAGTGGTTGCCAGTGCACAGACAGAGGTTGAAATTGACATGCTGGACATCAGTGAATCAGAAGGCACAGGTGCTGAAGGCCAGCATGAATTCACCACTGAATCTAGCGATTTAGGGCTAAAAATGGTGATTGGCTTCGCCTCCACCCTCATGATTTACATGTTCATCTTCTTGTATGCCACACAGATCATGCGTGGGGTGATTGAGGAAAAAACCAGCCGCATTGTGGAGGTGATCATTTCTTCCATCAAGCCCATGCAGTTGATGATGGGCAAGATCATTGGCATTGCATCGGTTGGCATGCTGCAGTTCTTTATTTGGATCCTACTGACCTCAATATTCATGATTGCCGCCGCAGCTTCAGGCATTCTCAGCCCTGACCTAGCTGGGGTTGATCCAGGAATGATGGGAGCAGAGGCCATAGACCCTAGCACCATGGCACTTGCTTTTGGAACCATTCAAGCCTTGAACCTGCCCTTGATTCTTGCATGCTTTGTGTTTTATTTCATTGGCGGCTACTTGATGTATGGTGCGTTGTTTGCCGCCGTGGGTGCAGCCGTGGATTCTGAAACTGACACCCAGCAATTCATGTTACCCCTAACCATGCCAATGATTTTGAGCTTTGTCCTGGCTACCCGAATCATGCAAGAACCCGGCAGCGATTTGAGTTTTTGGCTATCCATCATCCCCTTCACCTCACCGGTATCAATGATGATGCGACTACCCTTTGGTGTGCCCATGTGGGAAATGGCCTTGAGCATGACCTTGTTGGTCCTAGGCTTCCTGTTCACCACTTGGTTGGCTGGACGTATTTACCGCATTGGTATTTTAACATTTGGCAAAAAGGTCACTTACCGCGACCTTTGGCGTTGGATTCGAATGAAACCTTGATACAATGACACTCAACGATTTACAAAACCTCGTCCTTTTTGAAAGCGGCATTGTTCGCTTAACAATGTTCACTGTGATCAAAGTCATTGTGGTGCTTTTGATTGCCCGAATACTCAATCGCACCTTCACGCGAATTTTCAACAAGGCCATCAAAAGCAACCGCATCAATCGATCCTCAGCTTTTGCTTTGAAGAAGATCGCTCAATACTTTGTGTGGGTCATTGCCCTACTTTACATCATGGATGTCATCGGTGCCCCTATCACCGTGCTGCTTGCGTCATCTACGGCCTTGTTTGTTGGCCTTGGCCTTGGTATGCAAGACACCTTCAAGGATTTTGTGTCCGGTATCATTTTGTTGACTGAACGCACTGTCACCGTTGGTGACATCATTGAATCTGACGGCCTGGTAGGCAAAGTGTCTGAGATTTCTCTTCGGACAACCAAGGTGTGGACCAGGGATCAGATTTCTGTGATTATCCCCAACTCTAAGCTCACCAACCAGGGCTTCATTAACTGGACCCACCAAAAAACCAGCACACGATTCAACGTCGATGTGGGGGTGAAATACGGCAGCGACACCAGAGAAGTTGAACGCCTGCTCACCGATTGCATGAACCAGCACAAATCGGTGTCAAAAAACCCTAAGCCTAGTGTGCAATTCAGAGATTTTGGTGATTCTTCGCTTGTGTTTCGGTGCCATTTTTACAGCACGGAGCTTTTTAAAATTGAGTTCATCAAATCTGACCTGCGTCACGCCATCAATGAGGCATTCAACAAGGCTGACATCACCATCGCCTTCCCACAACTCGATGTATGGATCAAGCAGACGGGGGAGCAATAGCCATCTTTGACCTAGGCACTAACACCTTCAACCTCATGGTTCGTTCGGTGGATGGAGCCATCATTCATCGGGGGAAAATCTCTGTGAAACTAGGCAAGGGTAGTATGCAAACTGGTCACATCACTGACGATGCCATTGCCAGAGGCATTGATGCGATCAAGACTCACCTGCTTACCGCAAAATCACACAAGGCAAGCAAGGCTTATGCCTTTGCCACATCTGCTTTTCGCAGTGCTGCCAATGGGCAATCTGTCGCACAGGCCATCAAGCAAGCCACGGGCATTGATGTCCATGTCATCTCCGGTGAAAAGGAAGCAGATTTCATTGCCAGAGGTGTTGCTCAGGCCCTACCTCACTTGTCTGAACCCCGGCTGATCGTTGACATTGGTGGCGGCAGCACCGAATGCATTGTCATGAATCAAACGGATGTGGTGTTTGCCAACTCCTACCCATTGGGGGTCATTCGATTGCTTGAGTCCCATCAGCCAGCTGACCCGATGACTTCTACAGATATTCAGGCCATGACCCAGGATGTCACTTTGACCCTATCGGGCTTGTTGGATAACTGCAAACGCTGGAACCCCACAGTCATGATTGGCTCTTCGGGGTCATTTGACGCCATGTACCAGGTATTGGCCAAGCGATTAGGCTTGAAAAAATTCAAATCCAAAGACAAGCATGCTGCAATGAATCGGCAGGCATTCATCAATCTGCTTAAGGACTTGATCGCAAGCAGCCGAGTGGAACGACTTTTGATGCCTGGGATGGATCGATCCCGGGTGGACACCTTGCAGGTTGCAGCCTTGCAAGTCCTTACCTTGATCAACGAACTCCAAGTCAAGGACATCCATCTCAGTGCCTACGCATTGAAGGAAGGTGTTTGGTCTGACTTAACAACACCCGACAGCCCATGGCACGCATCCTTATTGTAGAAGACGAAAAAGCCATCCGCAATGTGTTGAAAAACATCCTCCTCAACGAGGACAAGTCCTTCACCATTGACATGGCTGAGGATGGAGAGGTGGCTGAGCAAATACTCCAGGAACACACTTATGACTTGGTGCTTTGTGACATCAAGATGCCTAAAAAGGATGGCATTGAGGTCCTGAAATATGCCATGTCCAACTATGGCGACACCCCATTCATCATGATTTCAGGTCATGCGGATCTGGATGCGGCTGTTAGCTGCATCAAAATGGGTGCTTTTGACTACATCTCTAAGCCACCCGATTTGAATCGTCTTTTGATGACCATCCGACAGGCTTTGGATCGCAAGCTATTGATTCAAGAGAATCAACGCCTCCGAAAAAAGGTGGACAAGCGGTTTGCCATGGTTGGTGAGTCCAAAGCGCTTGAACATGTTCGAAAGGTGATTGAAAAGGTTGCGTCAACTGATGCCAGGGTGTTGATTACAGGACCTAATGGCAGTGGCAAGGAGATTGTTGCCAACCAATTGCATCAATTGAGTGCACGAAGCAAACAGCCTTTCATTGAGGTGAACTGTGCTGCCATTCCTTCAGAGCTGATTGAGTCAGAGCTTTTTGGCCATGCAAAAGGCGCATTCACTTCTGCCATCAAAGACAGAAAGGGCCAATTTGAGTTGGCTGATGGTGGCACCCTCTTTCTTGATGAGATTGGTGACATGAGCTTGGCGGCACAAGCAAAGGTTTTGCGGGCATTGCAAGAGTCTGTCATCACCCCTGTGGGTTCTGGTAAACGCATTTCAGTCAACGTGAGGGTCATTGCTGCCACGAACCGAAACATCATTGATGACATTGCTACGGGTCGTTTCCGAGAGGATCTTTACCACCGCTTGAGCGTTATTGTGGTTGAAGTTCCGTCACTGAATGACCGACGAGACGACATCCACTTATTGATTGACCATTTCTCTCAGCAATTGGTCAACCAAGGCATGGTCCCTAAAACTTTCAGCAAGGCAGCAATGAATCATCTAAGCAACATGGACTGGACCGGCAATGTTCGTCAATTGAGAAACGTGGTTGAGCGCCTTTACATCCTTGGCAGCAATCCCATCACGGGGGGTGAAGCCGTACAGTACGCGTAGCACTGTCACCTATCATTGATTGCCTTTGGATGGTTACATCCTAGCTCACCACCTTATAAAACCGCTGGGTCAGCAACACGGCAGACAACGTCAGCCCGACAGCAAGCGCAGCCCATACCCCGACAGCACCGTACCCTAAGACGGTTCCCAGGTACCATTCCAAAGGAAGGGCAACCACGTAATAGGACAGGAAAGATATCAAAGTAGGCACACGAACATCCTTAGCTCCACGAAGGGCGCCTAATGCGGCAGCTTGTACGCCATCCGACAATTGGAATATCGTTGCTACCACCAAGAGTGCAGCAGCAGACTGTGCAACAAGCACAACATCCGTGTAGGCATAAGGCATAATATGCCTTCCAAAGAAGAAGACCAACCCGGTAAAGACCATGAAGAGTGAGGTCAACAGGAATAAGCTTGTAGCAGCTTCCCTGGCCTTTGCGGGCTTGCGCTGGCCAATGAGTTGTGCCACACGGATGGTGGCTGAAGCACCCAAACCTGTTGCGGCCATGTAAGAAATAGAGGCTAATGAAATAGCCACCTGGTGCGCTGCCAGAGGTATGGCACCATAGGTTCCAATGATGATCGCTGAAATTGAAAATGCGCTCACCTCAAAAATGTATTGCAAGCCAGAAGGAATACCTACTTTGAGTAAGCCACCCACCAGGTGCTTTTGGTAGGCTGCTGCTGCCCATTCAGGTACGGTGACCTTGCCTGAAACAAACATGTGTCGCCAGATCCAAACAGCCATCACCATGCGTGCGATCACCGTAGCAACTGCAGCACCCATGATACCCATAGCCGGGAACCCTAACAAACCAAAGATCAACAAGGCATTGAGTACAATGTTCAATGCATTGCCCCATAAACTGATTCGCATGGGGGTTTTTGTGTCTCCCAAACCCTCCAAATACTGCTTAGCCGCCAGGAAGGCCATGAAGGGAATGAACGAAAGCATGTAGATGTAGAGGTATTCCTCTGCCAGGATGAGCATCTCAGCGTCTTGACCTGTTTGAGATGCCACCATGTGGATAAGCCAGACAGCCATTATCATCACAATGGCTGTCACCAAATTCACGATGCCCGAATGCTTGAGCAGGCGAACGCCTTTACCGTGGCGATTTTGCCCGACTGCGTTGGCCACAAAAGGGGTCAATCCATAAGCCAGACCAATACCAAAAACAAAGGGGACAGCTGCAATGCTAGAACCATAGGATACGGCAGCCAGAGGAATCACACCCAATCGACCGACCATGATGGAATCCGCCACGCTGGTAGCAATGTGACCAATTTGCCCGAAAACCACGGGCAAAGCAAGGGGAATGTTCTCCCGCCATTGCAGGCGGCTCAACAGGCTCAATCTAAATTTTCGTAGTGTTCCACTTCATGCTCATAGAACGCATTGGCCTCAACCAATAGGCTGGCCATCTCATCGGTGAGATCGCCTTGATCTTCACCAGCAACGTCGTCTAACCATTCAATCTCATCCGTATCTAGATCCATCACAAAACGGGGAAACTCCGTATGAATAATGAAAACGCTTTCAGGGTGATCGGTGTTGTCGCCAACAAGAAATTTAGGTATAGCCATGATCCGTGATTTAGGTGATAAAGGTACGACTAGAGGCAGTACATTTATTCCCATGAAGGTGTTATTGTTTGCTCGCAAGAGTCTGTTGACCCAACGCGGTGGCGATACAGTCCAAGTAGAGCAAAGCCTCACTGCCCTGACTCAACTGAAACACGAGGTCCATTTATGCACAGATGCTGCACTTCTGCCATCAATGATTGCACAGCACAGCATTGAGGTCCTGTACACATTCAACCTCGGCCGACTGGCTGATCAAATGGCCTGCCTTCGCGTCAGGCAAGCGCAGCCCAAGCTTACATGGGTCATCGCCAGCATCTGGGTTGACTACGGTGCCTACGAAAAGCAACGAGCAGCCTTGTGGTCCCTGTTGCCATCTGGCATCTTGGAATGGCTCAAAACCTGCTTTCGCGCAGGGCAAGGCAGGGACAACTGGCCGCCCTTGTCAACCTTGCGATGGCATCAAGCCCTGCATCGTGTCGCATGGGCTGCAGATGCCATCCTTTGTACTACATCCACGGAACAGAAGCGCGTGAGAAAAGCCTTCAACCTAGGGCCCACCGTGCATGTGATGTCGCCCGGACTGGAGCAATTACACTCTGAACAGGGACAACACCTCACAAAACAACGCAAAGGCTGGTTGGTTATTGGACGCATTGAAGGCATCAAAAACCAAGTCGAAGCTGCAAAAGCCTGGGGCCAGTTGGCACAAAGGGGATCTGAAGCATTGCTCACCTTCATGGGAGATCAAGCGCCCAACCACAGCCAACACAGCAAGGCATTCAGGCAGGCCATCGAACAAGCCAAGCAGCATGGCGCAAAGATTCAATGGCTAAGCGCTGGCACAGCCAGGGATATTTCCGAGGCATTAAGCCAGGCAGAAGGGGTCATCATACCCTCCCTATTTGAAACATTTGGGCTGGTTGCTATTGAAGCCTTAGCTAAGGGCTGCAAGGTCATCTTATCCAACAACGCAGAATCTGCCAAGGAACTCGAACCCTATGTGGCGCTTTGCAATCCTGACGCTGAAGGCATCGCAGCAGCATTCAGTCAGGCTGATTTCTCAAGCAAAAAGCCCTTTGATGCCAGCAACTACCAATGGCTCAAATCTGCTTCCCAACTGGAAGGCATCGTTAAACATTGCCAGCCTTTTGTAGCCATTTCTGGATCACGGGGGCTTCCCAACCGACATGGCGGCTATGAAGAAATGGTTGAGCACGTGGCAAAAGGGCTTGCAGACCAGGGATTTAGGGTCCTGGTGAGCACGTCTTCTGCACACCCTGTGAAACAATGGGCCTACCCTGGCATTGATCGACGTGTGCATTGGGACCCTGAACCCTTGATCGGGTCCGTTGCTCAATTCATCTATGACGCCATCAGCCTCAGGCACATTGCCAGAACTCAACCCGATGCACACCTCACACTTGGAACCACAACCAGTGCACCACTGCTGCCCCTGGCGGGAAAGATTCCCTTAGCCGTTCACATGGATGGCCTGGAATGGATGCGTGGCAAATACCGGCCACTGACACAGGCCTACTTGCGCAAAGCTGAGCAATGGGCTGCCCATCGGGCAACCGTGATGGTGTCAGACAACCCTGGTATCAGCGAGCACATCAAAGACTACCCCACAAGGATTGAGGAAATTGCCTACGGTGTCCATGCCGTGTCAAGGATTGATGACAAAAAAGCGGAAGCCATCCTCAAAGACCTGCACCTCAAGGCTGGCGATTACGCCCTGATTTTATGCCGAATAGAACCGGAAAACAACCTTGACATGGCATTGCAAGCCTTGCTCCCTGATTGCCATGTTGCTGTGGTGGGCAACTGGACGACAAGGCATGGAAAACAACTGAAAAAAGCCTACCAAGACCACCCCCATTTCCTACCCATCGACGCCACCTACGACCCCGATGAGACACAAGCGCTTAGGCAGGGCTGCCGCCTGTATGTTCATGGCCATTCGGCAGGCGGAACCAACCCAGGACTGCTTCAAGCCATGGCCTCTAACTGCCCCATCGCAGCTCATGACAACCCCTTCAACCGACATGTGCTTGGATCAGAAGGGCGTTACTTTCAGCAAGCCAGTGACCTGAGCAATGCTTGGCTGCAATTCAACTACCTTCACCGCGACCACCATCGTCAATTGCAAAATTACCAATGGGGTGATGTCATCAATCGCTACGCCAACCTTTTTCAGTCTCTCAAAACATGAAAACCCTCATCACCTTAGCTTCATTGCTTGTCACCTTTGCCGTCCAATCACAAACCTACCTCCATGGAGAAATGGGATGGCCAAGCCTGATGGGTGTCGAGCTAGAACACTTTACGCAAGAGGACCTGTCAGTGCATGTCAATGTAGGCCTTGTGTATGTTGGTCTGGGAGTCAGGAAAACCCTCCCCTCAATAGCTTTACCTAACTCGTTACTTTTATCGGCAGTGATCGCCAATTGGTACCTGGACGCATCCACAGGCCTTGCAGCCCTGGTTGATGTCGGCGGTGGCTCTGTGACAAGCCTTGCCTTAGGTAAGCGACTGCATGCCGGTCGGTTCATGATCAGTGGCCAATTTGGCCTCGGGTGGCATGACTGGATGCTTGCACCCATAAGGGGTTCAGGTCAACCTAGCACGCGTGGACAATTTCCGTGGTTTACCGGGCAACTCAAGTTGGGTTTCAGGCTGTAATCACACCCAGGTCTTCAGGCGAAATACCGTTGCAACAAGGACTTTGAGGTCAAGCAGCATGGACCAATTTTCCACGTAGTAGATGTCTGCGCGGATGCGCTCTGTCATTCCAGACTTATCGACTTCACCTTTGAGGCCTCTGGCTTGGGCTAGGCCCGTCATGCCAGGCTTCACCCAATGCCTAATGCCGTAGGATGCAATAGCATCTTGGTACATGTGGTGATCAGATGACATGTGTGGCCTGGGACCCACCAAGCTCATGTCACCAAGGAGGACATTCCACAACTGAGGCAGTTCATCCAAATGACTCACACGCAACCAATGCCCCACCCCTGTCACACGCTGTTGAGCTGACACACCTTGGAGGGAAGTGTCAGCCGACTGACGCATGGTTCTGAACTTCCATATCATGAAATTCTGACCTTTCTGGCCATGTCGCTGCTGTTTGAAAAACACCGAGCCCTTGCTGTCAAGCTTGATCGCTATAGCAATCAGCGGGAACAGCCACGATGCAATCAACACAAGGGATAGACTTGCCACCAGTAGATCCATCGATCGCTTGACAAAGGCAGACAAGCCATCGGTCAACGGCTCTGGTCTCAGTTCAACAATGGGGTAATCGCCAACGGGTATGATGCGGGTTCTATGGGCACCAAGGAAACCTAAATCAGGCACCACACGCAAGCGTTTGCTCTGCTCATCTGCGATAGCCAGACCTGCTGTCGCAAGCGAAGGGCTCACCCAGTACTCATCCACCTGCTGACTGATATCCTGGAAGGACTTAACCTGACAGGCAATGCGATAACCATACTCTGGGTGCAGACTGAGTTGTTCCACCAAACCAGGCCATTGACTGCCCTCTCCCACCAAGGCAATGAAGCGCACATGTTTGCCCTGACGGAACCTTGATCGCATGGCTTTAACCCACAGGGATCGGTAAAAGGTGCCAATCAAAAGGTAAGAACCGAGCCAAATGAGTAAAAAGGCCCTTGAATAGTATTCACCTTTCACAGAGACCACAATAGCTGCCAATGCGGCCCCCAATATCAAGGCCATGCGACCAAAGCTTGTGACAACCGATCGAATCTCCACACCAAGGGGTAAATGGTGGGTTTTAAGCAGCATAGAAAGTGACAACCAGAGCATCATGGCCCACCAAAACAACGTGATATAATGGTCATAATACCGGGGATCCGTCACCTGCAAATCACCAAACATGACATAGGCAATACCGATGAACAGCGATGCCAACAAGGCACCATCACCGAGCATCATGCCGGCCTCTGAAGGGTTGTATCGATGACTGTTCATTGGCATGGGAAGTTAGGCTATTTTTGAGCATGGCCTTTCAATGGACAGACACTGCAATCACTTACCTCAAAGGCGTTGGGCCTCAACGAGCCAAGGCATTCGCCAGTGAGCTGAGCATCAGAAGCTACGGCGACTTACTCAGCCACTACCCCTTCCGGTACGTGGACCGATCGGTGGTGCTTTTGCCTGAAGCCTGCGTGGCTGGTCCGGCGGAAATCCAAGTCAAGGGACGCATCACCGACATTCAAGCCACGGGTGCTGGCAGTCGCCGTCGATTGACTGCTCAGCTTGTCAGTGACGATGGCCGAATTGAACTCATCTGGTTCAAAGGAGCCAACTACATCCAGAAAACGTTGAAAGCGGGTGCCATGGTGATTGCTTATGGCAGGGTATCGAGCTTCAATGGGCGCCTGAATATGGCGCATCCCGACCTGGAAGATGTGGCCCGATTCAAAGACAGACCCAGTGCTGGACTTCACCCCGTTTACCCTAGTTCAGAGAAACTCTCGCGCATGGGACTCCATAGCAAAGGCATTGCCAATCTTGTACAAACTCTTCTCGGGTCCGAATCGCTGACAGATTGGCTTCCTCAAACCTTGGTAGAGAAGAAAGGCTGGCCTGACCGCATGCAGGCCATCCAATGCATGCACCAACCCACCAGCCAACAAGCTTTGATCCACGCAAGGGAACGCTTGGCATTTGAAGAGGTGCTTCTGGACCAATTGATCTTCGCTGTCACACGCCAAGCCATACGAGCCAAGGGCAATGGCTGGGTTTTTCGTGATGTCGGCAGCTATTTCAATCAATTTTTCCATGAGATACTGCCCTTTGAGCTCACAGGGGCACAAAAACGTGTGGTGAAGGAAATCCGGATGGACATGGCAAGTGGCATGCACATGAATCGATTGGTTCAAGGCGATGTCGGAAGTGGCAAAACCCTGGTGGCCTTCATGGCCTTGTTGCTTGCCGTTGACAATGGTTTTCAAGGTTGCCTGATGGCGCCAACAGAGATATTGGCACAGCAACACCACCAAGGGCTCAGCCAATGGGCCAATCAAATGGGGCTAAATGTGGCCTTGCTCACGGGCAGCATCAAAGGGGCACAAAGGAAAAAGATCCTGGAAGGCATCCTTGGGGGACGCATTCATCTGCTGGTTGGAACCCATGCTTTGATCGAAAAACCTGTCAAATTCAGGCAACTGGGGTTAGCCATTATCGATGAGCAGCACCGGTTTGGCGTGGCGCAACGGGCTGCACTTCGAGAAAAAAATACGCCATCCCCGCACATCCTTGTCATGACCGCCACACCCATCCCTCGAACCCTGGCAATGAGCCTTTATGGTGACTTAGATCTTTCAGTCATTGATGAGCTGCCTCCTGGAAGAAAACCCATTGAAACATTGCGTCGCACCGATAGCGGCCGACTCAAAGTCTGGGGCTTCTTAAGAAAGGCCATTGCGAAGGGTCGGCAAGCCTACATTGTGTACCCACTGATTGAAGAAAGTGACAGCCTGGACTACAAGGATTTAATGGATGGGTATGCCAGCATTTGCAGAGACTTCCCTAGACCAGACTACCAAATATCTATCGTGCATGGCCGCATGAAATCAACAGATAAAAGTCTTGAAATGGACCGCTTTGTGAAAGGCGAAACCCACATCATGGTTGCCACAACAGTGATTGAGGTAGGTGTTGATGTGCCCAATGCCAGCGTGATGGTGATTGAAAATGCAGAGAAATTTGGCCTGTCTCAACTCCACCAACTGCGCGGCAGGGTGGGTCGAGGATCGGCGCAGTCTTATTGCATATTGATGACGGGAAAGTCATTGAGTGACCATGCGAAAGTTCGCATTGAAACGATGTGTAGCAGCCATGATGGATTTGTCATTGCAGATGTCGATCTCAAATTGCGCGGGCCGGGTGAGATGATGGGCACACGCCAGAGTGGTAGTCTGGATTACAGATTGGCAAAGGTGGGCGAGGATCAACCCTTGTTTACCTGGGCCCGTCAGGTTGCCCGTGACATCATGGATCGAGATCCGCGACTCGAAGCAGCAGAGCATGCCGCGCTAAGGCAAGTATTTACGGCCTATGCAAAAGGCAGAATTGGATGGGGAGACATCGCTTAAGGCACGTTTTTTGACGCACCTTTACCGCCCCATGAAACCCCAATTTCAACCCCCCAAGTTTCGACCCTTCTGGAAGTCGATTGAACTCACGCATCGATTTTATCAAATCACGGGTGGCTATCAGTTTTTGCTTGAAGGCTTGAAGAAATTAGGCTTAGGTATTGCCGTTTTTATTGCCGTTTTTATCGCCCTTCAAACTTGGGTGTTTGATTTTCGCGCCATGACGGAGTCTGTCACAGAACAATTTTCCTGGGGTGTTGTTATTGCCCTTCAATTTATTTCAGAAGTCATCACTGGCGTCATCTCTCCAGAACTCTTCATTATTTGGGCCAAATCAACACCCTACCCCTGGTTAACGCTTTTCTCGCTTGCTACTGCATCGTATTTGGGTGGGGTTGTTAGCTATTTGATCGGTTATCACCTGCATCGATTCCCGAGAATTCACCGTTGGATTAATCACCGAATGGCCAAGCAAAAGGATCAGCTTCGCCGATTTGGCGGGCTGTTGATTTTTCTGGCAGCACTCACGCCATTGCCTTTCCCGCCGGTTTGCACCCTTGCTGGTGCCGTGGGATTTAAGTGGCGTTGGTTTCTTCAAGTTGCCCTGGTGAGGTACCTCCGTTTTACAATCTATGCCGCCTTGCTTTTTGGTGTCTACGCATAGGTTGAGTGACGGCTCATTTCATTAAATTTGTGACATGCTCATTTCCCGCGACTGGCTCAGCGACTTCATAGCCACCGATATTCCTGACAACGAGATATCTGATCTGTTGACCGACACCGGTCTGGAGGTAGAGAACAGCCATGTGGTTGATGCCATCAAAGGCGGATTGCGCGGAGTGCTTGTTGCTGAAGTTTTAACCCTCGAGCAACACCCCAACGCGGATCGCTTGCGATGTGTGACGGTGAATGCCGGCTTAGGTGATCCCCTTGCCATCGTCTGTGGCGCACCCAATGTAGCTATAGGCCAGAAGGTGGCACTGGCCACCATTGGATGCACAATATTCCCCAATGGGTCTGAGGATGGCATGGCCATCAAAAAAGGAAAAATCCGCGGAGAACCATCGATGGGCATGCTTTGCGGTGAAGATGAATTAGGCCTGGGTCAAGCGGATGATGGCATCATGGTGCTCAATCAAGATGCCGAGGTTGGACAGGGTCTTTCAGAACATCTCAACCTTCCTGATGACGTGGTTTTCAACATTGGCCTCACGCCAAACAGGATGGATGCCATGGGCCATGAGGGCGTGGCCAGAGATCTTGCTGCATCGCTCAAGCATCGCAACAGACAGCATGAGGTCAAGACATTGGACCTTTTAGCGATTGGACCCCTTGGCAAGCACATGGATGTTTTGCTGGATGATGAGGTTGCATGCCCGAGGTATTACGCGCTCCAGGTTGACGGCGTGACAAATATTGCCTCTCCAGAATGGCTTCAACGCCGGCTGCAAGCCATTGGCATCAAGTCAATGAATATCTTGGTTGATGCGACGAATTACAGCATGCATACATTGGGTCACCCCTTGCATGCTTTTGACACACAAGCCATGGATGGACAACTTGTGGTTCGACGAGCAAAGCAACAAGAGGTGCTAACTACCCTTGACGGCATTGAGCGAAAGCTCCATCAAGAAGACCTTGTCATTGCCAACAGCAAACAGGCACTGGCTTTAGCTGGACTCTATGGCGGCGACAAAAGCGGCGTGAAGGACTCCAGCACATCCATCGTCATTGAATCTGCTTGGTTTGACCCTGTCGTTATCCGCAAAGCAGCGAAGCGCCATGGCCTGTCCACGGATGCATCGTTCCGCTATGAGCGAGGCGTTGACCCCAGCAAAGGACTTCAAGCCTTGCAATTGGCGTGGACCCTGATCAAGGCTTCTTGCCCTGAAGCCAGCATCGCCGGCTTATCTGGCAAGGTCATCGCAGACAAGCGCTTTGACCCCCGTCAAATAACCATTGACATTCAAGCCATCAACCGTTTGATTGGTCATGACATTGATCACAAGGACATTCAAGGCATTTTGCAGAGCTTGGACATCGATGTCCTTGAAAGCAAGGACCATCTATGGACCATCAGCATTCCTGCCTACCGATGGGACGTTACACGGGAGGCAGATGTGGCTGAGGAGATCCTTCGGATTTATGGATTCAATGCCATTCCATTCCCGAAAAGCATGCGGGCACAAATGACACAAGAAGCAAAGGTTACGTCAGAACGCATCCAGCATGTAGCTTCTGAGTTCCTTGTTGGCAGAGGGTTTCATGAGATTCTCACCAATTCACTCACCAAGGTCTCTTGGACCAATGACCACCCAAGCATTGATAGCGAGAAAGTTGTCCATGTACTGAACCCACTCAGCCAGGACCTTGGCGTCATGCGCCCACACATGATCATGGGTGGGCTGGAAGCAATCAGCTACAACATCAAGCGAAGGCAGCAGCATGTGCCCCTATTTGAATGGGGACGCATTTACCAGCACAGCGACAAGGGCTACAAAGAAGCCAATCAATTGGCTATTTGGCTTTGTGGCAATCACCCAGGACCGCATTGGTCCATGACGAATCAGCCTTCACCTTTTGCAAGCCTCAAAGGTGTGGTTGAAGGCCTGCTTAGCAGGGTGGGTATTGAGCTCAAGCATCAAGACCTCACAGGTTCTGAAGGGTTGCTGTCTCATGGCATCACCTATGTAAGCAAAGGACAAACCTTGGTTGAGCTCGGATGGGCTTCACCCCATGCCATGCAGGCTGCAGATGTCAACCAAGAAGTGGTCGTGGCCATTTGTCATTGGGACGCAATCCAAGCCTTGGCAGTGAAGCAAAAACCCACCTATCAGGCGGTCCCTAAGCACCCTAGTCTGACACGAGACCTCGCCTTGGTGGTTGATGATACGCTGTCATTTGGTGACATTCAACAGGCTGTGAATAGCACATCAATCACGCAGCTGACCGCAACCGATCTGTTTGATGTGTACCAAGGGAAAAACCTTCCAAAAGGCAAGTTGTCTTACGGCATCCGAATGACTTTTCAAGATGTCAATAAGACCATGAAAGACAAGCAGGTTGATGGCATGATGAAGCGCATCACAGATGCCATTCTGAGTCAATGTGATGCCAACATCAGGCAGTGATACCCTGATCAATCTTATGTTTTTGTCGAATCAACTTTAAAAATAGTCAATTGAACAAAAACATAAGATTCATAAGGATACTTTTTTCGTCTCTCACGCTCCTAATAATCCCATTGATAGCAATGCCCTTTTCTAACCAGGTCGATTGGGCAGGGTCTGACTTTATCGTTGCGGGATCGCTATTATTTGTTGCCGCGTCTTCTATTGAAGTTGTTTTAAGACTGTTTACTAAAAAGCGCTATCAAGCAGCAATTATTGCTGTTTTGATTTTTATGTTTTTATATATCTGGGCTGAATTAGCTGTAGGAGTCTTGTCTTAACCTGCGCCACTCAGATATCTGGTGCAACCATTCTAGAAGTCAGCTCCTAAACTAAACAGAGGGGCAGAAGGAAAATTGAAGCTGCTGTTCAAGCCACATCAAGGTGCTTCGCCAGGGCATTGTCATAAATGTCCTTGAAATCCGACACCTCACCCCATGACTGCTCATCGATGCGAATGTCGCCTTTGGTGACATGACCAAGCAAGTCAAAGGGGAAGCCATTCATCATCATTAGATCGATGAAGTCGTCATCGTCATCCTCTGACACGGTGACAACAATTCTGGATTGTGCCTCGCCAAAAAGGTAAGCATCCTCGCGGAACTCACTGGCGGTAGTCATATCAAACCCAAGGTCATTGTCCATGGCAGACTCCAACAGGGTGATGAACAGACCACCTTCCGTGACATCATGTGCCGATTGAATGACATCCTTCCTGATGAGCATGTTCAATTGAGACTGCAAAGCCTTTTCCTCGTCGAGATTGAAAAAGGGTGCTGGGGACGCTTCCACGCCATGAAGCTTAACCAGATATTGGCTTGAACTGATGTCATCCCTGCTGGTTCCAAGCATGTAGATCAAATGGCCCTTCTCCTTGAAACCCAAAGTCGTCACATGCTTTACATCTTCCACAAGACCAATCATGGCAATGGTGGGTGTCGGGAACACAGGCTCGACTTTGTCATCTACTTGTGTCTGATTGTAAAAACTCACATTGCCACCAGTCACAGGCGTATTGAATGCCAGGCAAGCCTTACTCATGCCTTTGATGGCACCAACAAACTGCCAGTACACCTCAGGGTTGTAGGGGTTGCCAAAGTTCAAACAGTTGGTGATGGCAGAAGGGGTACCACCTGAACAGGTGATGTTTCTGGCACATTCACTCACGGCAATCATAGTGCCCACTTCGGGGTCAGCATGCACATAACGGCTGTTGCAATCCACGGTCATGGCAAGGGCTCGATTGGACCCCTTGATGTTGATCACTGAGGCATCAGAAACCCCATTGGTGGAACGATTTACGGTACCAACCATGGAATCGTATTGCTCATACACCCATCGCTTGGACGCAATGTTTGGCAAGGCAACCATTTGGTAAGCAATGGCTTTAAGGTCCTCTGGCTCCTTGACATCATTGATGTCAAACTGCTTGTATTGTTGGTAATACGCCGGCTCACTGTACTCCCTGTCATAGACCGGGGCACCACCGCCAAGAACCAATGAATCTGCAGGAATTTCACAAACCAGTTGACCATTCCACTGGAAGCGAACCATGGGTCCTTCCGTGACCACGCCAATGTGCTCGCAATGGATGTCCCATTTGGCAAAAATGGCCATGACATCAGCCTCTCTGCCCTTTTTCACCACAACAAGCATGCGCTCTTGCGACTCAGACAGCAAAATCTCCCAAGGGGTCATGCCCGCTTGCCTTGTTGGCACTTTGTCAAGGTCAATGTCCATTCCAACATTGCCACCTGCACTCATTTCAGAGGTTGAACAGGTGATGCCTGCCGCACCCATATCCTGCATACCTACAATGGCATCAATCTCCGCCAAATCCATGGAAGCTTCAAGGAGCAGCTTCTCCTGGAAGGGGTCGCCCACCTGCACAGAAGGGATGTCATTTGCACTGTCTTTACTCAAATCTTTGGAGGCAAACGCCGCACCATGGATGCCATCACGGCCCGTTGAAGAACCTACAATGAATACGGGGTTACCTGGACCGCCTGCTTTCGCAGAGATCTGCTTACCAACCTCTACAATGCCTGCAGAAAATGCATTCACCAGCGGGTTTTGCTCATAGCAATCATCAAAGTAAACCTCACCGCCAACGGTCGGGATACCAAAGGAGTTGCCATACGAGCTGATGCCTTTGACCACCCCTTTTGTGATCCATTTAGTGCGGTTGGTTGCTGGATTGCCAAACCGCAAACTGTTAAGCTGAGCAATGGGACGCGCACCCATGGTGAAAATGTCCCGGTTGATGCCTCCAACACCCGTTGCTGCACCTTGGAAAGGTTCAACGGCAGATGGGTGATTGTGTGACTCAATCTTGAAACAGCAGGCAAGGCCATCACCAATGTCAACCAAGCCCGCATTTTCTTCACCGGCTTTCACCAGCATGTGGGGGCCATCCTTGGGCAATTTTTTCAGCCATTGGATGGAATTTTTGTAGGAGCAGTGCTCACTCCACATCACCGCAAAAACGCTAAGTTCTGTGAAGTTTGGAATGCGGCCAAGGATGTCCTTGATCTGATCGTATTCCGAAGGGAGCAATCCCAATTCTTTCGCTGTGTCTACCGTGGTCAATGCAAGTGAGTCCATCATGATAAGATATTTTGGATGACAAAGGTACAATTAGGCACCCTACCTTTAGGCCCATGAGACAGGAAATCCACGCCATTTATTCACTCTTACTGATTAGCCTAACAGCTTGTGTGTCAGAACCTAGTGCCGACACATTATTGATTAATGGGCAATTCGCACAGGTCAACGACAGCAACATCACTTACCAGCATGGCAGCGTGGCCATTGTTGAGGGCAAAATTTCTGCCTTTTACCCCCAGTTCTCAGACCTACCAGTAGCCAAAGAGCGCCATGACCTGGATGGCAGCATCGTTTACCCAGGCTTTGTGGATGCGCATGCGCACTACCTTGGTTTTGGGATGGCATTGACAAGCATCGACTTGCTGGGAACCACTTCATGGGAATCCTGCCTGCAACGGGTAGCAGATTACATCAAGGCACACCCTGATCAAGACATTTACCGCGGCAGAGGCTGGGATCAAAACGATTGGGCCAACACCACATACCCGGACAATGAAGCACTGAACGCCTTGAGCGACAAAGCCATCGTACTCAACCGCATCGATGGGCATGCATTGATTGCGAATCAAGCGGCTTTGACCCATCTCAAATTGACTGATGGGGAGCTGACCATTGAAGGCGGAGAGATACATCACCACAACGGGCAACTCACAGGTGTTTTGATTGATAATGCCATGGACCTTTTGCAGTTGCCTGCCATGAGCCGTTCAGACAAAATTGAGGCCCTGCTGGCAGCGGACAAGGCATGCATTGCTTCTGGACTGACCGGCCTGCATGATGCCGGACTTCCCACCCAAGACATCCTGTTGATTGACAGTCTTCAACGCGAAGGCCTCCTGCACCTCCCATTGCAGTGCATGGTCTCAGAAAGCCCTGCTGCCATGGACTACTGGCTTGAACGCGGCAAGCTATTCACCGAAAGAATGACCGTCAGAAACTTCAAGTTTTACAGCGATGGCGCCTTGGGAAGTCGAGGAGCCTTGCTTCGAGAGCCCTACACCGACCGGCATGATCACCACGGCAGCCAGATTCGGAGTGTTTCGTATTTGCAGCAAGCAGCAAATCGCCTTGCAAGCAATGGCTGGCAAATGAGTACCCATGCCATTGGTGACTCAGCCAATCACATGATGCTTAATATCTATGAGCAAGCCCTCACTGGCGTGGACAGCAACCTTCGCTGGCGCATCGAGCATGCTCAGGTGGTCAGTCCGGCTGACAGACACCGCTTCGGAGGAAAGCTGGGCATCATTCCATCTATTCAACCCACCCACGCCACCTCAGACATGGCTTGGGCTGGTGAGCGATTAGGCAAACACCGCATCCATCATGCCTATGCTTACAAACAATTGAAAGATGCGGCCGGTGGCCATCTACCCATTGGCACTGACTGCCCTGTGGAGCGCATCAATCCCTTGCACAGCCTCTATGCAGCGATTCATCGACGGGCCATTGATTCAAGCGACAGCAAAGGTTTTCAAATGGACAATGCCTTGACATTGCCTCAAGCGCTTAACGGCATGACCCATGAAGCTGCTTACGCTGGGTTTGATGAAGAGACTGTAGGCCAAATTGCCGTCGGGCATTGGGCAAATTTCACCATCTTTGAAGCTAAGCTACACACCTACGAACCCGCTGAACTGCCCCATGTCAGCCCCATAGCGACATGGATTCATGGCAGGATGTATAAAAACACCCATCATGACACAACCCAAGAGACTCTTTGATTTTGCCTACTATGCCCTGGAGAAACACCCGCGGCCTGACGCTATCAACACAAAAATTGGCGGTGAATGGCAAAGCCTATCCACCCAGGACTTCATCACCAAATCTGAGCAATTAGCCCTGGGATTGATTGAGCTTGGCGTGCAGCCCGGTGACAAGGTGGCCATCCTTTCCACCACCAACCGATTTGAGTGGAATGTTTGCGACCAAGCTATCCTATCAGTGGGTGCTATTGACGTCCCTGCCTACCCCAATATTTCGTCTGAGGATTACGCTTTCATTTTCAATGACGCCTCAGTGAAGCATGTATTCTTGAGTGACGCAGAGCTGTTTGCTAAGGTCTCTGAGGTCAAGGACAGGGTGAGTAGCCTGGAAAATGTCTATGGCTTTGTTGACATTGACGGTTGCAGCAACTGGGATGTCGTTTTTGCTATGGCCGATGAAAAGCACCGCGATGAACTCAACCGCCGCATGGCAGCTGTAGATGAGATGGATCTGGCCACCTTGATTTACACATCTGGAACGACAGGCGTTCCAAAAGGCGTCATGTTGAGCCATAAAAACATGTCATCCAATGCCTACTCAGCAGCCAAGCGATTGCCCGTTGACAACCAAGCCAAAGGCCTCAGCTTTTTGCCCCTTTGCCACAGCTATGAGCGTGTCTTAGTCTACGTTTACATGACCGCCGGTGTTGGCGTGTATTACGCTGAAAGCTTGGAGACCATTGGCGACAACATGAGAGAAATCCATCCCCATGTTTTCAGCGCCGTTCCTCGTTTGTTGGAAAAGGTCTTTGATAAGATCATGGCAAAAGGCAAGGCATTGACCGGCATCAAGAAGGCCATGTTCTTCTGGGCAGTGGGACTGGCTAAAGTCTACGAACACGAAGGCAAGGGTGTTTTTTACAATTTCCAGCTCAAATTGGCACGCAAGCTGATTTTCTCTAAATGGAAAGAGGCCTTGGGCGGTGAGGTGCATACCATTGCATCTGGCGCAGCCGCATTGAACCCAAACCTTGCACGCATCTTTGCTGGAGCTGGCATCAATGTGCAGGAAGGTTATGGGTTGACAGAGACCTCGCCCGTTCTCACCGTTAACCTGCCAACAGGTGCTGGGCACAAGCTGGGTACCGTTGGTACAGCCATCGAAAATGTGGAGTTGAAAATTGCTGCTGATGGCGAAATTCTCGCCAAGGGACCCAATATCATGATGGGCTATTACAACCGCCCTGACTTGACCGCTGAGGTCATGACTGCTGATGGTTGGTTTTGCACGGGTGACATTGGTGAAATTGACGCAATGGGCTACCTACGCATCACGGATCGCAAAAAAGAAATCTTCAAGACTGGCGGCGGCAAGTACATCGCCCCGCAGCACATGGAGAACATTTACAAGGAATCCTCCTTTGTTGAACAATGCATGGTCGCTGGCGAAGGACGCAAGCACCCTGTGCTCTTTGTTCAGCCTAACTTTGCCTACCTCGAAGATTGGTGTGGCCTGCATGACATTGCATGGACCAACGCTTCAGACATGCTGAAGGATCAACGCATCATCGATCGAATCTGGAAGGAAATTGATGGAGCCAATGCCAACTTTGGCAGTTGGGAGCGCATGAAAAAAATGCACCTCTGTGACACACTATGGACAGTGGAGGATGGTCAACTCACGCCAACAATGAAGTTGCGACGTAAGCCTATTCTCGCGATGTATGCAGATGGCTACGAGGCCATGTATGCGTGATCAAGCACCAACATAACGGCGGAACCGCTCAATGATCGTTAACATGTCCTCGGGCAATTCCGTGACAAAGCGCATCCGCTCACCCTTGCTTGGATGCATGAAGCCAAGTGACTTTGCATGCAATGCCTGACGGGGTAAAATCCCAAGGGAATTGCGCATGAAATCTTTGAATCGTGGCAAGCCATGCTTGTCTGGAATGTTTTGCCCACCATACGATGGGTCGCCAAACAATGGATGACCTATGGACTTGAAATGTGCACGGATTTGATGGGTCCGCCCCGTCTCCAGTCGGCAGGAAATCATGGTAGCAAAGCGGAATCGTTCAATGACCTTGTAATGGGTGATGGCATGCTTGCCCTGGCTGATGTCAGAAAAGACAGCCATCAGTTTCCTGTCCTTGAGACTTCGGCCTAAATAGCCCTCAATCACCCCTTCATCTTGAGCTAAATCGCCCCAAACAATGGCAATGTACTCGCGCTCACAGCTGTGATCCGCAAATTGTGCTGCTAGCATGGTCATCGCCTGTTCTGTTCGAGCAATGACTAAAATACCCGTTGTGTCCTTGTCGATGCGATGCACCAATCCCGGTCGCTCCTGATCATTGCCTGGCAGGTTAGCAAACAAATGCATCAGGCCATTGATCAATGTCCCTGAGTAATGTCCATGGGCGGGATGAACCACCATGCCAGCTCGCTTGTTGACAAGCAAAACATCATCGTCTTGGTAAATCACATCCAAGTTCAAGTCCTCAGCGAGAAGGGTTTTGTCCCTTGGAGGATGGGCTAACACCAAGGTGACAATATCCTTGGGCTTGACTTTATGGTTGCTTTTGACGGCTTTGCCATTCACGAGAATGGCCCCTGCCTCCGCCGCTTTTTGAATGCGGTTTCTGGAGGTTTGCTTCATGTGAATCCCTAAGAATTTATCGACGCGAAGTTGGCCTTGACCGGGGTCTGCCACAAATCGAAAATGCTCAAAAAGGTCTTCGTTGTCCTTGTCTTCTAGGAGAGGGGTTGGGTTGGGCTTCATGGTTTGATTGTCACGATTTGTTGACGGATTCCATTGCGGAATACTAAAATATAATGGCCTGGAGGGAGCGCCTCAAGGTGCAATAGGCCTTGTTCAATTTGCTTGCCTTGACATTGGATGCGGCCTTGTAAATCCATGCAGACCCACGGCCCATCATAGCCCTCAACATGCAAGCGTCCAGTACTTGGAATGGGGTAAATAGCCATCGGTGAAGGCTTGCTGATTCCAGCACCCAAGTCTTGGGGAATCCCTCGGAAAAATGGCCTGATTTGTAAAGTGCCTGGCAGCAAAGAGGTGAACCAGCCATTGACATCGCCATAGGCTTTGGTGGTCAAATGATCCATGTCTAAGCCCATCGTCAAGGCGGGTCCCGTTGATTGAATCCAGCCGATGTAGCAGGTTGAAGGAACAACAAGGCCTGCCGTGTCAAGCACATAGTGAGCAAAGGTCTGACCAGGGTAGGCAATTGCCGGTTGGTACAGTGAGTCGCTCAGGTACAGCAACTGACCGGGAAGGTTCAAGGTGTCAATGCCCCAAATGGCCAATTGAAAGGTCATGCCTGTCCAATCATAACCCGCAGGCACAAAGGCTAAATCTACCCCTTTCAAGGTGTCAGATTGAAGGAAATTGAACCGCTGTGCCATCTGGGGGGACTGCCCCTGAATCACACCATAGGTTCTCTCTGCATGGCCATCATCCAAAGCGTAACGATCGCCAAACAGTTGATGAACCCTCATGGAGTCATTCGCGCGTTCACCCACATTCTCTCCATCAAACCAAATGGTCATATCCCAGGAAAATGGACCTGTTGGGCTGAGATTGGGCTGTGCAATTGGCATCACGTAGGGAGTCCGAATGTCATGCTGAAGATTGGTTACCACGGGGACACTCAACCGACTAGCTAAAACACTGCCATTGCCGTCCACCCATTGGTATTTTCCAAGGTTTAACTGCCAACCACCCACAGGTACAGGGCCATTTCGACGGTAGGCCATCGCCAAACTGTCTGCTTCAACGACAGCAGATTGGTAGTGAAACCAAGGCAGTTCATGAAACACCTGCGTAATCGACGGAGGAATTTCTGTCCATGAAGGGTCCTCAATCAATGTGTCAGCGAGGTTCCTGCCTGCAGCAAACTCCAAGTAATCGATCAGAAAATGATCAAAGGCACCACCAGGAGCGCCCTTGCGAGCCAAACGAAAGCGAACGGCCTGTTTGCCTACAACGGCAACGGGTAAAACCATGGCAGCAGACAGCCATTGATCCACAGCCGCTGATCCCGGCACATCCCATGCCCGATGCCACGTGCTGTCGCTAGGGTTCAAGAAATCGACGATCAAGGTGTCACTGACCTCTGTGGGGTCGCCTTTACCTCCTTGCTGAAGGTGAAAACTCAACACGACATTGCTCAAGCCGCTTAGGTCAAAATACGGTGAAAGCAAAACATCCGTCAAGCTGTCTGTTGGCAGGGTGCCCACCAGGTAGGCTTGCCCATCAGCAGCAATGCCATCAAACACTGCTTGATCTGTACTCAAGGCATCCAAGGCCCAATGGCTGTTAACCATCACGCCGTGGTTGGTCCACTCTGGACGCAAGCCATGTGCAAAACCATCCACAAAGGGCAGCTGCAAGGTGTCTTGTGACGTGGTCTTGAACGACGTGGTTACTGCCGCTGATTGAGTTGGCATCGTCAGTACCTCTATCTGTGCTGACAGGGCAATGGATGAGACCATCAAGGTGGTCACAATGAGGGATTGAATGGCTTGCATGAATCAGTCGTTGTTGGGTCCTTCCAACCAGAGGTGAACCTGGTCGCCTTGTGTGAGTACAAGCATTCCGCCTGATGCTTGGGGCTCCTGACGAATCACCCGAGGGCTTCCCATGCTGCTGTCAATGCTGACATTGCCAATGGATAAGCCACTCAAACGAATCAATGCCATGGCTTCGCCTTGGCTCAATCGCATGAGGTTTGGCACCGCCAACGTGGCAGCTCCTTGGCGTTGACCCACAACCAAGTTGATGGTTGACCCTTTGCGTATGGGGTCGCCTGCCGCAATGGGTTTCCCTTTGTGTTCAGCTCCCAGGACGACACCGCTTGCCATGTCAGGAACAAGGCGGATATCACCTATCACAAGTCCCTTGGACTGGATGTCCATGCTGGCTCGTCGCAGGGTGCGTTCAATCACCTTAGGCATGAAGACTTTTTCTGCCCGGTGCTTATTGATCGTTAGCATGACAACCCGCCCCAATTTCACTGTCATGTTTGCATCAGGGTATTGTTTCAAGACCTGACCCTTTGCAAAATGGGCAAAATGAATCGATGAATCCAGGATGGCGGCTTCCAAATCGATGTTGGCGAGTTGCGCTTGAGCAGCTTCAAAGGTCAATCCCTTGACCGAGGGAACTTCCCTCACCTCGCCATGGTTAGTGATCACCTTCAAGGCTTGCTGTCCTCCAAGAATCAACAAGACGTACAGAAACACAACGGCAAGCAGGTTCCACCAAAATCGTCGGCTTTTCAGCAAGGCAATTAATTTATTCACCCGACAAAAATAGCACTTGTGGCGGCGTATCTTTGAGTCATGCGCAATCGAGTTGTTGTGGCCATGGGTGGCTACTCTAGTGAACGAGGAATTTCATTGGCCAGTGGACAATTCATTCTCGATGCCTTATCCAATACAACCTTTGACTGCATTGCCCTGGACCTGATTCCATCAGCCGACGGATCGCATGATCACTGGACGGCAACCTCATCGGATGGAATGGCATTGACAGTGGACTGGGAAGGCATGTTGATCGATGGAAAAAAGCCCGATGTTGTTCTCAACATGGTTCATGGAAGCCCTGGTGAAGACGGCTGGCTGTCTCAGCACTTGGATCAATTGCAGATTCCGCACAGCAGCTGTCGCGGACCGCAAGCCCAACTCACCTTCCACAAGGCAAAGAATAATGAGGTAGCAAAGCAGCATGGCGCGCACATTGCTCCATCCCTCTTGGTCAGCTCCCGTGACGACGCAGCAAGCTTGATGCCTCGCCTACAAAATCTGCAGCTTCCCGTGTTTGTGAAACCTGCCCGTTCTGGATCCAGTTATGGCATCACCCGGCTGACTGATTGGTCAGATTTGTCGCAAGCGCTTGAAGTCGCGGGAAAAGAAGATGATGACATACTCATTGAACAAGGGGTGTCAGGTGTTGAGTTGGCCTGTGGCATTGCCCGCCTTGATGGAGAGTTGCGCCTGCTTGGCCTCACCGAAATTGTGCCCGAGTCAGACTTTTTTGACTACCGCGCGAAGTACGAAGGGGCCGCACAAGAAATCACACCAGCTCGCATTGCCAAGCAAGCAAGTGATGACATCATAGCCATGACTCGATCCTTGTACAATGACATGCAGCTCAAAGGCTTGTGTCGGGTCGACTACATTTTACCTGCGTCGGGAAAGGCTACGCTGATAGAAATCAACAGCGTCCCAGGTATGAGCCCAGAAAGCATTGTCCCCAAGCAAATCAATGCCAGCGACATGGCCATGCATGAATTCCTTACATTGCTGATTCAACAAGCATTGACTGATGGCTAAAATTGCACTTTTTCCAGGATCCTTTGATCCAATCACCCTTGGACATCGAGACATCATTGAACGGGCATTGCCCTTGTTCGATGAAATCCTTATTGCAATTGGTGAGAACAGTGACAAAACCTACCTCTTTGATTTGGATCAACGGGTGGCGTGGATCAAGGAAGTCTTTGCGCATGAACCCAAGATTCGCGTGGTGACTTACCAGGGATTGACAGCTGCATTTGCTAAGGAAAACAACATTCAATTCCTGCTAAGAGGGTTGAGAAATCCTTCCGATTTTGAATTTGAAAAATCCATTGCTCAGGCAAATCGCCAGATGGAATCTGACCTTGAAACTGTCTTTTTATTGACCAGCGCTCGCTACTCCTACATCTCTTCCAGCATTGTCAGGGAAGTGATTCGCCATGGCGGCGACTACAAGGTCTTTGTGCCGGATTCGGTTCGCATCGCCTGATTTGCCACGCTTTTGATGCTGTCATAGGTCGCGGTTAAACAAGCCTGCCATTGGGCCTGATCAAGCCAGCCTACCTTATCAATACCTTCCTCACTTTGTGGCGTCAATGCTGGCACACCTTTGACTGACATGCGGTACCAATGGGTGATCTTCTTGACACGCTGCCCTTTCAAGACATAAAAATGGGTGGTCTCAATCAGTTTTTTGCCCAATGTCAATCCGGTGACACCACACTCCTCCTCGACTTCTCGCATGGCGCATTCCTCAATGCTTTCGTTGGGCTCCCATTTGCCTTTGGGTAAATCCCATTGCCCCAACCGGTGAATCCAGAGCACTTGGCCCTCACCATTTTCTACCCATCCACCTGCGGCAGTGAGCTCGATGTCGTTGTACTTTTGCGTCATGGTGATCAATTCAAGTCGGGCCAAAGCGATGGCTCAAATGCTGCTGCAAATTAAGGCGATTCGCCTTCAACCCAAGGACCCATTCACATGGGCTTCAGGGATGCAGTCGCCCATCTATTGTGACAACCGGGTCATTCTTTCCCATGTGGAGTCCAGGGACCTGTTGCGCGATCACATGACCGCATTGATCAAGGAAGCATTTGATGGGGTAGAAGTCATTGCTGGTGTCGCAACCGGTGGCATTGCCCTTGCAGCCCTTGTGGCACAAGCCTTGGATTTGCCAATGATCTACATTCGAAGCAAGGCAAAAGGTCATGGCAGGCAAAACCTCATTGAAGGTCACATGGAGCACGGCGCTAAGGTTGTCGTGATTGAAGACCTGGTGTCTACAGGCATGAGCTCTTTGTTGGCAGTTGACGCATTGGTTGAAGCTGATGCTGAAGTGATGGGCATGGCTTCAATTTTCACTTATGGTTTTGCTCAGTCTGCACAGGCCATGAAAGCTGCCAATGTCAATCTTCATTGCCTCTGTGACTATGATCACCTGCTTGAATCTGCCGTTGAGGGTTCAGCTATCCATGCTGACGACCTGGATGCCCTAGCTGCCTGGCGACATGACCCTCAGGCCTGGAGCGATCGTCAAGGCTGAATTTCACCCAACCACTCCCATTGCTTCGGCTGAAGCCACTGGCATTGCCCATCCTTGGTTGTCACCTGCAAACGGCCCATGGCATCTAGCTGCAAGGGTTTGGCAATGACAAGAACATCTTGTTCAATATCTCGCCACTGAAGCCATTGCCCCCAGCCCATCAAATGCCCTTGGTAGGTCGCCCATTCATGCTGAGGCAAGGGCTGTGTCAGCGCCTTCACCAACAAGGGAATCAACGCTTCTGCCACCTTGTCAACCTCGTGAGTCTCTCCCATGCAGGCCCATGCTTTCGGGGCTTGGCTCACATTGATCCCCAGGCTGAAAGTCCATCGCGTGCATGCATGACCTCTCCATGTAGCCTGACTTAGCATGCCACCCATTTTCAACCCATGCCGCATCACGTCGTTAGGCCACTTCAATTCGCAGGGAACGTCCTGCGCTTGCATGTATTGTACAATGGCCAATGCGGCTTGCATTTGCCGTGGAAACAGGCTGACTGCTCGCCATGCAATGACGGGACTGACCAGGGTCAACAACAAAGATTGACCCTTGACAGCTTCCCATTGTGAACCTTGCTGCCCTTGACCTGTTATTTGACTGTCTGCAGTAATGGCAGTCCACTGGTCTACAGGGCATTGAGACAGGTTGTCAGACGCCCACAAGGAAGTAGAGGATATTTCGCTGAATATTAGGCGATTGATGGTATCTTTGGCGGGCTTTTGCGTCATCACGTAAGAAGGTATTCATGACAAAGGACGCAGATTGCAGCCATTGGCATCTTTCTTGCGTCAAAGATGGCACCAATAGGCCAACCAACATATGAAAAGCACTTTCCCCGATCTCGTCCACCATGCCATTGAAGGCATCGCCAATGTCAAAGGCGAAAACATCAAGGTTTTAGACCTGAGGCAACTGGACAATGCCGTCACCGATTTCTTTGTGATTGCAGAGGCTCAGAGTACCACACAGGTTTCTGCCATGTCAGATTCTGCCATGAAGGAAATCCGAGAAAACCTCAACGACCGCCCATGGCATCGTGAAGGCCATGACACAGCCAGCTGGATTTTATTGGACTATGTCCAAGTTGTCGTTCATCTCTTTCAACGAGAAAGTCGCGAATTCTATGATTTGGAAGGGCTCTGGAGTGATGCGGCAATCACAAGCATGCCATCATGAATCAAGAAACACAGCAAGGCAAGCGAAAGCCCGCTAAAGGCAAAGGCATGATTCCTAAGTTCTCCATGAGCTGGGTATACATCGCCGTCTTTGTTGGCCTTTTAGGTTTGCAATTGATGCAAGGCAGCTTTGCCAATCAGGTACTCCCTTCCAATTTCAATGATTTGGCGCAGCGTTTGGAGCAAGGCCATATTGAGCGGGTTAGGGTCGTCAATGACAAGGAGGTTCAAATCTTCATCAAAGAAGACATCCTAATCAGCCATGCTGACTATGAAGAGCTCGCGAAGTCTGCGGCGGGGGGTGACGTGAATCCTGGTCCACATTTGAGCTTTGAGATGCCATCTGAATCCTTGGATCGCAACTTGGATCGATTCTATCAGCAGCATCCATCCTTTTTGGACCAAAATCAACCCCTGCTAGTAGAATTCAAGGATGAACCCAATTATTTTGGAGACATCATTGGCTGGTTGGCTCCCATCATGCTCTTGCTGTTTTTCTGGTTATTCATGATGCGACGCATGGGCGGAGGCGCAGGCGGAGGCAGTAGCCAAATTTTCAACATTGGCAAGTCCAAAGCAAAAATGTTTGATGCCGATGCAGAAATCAAGACCACATTCAAAAATGTGGCAGGTCTTGAAGGCGCCAAAGAAGAAGTTCTGGAAGTCGTTGACTTCTTGAAGCACCCCAAGAAATACACCAAATTGGGCGGGAAAATCCCCAAAGGCGTTTTGCTGAGTGGCCCTCCCGGAACGGGTAAAACATTGCTTGCAAAGGCCGTGGCTGGTGAAGCCCAGGTGCCTTTCTTTTCTTTGAGTGGTTCTGACTTTGTTGAGATGTTTGTCGGCGTTGGTGCAAGCCGCGTTCGTGACCTTTTCAAGCAAGCCAAGGAAAAGTCGCCATCAATCATCTTCATTGATGAAATCGATGCCATTGGTCGAGCGCGAGGTCGCAATCAAATGACAGGCGGCAATGATGAAAGGGAGAACACCTTGAATCAATTGCTCACTGAGATGGATGGTTTTGAAACCAATGAGCATGTCATTGTGATGGGTGCCACCAACCGTGCAGATGTCTTGGATCGTGCACTGATGCGTGCCGGTCGATTTGATCGTGTCATCTATGTGGACTTGCCTGAACTGGGAGAGCGCAGAGCTATTTTCCAGGTACACCTCAAGCCATTGAAACTGTCCCGGAATCTTGATGTAAGCTTCCTTGCCAGACAAACACCTGGCTTTTCAGGTGCTGACATCGCCAACGTTTGCAACGAAGCTGCATTGGTTGCCGCACGGAAGAATAAAAAATCCATTGGCAAGCAGGACTTCTTGGACGCCGTCGACCGCATTGTGGGTGGTTTGGAGAAGAAAAGCAAGATCATCACCCCTGATGAGAAAAAAACCATTGCCTTCCATGAAGCAGGCCATGCTGCCATCAGTTGGTTGCTAGAATTTGCTGCTCCATTGGTGAAAGTGACCATCGTGCCGCGCGGCAAGTCATTGGGTGCTGCTTGGTACCTTCCAGAGGAGCGTCAATTGAGCAGCAGCAATCAAATACTTGATGAGATGTGTGCTGCCTTGGGTGGTCGAGCTGCTGAAGAGTTGATTTTTGGCCAAGTCACAACGGGTGCTTTGAGCGACCTTGAAAAGGTGACAAAGCAAGCCAGAGCCATGGTAACCGTTTATGGACTGAATAAGAAATTGGGCAACATCACGTACTACGATTCGTCCGATCAAAATGAATACCAATTCAACAAGCCATACAGCGAGAAGACTGCACAAATCATCGATGAAGAGATTTCATCCATCATTGAAACCCAGTACACCAGGGCAAAGGACCTGCTTGCTGCCAACAAGGATAAACTGACCAGTCTAGCCAATGAGTTGCTTGAGAAAGAAGTGATTTTCAAGGAGAGCATGGAAGGCATCTTTGGCAAACGGCCTTGGACAAGCCGCATGGACATTGTGGAAAAGAGCAATGCTTTGGCAAAGCCTGCCAAGCAATCAAAGGCGAAAAAAGCTACCAAGAGCAAGGAGAAAACGGCAAGCAAAGCAGGAGATCAAGATCAAGGTGCTGACGGAGGTAAATAACTTTTGCCCCCCATCAGGAAATCGGTAATTTTATCCGTTCAAGTACAAGACATGGCAGGCTTTATCGGTAAATTCTTTTCCCTCCTCAGCGGCTCACCCAAGCATGGTGATTCTGACACGGCAAAAAGCCCTTACATGCCCGTCGAGAAATCCCCTTTGGATTTCACCTTTGCTGAAGCATTCACCCAGTCCGGCGGCTACTTTGTTTATTGCAGCAACAAGCAGGACGTCATTGATCAGCTTAGGAATGTGGGCCTTGAGTCTGGCGAACAGGCCCTGTTTGTCCCTGAGAATGCTTTGCATCACTGGGTACAAGGTGCAGGACTGTCTGTCATCAAAGACAATCCCCTGGAAGCTAACGCCATGTTGACCACCTGCCATGCAGCCATTGCAAAGACTGGTGGTGTCATGATTTCTGATGCGCAAACACAAGGCTTGAAATTCGCTCAACTGCCAGCCATCCACATCGTCTTTGGTAGCGTCAAACAAGTGGTCAATGGCCTAACAGATGGCATGGTTGCCATCAACAGGTTTCACAAAGAACAACGCCCCTTGTCCATCATCACCCTCAAAGGGAAGCAAGACGACTCCGTGGCGAAAGCTAAAATTGATCCCAACAAAAACCGGGAATTGTACTTTTTCTTGCTGGAAGATCACCTGATGTCCGCTGCAAAATGAAGCGGCGATTGACATGGGGTCTCCTCTACGCCCTGATTGTCACGGCCATCTGCTTGTCCACCTGGTGGAGCCCTGCCTTGCTGTTGATTGCATTCATCGGCAGTTTGCGTGAAGTGCTTGTCATGAAGGCATTGACCGCCATGGTGAAGCTTCGCACCACCCTTTACCTCCTGTCGAGTGCTTTTGCCACCTTTTTTCTGTGGACCCATGATGCTTGGTCCGACATCCATTCAGGCGGCGAGGTGTTGCTGTGGATTTTCATCCTTGTTTGGCTTTCTGACAGCATGGCCTATATCGGTGGTCGATGGTTAGGGAAAACCCCACTTGCCCCCACCCTGTCTCCTAAGAAAACCTGGGAAGGAGCCATCATTGGCTGGCTGTTCACATCCCTCTTGGGAGCTGTGCTGCTTTTGTGGCAGATGGATGCCTTGGCGCAGTGGTCAGTGCCCAATTCATGGCCTGAATTGGCCTGGAAACTGCCGTTGATTGTGGGCTTTGCTGCACCGATTGGCGATTTAATCGCATCCAAAATCAAACGCTTAGCTGGCGTGAAAGACTCTGGGATTTTTCTGCCTGCACATGGCGGGTTCTTTGACCGCTTTGATAGCTTCATCCTAGCCAGTCTCATCGTTGGCATACTGTTCACTTAACCCTGTACACCATGATACATCGCGAAGGCAAACGATCCATTTTTTCCGCCCTGATTTTATTGGCCCTTCCCTACGTGTTGATGACCTATCTCAATGCCCTGGCATGGGTCATCACCGCCTACCTCGTCGTGGCCGTCATTCTCTTCGCCCTTGTGGTGCAATTTTTTAGAAACCCCAACCGCAGCGCGGTTGCCGGGGAACTGGAATTGGTCGCACCCGCAGATGGCAAGGTGGTCATCGTTGAGCAGGTCAATGAACCCGAGTACTTTCATGGCAAACGCATGATGATCAGTATTTTCATGTCACCACTCAATGTGCATGTCACCAGAAGCCCCATCAAAGGGACCGTGGTTTACGCAAAATACCATCCAGGGAAATTTCTGGTTGCTTGGCACCCTAAATCCTCCACCATGAATGAGCGCACCACCGTGGTGATTGAATCCACAGGAGGCCCTGTGCTCTTTCGTCAAATTGCTGGTGCGGTAGCTAGGCGAATTTCCCTTTACTCAAAACCCGGATCCGTTGTGAAGGCCGGTGAAGAGGTTGGTTTCATTCGCTTTGGTTCACGGGTCGATATCTACCTACCAATGGATGCGGAAATCCTTGCAAAGGTTGGCGATAAACCTGTGGGTGGGGAAACATTGATTGCTCGCCTCAAGCAAGCTTGATCAGGCTTTGCCTTCAATGGCAAGCATGGCCCACGAAAGGGCTACTTGAAACACCTCATCCGGTGTGATGGTCGAGTTGTCCAACAACCGCGCATCTTTTGCCTGAAGCAATGGTGAATCTGACCGTGCCTGGTCCGCCTCGTCTCGCTGCAATAAATTGTCACGAACAGCTGACAAGGTGACTTGACTCTGTCCCTTTGCTTGCAACTCTGCATGGCGACGGCTGGCACGCACATCGCTGTCTGCAGTCATGAAAATCTTCAGCTCTGCCTCCGGAAAAACCACAGTTCCAATGTCTCTGCCATCCAACACCACGGCCTTCGATTGTCCCATGGATTGCTGCTGAGCCACCAATTTTCGACGAACTGCTGAAATGGATGAAATAGCTGAAACCACTTGGCTGACAGCCATGCTTCGGATAGCCAACTCTACATTCAACCCATTGAGCATGGCGACGTTCTCTCCTGAAGCATCACGGACGAAGCTGAGTTCAATTTGATCCAAGGCTGCAACCAAGGCATCCTTGTCAATCCGTCCCTCACTCACCCAGCCAGCTTGCATGCTGTAAAGGGCAACCATTCGGTACATGGCACCGGTGTCAATGTAGATGTAATCCAGGGCCTCAGCCAATCGTTTAGCAATCGTGCTTTTCCCTGTTGATGAATAGCCATCAATGGCAATGACAATAGACATGTTATAGATTTCGTATGAGTGATACATGGGTGATACGTCCTGCAACATGGGCCATTTCCTGGCCATACTGATAGATGTTTCGACCTGCATGAATGGTTATACCTAATGACATGCCCGCATTGGTTCGCCAATCAGGCACACGCAACTCCAACATGCGTTGAAAATCGTAGCCTAGTTGCACAAAGACCCGGCCACCAAGCTGAGCTTCAATTGATGGCTGCAAATGGCGCATCAATTGATTGGTCCAATCAAATTCCTTGTAGTAAGTGGTCCCACTCAGGGGGTCTCGCACCAGCTGCAAGGGGTCAAAAAAGGTCAAATCCCAGACCTCCAAATGCTTGTAGGTGAGGTTCCAGCGAAAGGGTGCATGCTTGAGTTTCTGGCTGATGGATAGGCTCCATTCAAAGGGAACGGGCTCGTATTTATCATCAAATGACTCAATGCCATAGCCTACATTGCGAACAACCATGGCGATTTGTGTGCGACCCGAATCCATGCTGTAAACCACGCCTAAATCAGCAGCCAGGGCTTGTGCATTGTACCCGGCATAAACCAGTTGTGCCCATTTAATGGTCGCGCCAGCAGTCCAAGGGCCATCTTGGTATGCCACTGTGATTCGTGGAATGATCTCTTTAGCATCAAAACTGCCAATCAGGTAGCCCGCAGCATCAGTCATGGCTAGCTCCCCGGTTTGCCAGTAGTCAACAGCCATGGCCATTCTCCACTTTGGGTTTTTGATGTGCCCCCAGTCATTTGCAATCACCATGTTGCCACGTTTCAAGCCTGTTGGCAATGACCAATGGGTTATACCGACTTGCTTGTTGTCAATGAAGCTCAATAGGGCAGGGTTTCCTGCAGACATACTCGCATCGCCAGGATGGCCATAAGCAGATCCGCCTAGCCCTGCGCTTCTGCCGCCAACGGTGGCAGCAAGTGATGCAAAGCTTGCCCTGCTACTGATCTGTGCATGGATCGATAGCGCAAAGACCATGAGGCAAACAAATAGGGGTTTCTGCATGGGGCCAAAGTTAGGCCTACGCAAGCAATTGCTTGGCATCCTTCACCTTGGTCGACAAAAGGGCAAAATCGATGACCTCAAGCATCTCTGACACATAGTGAATGTGCATGCCTTTGATGTATTTCGGGGGAATTTCATCCACGTCTTTCCTGTTGTCCTTGCAGAGCAATATTTGATTGATGCCAGATCGCTTAGCGGCCAGTATTTTCTCTCGCAAACCTCCGACTGGCAAGACATTACCGCGCAAAGTGATCTCGCCACTCATGGCCAATTTTGCCTTGACCTTGCGCTGAGTGAACAAGGAAGTCAATGCTGTCAACAAAGTGACCCCTGCGGATGGACCGTCTTTTGGAATGGCCCCTTCTGGCACATGGATATGGATGTCATAGCTGGTGAATAGCTTGGCATCAATGCCCAATTTCTCAGCATTGGCCTTGATGTAAGCCATAGCAATACGCGCAGACTCCTTCATTACGTCACCCAGGTTGCCCGTGATGGTGACTTTGCCTTTGCCAGGAGCAATGTTGGACTCAATGAAGAGGATGTCGCCACCCACTGGTGTCCACGCCAACCCTGTGACCACGCCAGCAACTTCGTTGCCTTGGTACATGTGTGCATCAAAACGCGGGGTACCTAAGAGCTCTTGCACAATGGCCTGATCAGGTGTTGCGTCAAATGCCTTCCCCTCTGCTTTAGCTAAGGCCAACTTTCTCACAAGCTGAGCCATCTTTCGGTCCAAGTCTCGCACCCCCGATTCCCGGGTGTAGCGTTCAATGGCAAATCGCATCTCTCGCTTACCCATCGCAATGGCTTTGGAAGCCAAACCATGGCGTTCCAATTGCTTGGGAAGCAAGTGTTTTTTAGCAATCTCCATTTTCTCTTCCACAGTGTAACCAGAGACCTCTATCAACTCCATGCGGTCGCGCAAGGCAGGCTGCACAGCACCAATGTTGTTGGCGGTGGCAATGAACAAGACCTTGGACAGGTCATAACCCATCTCCAAGAAGTTGTCATAAAATTCACTGTTTTGCTCAGGATCTAACACCTCAAGCAATGCAGAGGACGGATCACCTTGTGCGCCAAATGACAGTTTGTCAATTTCATCCAACACAAAAACAGGATTGCCTGTTCCTGCCTTTTTCAAGAGCTGAAGGATGCGGCCGGGCATGGCGCCAATGTAGGTTTTGCGGTGACCACGTATCTCTGACTCATCGCGAAGACCCCCTAAGGACATGCGAACGTACTCACGCCCCAAAGACTCTGCAATGGACTTCCCTAAAGATGTCTTGCCAACCCCAGGAGGGCCATGCAAGCAAATGATGGGGCTTTTCATATCCCCTTTAAGCTTGAGGACGGCAAGGTGCTCCAAAACGCGTTCCTTCACCTTGTCCATTCCAAAATGATCGCGTTGTAAAATTCTTCGGGCACGAGACAGTTTCAGCTTGTCCTTGCTGACGTGATCCCATGGCAAATCCAGCATGAGTTCCAAGTAATTCCTTTGGATTCCATGATCTGGCACCTGGGGATTCATGCGTTGCAGTCGCTTCAATGATTTCTCAAATTGCTCAGCAGCTGATTCCGGCCATTGCATGACCTCTGCACGCTCCTTCAAGGCAGCAATCTCTGCCTCTCCACTGTTGTCGCCTAACTCTTCTTGAATCGTGCGCATTTGTTGATGCAAAAAGTACTCGCGCTGCTGCTGATCAAATTCTGTTTGCACCTTTTTGGTGATGTCATTTTTGACCTCCATCATTTGCTTTTCATGCACCAAATTCTTGAAGACAAGGCTGGCTCGCTTGCCAATGTCATCCATGTTGATGATGGTTTGCTTTGCCTGAACGCTCAGGTTCATGTTGCTGGCGATGAAGTGAACCAAGAAGGTGTCAGATTCAATGTTTTTAACCGCGACTTGTGCCTCAGTTGGGATATTGGGTGACTCTCCGATGATTTCCAAAGCCAATTCACGGATTTTCTCCATCAAAGCTGAGTATTCCACATCGTTCATCTCCCGCTCATCATCGTTGAGGTAGGTCACCTTTGCGCGCAGGTAAGGGCCATCCTGACCCATCCATTCCAGCACACGGAATCGGCGCTTGCCTTGCAATATGGCAGTGATGTTGCCATCAGGCATGCGGAATGACTTGATCATTTGCACCAAGGTGCCAACTTCAAACATGTCATCAGCATTGGGGTGCTCAATGTCCATTTCCTTTTGTGCCAAGACACCAAAGCGCTTTTTCGCACGCTGAGAATCCTGGATTAACTGAATACTCTTGTCTCTGCCAGCAGTAATGGGGGAAACCACGCCGGGAAACAGCACGGCATTCCGCAGGGGAAGGATGGCAATCTCTTCCGCTAATTCATTGTCAGGAATTTTGTTGTCTTCCTCATTGGTGATGAGAGGAATGAAGTCTGTGTCCTCTGAGAGGAGAAATTGCCCAAATTGATCCATAGATAAGATACCTACGCAATGCCCGTGCCACCCCTATTTTTTGCAGTTTGAGCAAAAATGGCTGACAAGATGTCCGATTCAACGGCATCCAATAGCATGTCCCTTCGGGCCAATACAAGTTCTGCAGTGGCTAAGGCTTTGTCCAATCGGTAAGTGGACTGGCCGCTTGCCCCACCCCATGAGAAATCTACAATCAAACTGCGGGGAAACCCTGAACCAAACACATTGCATGAAACGCCAATGACAGTAGCCGTATTGAACATGGTATTGATGCCAGATTTGCTATGATCGCCCATGATGAGTCCGCAAAATTGCAAACCCGTTGAAAGGAATCGACCTGAAGGCACATGCCATTGTTTGACCATGCCATAGTCGTTCTTGAGGTTTGAATTGTTTGTGTCAGCACCTAAGTTGCACCATTGGCCAATCACTGAATTCCCCAAAAACCCCTCATGGGCCTTGCTACTGTACCCCCAGAATACACAGTTCTTGACCTCGCCACCGACTTTGCAATACGGCCCTACGGTGGTTGAACCATAGACTTTCGCACCCATTTTCAGCTGGCTATGTTCCCCCAAGGCTAGACCCCCTCGGACCAAGCAGCCTTCCATGATTTCTGCATCAATCGCTAAGTAAATGGGTCCATCTGTGGCATTGAGCACGCTGGCTTCCACCTTCGCTCCTGGCTCAAGGAAGATTCGGTCACCAATCAAGGTATTGCTTGAAGAAATCTCTTGTGAGCGCCGACCTGCTGTCAGCAGATCAAAATCTTTGTCCATCTCCGTCGCGTTCCACTGGAAGATCTGATGAGGTCGTTGCAGAATCTGCACATCCCCTTTGAATTCAATCAGGTCATCGCCCTGTCGGTGGGCCAACCATTCATCACCACAAACCAGCTTCTGGCCAGGCGCCAAGACCTGCACAGCAGCAACCAATGCGGGTGTTGGTAGCAGACCCCCACGCAGGTGCAAAGCATCGCTTGCAGAAGACAAGGGGTACTTGACTGCCAAGTGATCGGCGGTGTGAAAAGATAAAGTGGTCGCAGATAAATACCTGGACCACTTTTCAGAAATCGTTAAAATACCAATGCGCAGATCCGCCACAGGACGGGTCCATGTTAGAGGCTTTAAGCCATGGTGTTCTTGGTCGCAGTGGAAAATTAACTCCATAGCCTCCAAGTTAGCACCAATTACTTACTAAACTTGGCGTAGCGGTTGCGGAACTTATCCACACGGCCTGCTGTATCAACCAATTTACTCTTGCCAGTGTAGAATGGGTGGGAGAATGAGGAGACTTCCATTTTGATCAATGGAAACTCTGTTCCCTCCACTTCAAGATTTTCGTTGCTATTTGCTGCACTCTTTATGAGTGTAACGTCGCCAGTACTCATATCTTTGAATGCGCAGACTCGGTAATTGTTTGGGTGTATGCCTTCTTTCATCGCGGTAATTATTAATAGATCAGGATTTGGCCCGACCTCCATTTTGCGGTTGGCGAAGATACATCAATTTAACCTTTAACATCACGTGCAACTCCGTAAGTCATCCTTCTTGTTTTTCAGCGCCTTGGTTCTGGCCTTTGCCATGGCATGCAAGCCTGAATTCAAACCTTCCACAGAACCTGTCACGCTAACCTTCTCTTCTGACACAGTCTACTTGGACACCGTGTTCAGCTCGGTGGGCAGCTCAACACGCCAGATGCGCATTGTCAACCCTAGCAATCAGGCTGTTTTGATCAACAACCTGTATCTGGCTGGCGGTGAAAGCAGCCCTTTCCGCATCAATGTCAATGGGGAGAGCGGGCATCACTTTGCTGATATCCAACTGGCGGCACATGACAGCATCTATGTTTTTGTGGAGGTGACGGCAGCGGCCAATGGCATGTCCTTCCTTTACACGGACTCCATTGTCTTGCTCAATGCAGGCCTCAGTCAGGACATCCATTTGGTCACCCTGGCACTGGATGCCTATTTCCACTACCCCAACCAGCTGCTTGTCATTCCGCAAAATCCACCAAACCAAGACATCCACATTCCCTACAGGATTCTCAATGGGCAGACCACTTGGCCCACTGACAAACCGCATGTCATCTATGGCTATGTCCTGATTGACAGCGCCAGCAGCTTAGATATACTGGCAGGCAGTCATTTGCATTTTCATGACCAATCTGGCATTTGGGTCAGCAGCGGAGGGCAACTTCGCATGGATGCCTCCAACAACGGCAGCTATGACAACCCCATCACCTTGGAGGGGGATCGGCTGGAGCCCTTTTACCACAACATCCCGGGCCAGTGGGGTGGCGTACTTGGCGGCCTATTTGTGCAGCGAGGTGCCAACTTAATCATGAACCACACATGGCTGCGCAACGGAAGCATTGGCATCCGGGCTGACTCCGTCCCGCAAGGCCAAGGCCCCAATGTCACCATCACAAACAGCCGGATCACGGACATGAGTCGAGCGGGCATCTATTCCGGGTTTGGCAATATTCACATGGAGAATGTGGTCATTGGCAATGCAGGACTCTATGGTTTTTACACCTTGGGAGGAACTGTGAATGCTGACCATTGCAGTTTTGTCAATCACTTCCCTTCTGCAAGGAACACAGCAACCATTGGGTTATTCAATCGCTACGATGACGGCATGGGAAGCTACCGGTACAGGGATTTGAACCAGGCAAACTTCAGCAACTGCATCATCACAGGCAGCAAAAGCTCAGAAGTCGGGTTTGGCCATGGCAATCAAGCAGCCTTCAATACCCACTTTGAGGGATCATTGATCAAGCTGAACACCAATCCCAGCCCGGCCACTTATGACCCATCAGACCCCAACCAGTTTTTGAATTGTCTTTTCAATGCAGACCCACAATTGGTGGACATCAATCAATGGGATTATGCCTTGGATTCAGCCTCTCAAGCCATCAACCTAGGCATAGCACCTGCTGCGCAACGCGTGCCGTTGGATGCCTTGAACCACAGCAGGGTGCTGTCTCC
>Ga0308019_10000140_pt1 | contig 43747 bp, 35 predicted proteins | sample Neamet284_FD_203135 | JGI IMG/M metagenome (GOLD analysis project Ga0308019, IMG submission 203135) | Marine microbial communities from water near the shore, Antarctic Ocean - #284 | ecosystem: Environmental > Aquatic > Marine > Unclassified | place: Southern Ocean | collected 2014-10-01
CAGAGGCCTTAGATAGGGCGATTGATGCCATTGCGGCGCTAGATGGAGTAGAGAAAACATTAAGCCATATTGTATTATCAAGGAAAAAAGACCGAGCGAGCTGATAGAACTCTAAACAATAATCACCGAAGACCCCAAAATGACCGAATCTAGCCAAACGCCCAAGAAACCAAGTCTTCTTGATGCTGTTATCCCAGTGTTTTTTTTAATAACTATGCTCTTTTCATCAGTGTTTATATTTGATGATCCATCAGGAACTAATCAAGTAATATTGATTCTCGCCGCCTCTGTTGCTGCGCTAATTGGTATTAAAAATGGTCATACCTGGCGCGAAATTGAGGGTGGCATGATCGACACCATCAAAACGTCCCTACAGGCAATATTAATCCTGTTGATGGTAGGCTCACTGATTGGCACCTGGATTCTTGCCGGCACCGTTCCCTCTATGATTTACTACGGCGTCCAGATAATGTCGCCTGACTACTTTTATGTCACTGCTTGTTTAGTATGCGCATTGCTTGGTTTTAGTATCGGCAGCTCATGGACTGTCGCTGGGACACTTGGCATCGGCTTGATAGGTATAGCTGCAGCGTTGGACTTATCGCTAGGCATCAGTGCCGGCGCTATTATCTCCGGCGCCTACTTTGGCGACAAGCTCTCTCCCCTCTCTGATTCGACAAATTTAGCGGCGGCTGTTACTAGTAATGATCTGTTTGATCACATACAACATATGCTCTGGACTACTATTCCTGCTTTTGCAATTGCGTTGATTATTTATCTCTTTATGGGCCTAGGTAGTAGCTCAAGTGTCGTTATAGAAGATATTGTTAACTTACAAAATGCAATGAGAGAATCCTTTTATATAAGTCCCTTTATGCTAATACCTCTTTTACTGTTGCTCGGTATGGCGATAAAAAAGTTGCCGGCTTTGTCAACCTTGATATGCGGAACGGTTGCAGGCTGTATTTTTGCACTTCTTTTTCAATGGGATTCTGTAGTCGCCCTAGGAGCCGACGCTAGCCTAAACCCATTCGCGTCGGCATTCAAAGGTTTGTTGATCGCGATGTTTGCAGGCTTCACCTCTGTTACGGACAATCCGGCTTTAGATGAACTGCTATCTAAAGGTGGTATGAAGAGCATGCTGGGAACAGTTGGCTTGATTATTAACGCCATGGCTTTCGGTGGTGCTATGGCACGAACCGGGTTGTTAGCGCGACTGGTTGAGGCTGTCCTCAGCAGGGTTAAATCTGTGGGAGGGCTAATCGCCGCCACCGTTGGTACCTGCATAGGCACTAATATTTTAGCCGCTGATCAATATTTATCAATCGTTCTTCCAGGACAGATGTTTGTTCAGCCCTATAAAGAACGTAAACTAAAGTCCATTAATCTTTCTCGAACCTTAGAGGATTCAGGCACACTAACTTCTGCATTGGTGCCCTGGAATACTTGCGGCGCATACATGACAGCCACCTTAGGCGTTAGTACTTTCGCCTATGCGCCCTTCGTCTTCTTTAATATTCTTTGCCCGATAATCGCCATCATCTATGGTTATCTACTGATAGCTGTTCCCAGCCTTGATGAACCGGCAACTACAAGCAAGGACTGACACTCAGAGCTTAATTTATGCGACGAATAGATATTCTAGCCTTATCAGCCTTTCTATTAATGGTATCGGCCGAATCTCTGAGTGCTGAACAGTCTTTCGATGGCCAGCGAGCCCTGCAAAACATTGCGGCCCAGTTGGCCTATGGTCCTCGTGAACCCACGAATATAAACGCCAAACAAAACACTCTGCGGTATATCCAACAAACTCTAGAGACCCACTCAGATCAGGTCACTAGCCAGACGTTTGAAGCCCATGGCTTGAAAGGTACTAATGTTTGGGCCAGTTTCGTCAATCGTAAAACCAAAGGGAATGTCGGTCGTATCATGCTCGGCGCTCACTGGGATACCCGACCTAGATCTGATCAAGAAAAAATGCGTATCAAGCAAAAAATACCCACTCCCGGTGCCAATGACGGTGCGTCCGGTGTTGCGGTATTGTTGGAGCTGGCACGTATATTTGCCATCAACCCACCACCGGTGACCGTAGACTTGGTATTTTTCGATCTGGAAGATATGGGAAATATCAACAACCTCCCATTCTCAATTGGCTCTAGAGAATTTATCTCACGGAATCCCTTTTATCGTCCTGGTGCAGGAGTCATTCTTGATATGGTATGTGATAAAAATTTATCGATTCCAAAGGAGCTGTACTCTAAGACACAGGCAGCACAGCTGTTGAATCGAATTTGGGAAATCGCCGAAGCGCAAAATTCTACCGTGTTTAAGGACAAAGATGGCACCTATATTCAAGATGACCATATACCTTTTCTAGAGGCAGGCATCCCAGTTGTTGATCTGATTCATTACCCATTTCCTAGCTACTGGCACACCTCAGAAGACACCTTCGATAAATGCAGTAGCCAGAGCCTGCAACAAGTTGGAAATGTGATATCGTCACTGGTGTATGGCGTTCCTTAATCAAAATAAATCACCATTAACAACAGGAGTGTTAATAGCATGAGTATAAAAACTACAGGTTGGATAACCTTAACTCTCGGTAGTCTTCTTGTCATCGCTGCGACCAGCCTAGCGCACGCCAATGATAATTTGGTAGATTCTATTCAAGCTGACTATGAAAATCGCTTAGGCGATATGTTTGAAGAATTCCATGCTAACCCAGAACTCAGCCTAGCCGAATTTAAAACCTCAAAGAAGATCGCCAAAGAATTACGTTCACACGGATTTAGTGTCACTGAAAATGTTGGCGGCACGGGTGTTGTTGCCCTATTGAAAAACGGTGAAGGGCCATTAGTGATGATGCGTGCCGATATGGACGGACTTCCTGTTGAAGAAAAATCTGGACTTTCCTACGCCTCTAAAGCGACTCAACTGGACCCCGTAACGCAGAAAACTTTTCCAGTAATGCATGCCTGTGGTCATGATGTTCATATTACTAGCCTGATCGGCACAGCTAAACAGATGGTCGATAGGAAAGACCAGTGGTCTGGCACCCTTATGCTGATTGGCCAGCCGGCAGAAGAGCGTGTTTTGGGCGCAAGGGCCATGATGGAAGATAATCTCTGGCAGCGCTTTGGTAAGCCTGATTATGCTCTGGCCTTTCATGTATTTTCTAATCTTCAAGCAGGCGTGATCAACGTCGTAGAAGGCTCTCCCTTTGCTGGGGCGGACACCGTCGATATATATGTTCATGGCGTTGGGGCTCATGGCGCCTACCCTCATGCGGGAAAAGATCCAATCGTTCTAGGCAGTCAAATCGTTATGGCGCTGCAGACTCTTGTCTCACGAGAATTATCGCCCAGACAGCCTGGGGTAGTGACTGTGGGTGCTTTTCACAGTGGCACTAAGCACAATATTATCTCCGATCTAGCTCATCTACAGCTGACCGTGCGAAATACTAATATTGAAACCCGAGATACGTTGTTGCAGGGAATTAAACGCATTGCAGAGAATTTAGGCCGTGCCGCTGGACTGCCAGAAGATAAGTTACCCGAGGTTGTTTATTCAGAAGAATCTGTACCGCCTACCATCAATAACGATGTAATGGTTCGCCGCCTTAAGAATGTTTGGCAAACAGCAATGGGGGAAGACCGTGTGACCTCTCACCAACCAGAGGGAATGGGCGCTGAAGACTTTCCTTTCTTTACCACAGACCCTGAGATAAAAAGCGTCTACTTCAGAGTTGGTGGCACAGACAAAGATTATATTGCGGCTGCCATAGCGGGTATAGGCCCAGCCGTGCCATCGCACCATAGTCCTTTATTTAAGATCCAACCCGAGCCGGCAGTGACAGCAGGCATAGAGGCCACCGTGCTGGCATTATTGGATTTGATGGCACCAGTTAAATAGCTATTAGGCACTAACTAAAGGACCGATTTTAGTGCATTGAGGCAAAAGTCGACATTCTTTTGACTGCTGGCGTGGCCCATCAATCCAATACGCCATACCTTGCCTGCTAGTGACCCAAGTCCTGCACCAATCTCTAAGTCGTGCTCGTTTAGCAAGCGAGTGCGCACCAAAGCATCATCGACACCCTCTGGAATCGTGACCGCATTTAACTGAGGCAACCGATCCTGCTCGGGAACAATAAAATTAATGCCCAACTGCTGAAGACCGTCGCGTAGTGCCAAATGATTTTTGTAATGCCTCGCCCAGGACTTTTCCAAACCTTCCTCTTGAACAATCACCAGCGATTCGTGAAGACCATAAAGACAGTTAACGGGAGCCGTATGATGATAGGCTCGTTTACCCTCACCGCCCCAGTATCCCATCACAAGATTAAGGTCTAGAAACCAACTTTGTACTTTGCTGCTGCGGTTTTGTATCTTATCTGCTGCCCGCTGATTAAAACTAACGGGTGATAGGCCGGGAGACGCTGATAAACATTTTTGTGATCCGGAATAAATGGCATCAATACCCCATTCATCTACTTTCAATGGTGTCCCAGCCAGACTGGTCACTGCATCAACGATAGTTAAGCAGTCGTATTTATGGGCCAGACCAACTAGGGTCTTGGCGTCAGACTGGGCGCCAGTCGACGTTTCTGCATGCACAAAAGCAAGCAAACAGGCATCGGCGTGGGCAATCAAGGCTTCTTCTACTTTAACAGGGTCTACGGCCGTCCCCCAATCATCCTGCACCATTACCGCGATGCCTCCACAGCGCTCGACATTCTCTTTCATGCGTCCGCCAAACACGCCATTTTGGCATACAATAACTTTGTCACCCGGCTCTACCAAATTAGCAAAGCAGCATTCCATTCCAGCCGAACCAGGTGCAGATACTGCGAACGTGAGTTCATTTTGAGTTTGGAAAACGTATTGTAATAATTGCTTAGTCTCATCCATCATGCCAATGAAGCTAGGATCTAAGTGTCCTACAGTAGGCCTAGCCATAGCCTGAAGAACACGATCACTCACATCAGAGGGCCCTGGGCCCATCAATGTGCGACGCGGTGGATGGAATGAGGTAATAGTCATAGAGTCGTCCAAATATTTGAGAGATTAATCGTTATTTTAGTCAGATAAGATTCAAGCTGAATCGGCCACCACGCCGCTAGATTTCAAGGCGGCAATAGCACTAGAGTCCATACCTAAACCTGCAAGAATCTCATCGGTATGAGATGCCACTTCAGGTCCGGGCCACTCTGTACCACCTGGCGTGCTGGCAAGTTTAGGCATAATCGCAGGTATTTTAAGGGATTCACCATTAATTTCCACCTGCTCGAACAAGCCACGATAATTGAAATGCTCGTCCGCCATCATTTCGGCGGCACTATAAACTGGGCCGCACGGGACACGATTAGCCTCTAGAATAGTCATAGCCTCTTGTAGAGACTGCGATTTACACCAACCACTAAGGACCTGATCCAGTTCTTCTTCATAGACAACTCGGCCAGCATTAGTAGCGTATTTAGCATCCTCTGCCATGTCCGCTCTTCCTACCGCCTCCATTAGACGCATAAATATAGAATCGCCATTGCCACCAATGACGATGAACTTATCGTCTGCGCATTTATACGTGTTGGTTGGAACTATTCCAGTGACGGTTGTACCCGAGGGTTGCCTTACTACTCCGGCGCCATCGTATTCAGGAATCACTGCCTCAAGAAGATTAAACATTGACTCATATAAAGCCACATCAACAACTTGCCCCCCACTTTTACCTGCGTCGTTCGCCCGATCCTTAGCCCGTAATGCCATTAGTATTCCGATAACAGCATGTAACCCTGAGACAGTATCGCCAATACTTAAATTGGGACGCACCGGCGCTTCTCCTGGATAACCATTCACAAAACGAAACCCGCTAATCGCTTCACATGCCGAGGCAAATCCCGCTTTTTCAGCGTAGGGACCGGTCTGTCCATAACCTGAAATACGAGCGTAAATGAGGTCAGGGTTATCCGCTTGCAAACTAACGGGGTCGAGACCCCAAGACTCAAGAACTCCAGGGCGAAAATTCTCCACGACCACGTCAGCGGTTTTTAATAATTCCTTGACGATATCGCGTCCAGCATCTGTCCTTAAATTTAAAGAAATGCATTTTTTGTTGCGACCAAGACTACGCCACCATAACGAAGTGCCATCTTTAACCTCACGCCAATTGCGAATTGGGTCTCCACCTGGGGGCTCAATCTTAATAACTTCAGCGCCAAAATAACCAAGCATACAACCAGCAAAAGGACCCGCTAATAATTGGCCCAACTCAATAACTCTTAACCCTTCTAACGGTTTGCTCATAAATCTATAGCCTTTAAAAATGGACCCAATGTCAGTGATGGTGATAATGATTAATAAATCCAAGTAGAATTCGAATTCGTACTTATTACTCTAAGCAAGGCATTTAAGCGTTAATATGACACTCAACTGGATTATGATTATAACATCACAAGTAAAAAGGGACTTTAAAATGTTATCAAAAGCGCTCCGCTTTATTGTTTTTTCATCTCTAGTTTTCCTACATTCAGTTCACGCTGAAATACCTGATTTAAACTCAACTGGGCATCTTGTCGGTGAAGTTGGTATCGCAGAGTTTCAGCAGCAACCCTATAAACAATGGTTTGATAAAAACTATAGCGCCCATGCTGTTGATGTTGAAATATTGGAAGATCTTCAATCTTTATTAACTGATGTCTCGATCACAGTCTTTATGGGCACCTGGTGTCACGATAGTCAGCGGGAAGTACCCGCATTATTAAAAATACTCGATGCAATATCTTTCGATAAGAATAGGCTTCGAATTATTGCTTTATCTTTGACTAAAGACACTCCAGGAAAAATTGAAACAGATTTTGACATTAAGCGATCCCCGACCATTATTTTTAGTCGGAATCAACAAGAGATTGGTCGGTTTGTTGAGTATCCTCAAAAAACAATAGAACAAGATATTCGGGCAATTTTAAAAAACCATGGGTATCGACATTCCTATGCAGATTAATAAACGGGAACATTGACTCTAGTTAATTGTCTTAACGTAAAGGGTCAACCAATGACCTATAGAATCGTTCTCAAAAGAACGTAAATGTAGATTTTTGTGGGCAACCCTACTTTTTATGTGGCTTAAGGTGTTTACACCACAAAAAAATAAGTCACCTCAACCTTATTTCGTAGTATGTTTGTAGATCAAGTTGTTAGTGTTTTAGTACAAGCTATGTGGCACTCAGTTGTAACTATACATAATAGACACTCAAGCGTTGTGGTTGGAGAAAAAAATGTACAACATTGGCAGAGGTAACTTATTGGCGTACAGACATAGATTTACAATCTCTAAGGGCGTTCTATTCTTAGCTTTAATGTTGCTTGCCTTAATCGCTAGAGGTCAGGCCGAGCAAGATCAGACTAATTCTATTGATAGCTATTTAACTGCAATCGATAATTTGGAAGCCGAACATAGCGCCTATTCAAGCCAATTATCCGACTTATACATGGGTCTTGGGGAATCATATGCCTTAAGTAAAGAATATTCTGACGCCTTAGTCGCATTTCAACGTGGTATGCAAATAGAGCGAGTTAATTTTGGCCTACACAGTCTTTCTCAGGCACCCTACTTAACATCTATAGCAGATACCGAGAGCAAACTTGGCAACCAAGACAAATCACTAAAAGCCCTTAATCAGATATACCAAATAAGTGTGAAAAGTTATGGTGCTACCGACAAACGCATGGTTCCTGTTATAAATTCCTTAATCGACTGGCATATGAATATCTATCATCAGCAGCGACCAAAGGTAGGCTATAGCAACCTAGTTATGTCTGAAAAGCTAGCCAACGAGATGCACGCTATTTTAGATGGAACGACGTCTCTAGAGAACGTAGACGGCCCTGCTCACTATCGCCGCATCGCAGATCTTCACTATGTAATTGCCGATCATATCACCAAGCATGGTGAGCCCAGAGAGTCAGGATTTACTGTGTCTACTGGTTCAGACTCAATTAGAAGGTCTGAGGCCAGGACCTCCTATCGACACTTTCATCGTGGCAAGGCAGCTTTAGAAAAAGTGGTTCAAACGACCATAGAGCAAAACAATTCTGTTGCCTTGGACAAAGCAAACGCCATTGCCGATCTTGGTGACTGGTATTTACTATTTGGGCAAAAATTAACAGCTATTAAGACCTATCAGTTAGCTGAAGAAATGTTGGTTTCTGATGAAAATCCTGAGAGTGCTAGGGAATCTTTATTTGGTACCCCAAAGATCATAGACTTCGGAATAAAGAAGAAGGCCCAGGAAAGCACGGGTAGTGAGAATCAATCGGTGACTGTCCAAGTCTCTATGCTTATTTCCGAGGGCGGAGTGGCTTCAGGTTTTTACCTCACAAATGAATCAGAATCAGAAGCTTTATCTGACAATGAAATGAAGTGGTTAAAAAAACACTTCCGAAATAAACGCTTTAGACCACGTATTGTTGAACGTCAGGCGCAAGAATCAGCCCACACTGTGAACTATGAGAGACTAACCGTAGGAGTTGAGGATTGAAAAAGACAGCTGATACCAATATTTGTAAATACACTCAAGGGCGATCTTTGTTACAAAAGTTTGTTCTCGTAGCTATGATTACTGCGCTTGCCGCCTGTCAGCTGCCGTCGCCTCCTCAATCAGGCGGTTCGTCTGGATCTCCTCCGTCATCTGGATCGCCTGGATCACCTGGATCACCTGGATCGCCTGGATCACCTGGATCACCTGGATCGCCTGGATCGCCTGGATCGCCTGGCAATGAAGATTCTATTGGGGACCTTGATCAATCTTTAGATGATTCCCTCGATGACTTTGACAGCACTGTCTCCGGTCAAGGATCTTCTGACAAGCCCGCTCAAATTGACATACTAAGTCCCAGTGGTGGTGGTGGCATTAAATCTGATAGCGAGCAGCCCCCCTATGAAACAACGGAGAGTATTGCAGAGAGTGACTCTGACATTGAAGACCGAGCAGAGGCAGGGCCCGAGTCAAAAGACGATGGTGATGACGCCAAGGGACAACCTTCAGGCGATAATAGCTCAGCATCTAGTGAAGCAATCGAAGTTCAGCCCATCCCTGATGATATCGACGATGGCCAAGGGGACGATATCGTTTTGCGGCAAATAAGAGATGCCGCTACCCAAGAATCTGATCCGGTACTTCGAGAAAGACTTTGGGATGAATATCGACGCATCAAAAATGGAAACTAAGGGACACCCAATGAAATTTATGACCTACTTAGTTGCACGGGATTATTCCTGCGGCGGCATGTCACCTCGTTTTTTGCTCGGTTCTATAGTAGCTGCGCTGATATTAATGGTGAGTTCACAAGCCGTTTTTGCTGCTATAGATAAAGTTACCTCTTCAACCCCTCTGGCGCTTCAAACCCCGTCACGCCCAATGGTCGAAAGCGCACTCCTTGACGTTGGAATACCTACGCTCAATGATGGTCTTAGCCTAACCGATGAAGACGACACGGTATTCCCTGAGGTTCGTTTTGCCGAAGCTATTTATTTCTCCAACCAACTGGCAAAGGTTTTGGAAAAAAGTGGCGCCTGGGGCGCTATTAGAGTCACACCCAACGCTCAGGTCATCACCGATGTCTATATTACCGGCACAATTATTCAGTCAGATGGCGAGGTTTTGGAAATGGATATTGAGGTGCAAGACACTAGCGGTAAAAAGTGGTTTGCCAAAAAATATAAAAAGGTTGTCGGAAAACTAGCCTATGATAGAAAAGCGAAATCAAATGTCGGTGATCCCTTCCAAAATGTTTTCATCCAAATAGCAAATGATGTATTAACCTATCGAGAGAAATTTAGCGACAAACAGGCGGCCGACCTTAGGGCTATTTCCGAACTGCGCTTCGCTCAACTATTTTCTCCAGAGGCTTTTAATGAGTACATTACGCAAGACCGAGACGGCATCTTAAAAATACGACGATTGCCTGCAGAAAACGATAGCTTGTTAACGCGAGTAAAAAAGATAAGGGAACGTGATTACCTATACATCGATACAATGCAAGATTATTACGATGGGTTCTCTCAACAGATGCACTTTGCCTATCAAGAATTCAGGCATTCATCCTACGATTCGGTCGTCAAAGCACGACAACTTAATCGACAAGGAAACCAACGAATTATTGCTGGTATAGGCTCTATTTTGGCCGGAATTTACGGTCGCAGCCAGTCCCGAACGTCTAGTGAAGCCTATGCAAGTTCTGCCACTGCGGCTGCGGGTGGTTTTATCCTCAAATCAGGGCTGGAGAAAAAACAACAGTCTGCTGCCTATGATGAAAGTGTCGCTGAAATGGGTTCGTCTTTAGAAGCTGAAATTGCACCCCAGGTAATCGCCTTAGAAGATCGAACGGTAACTCTTACTGGCACAGTTCAAGCGCAGTATGCCCAATGGCAGGAACTTATGCAGAAGATCTACACAAAGGAACGAGGCGCCCTCTAAGGCCTAACATACAACAAATGACCAACGAACCTAAATCAAACAATCAAAATAAGGCTCAAAAGCTAGTCATCGCAACACTGCTGATATTAGTTGCTGCAGTTGTAATAGTGTTGCCTAACTACGTTTCTGAACCATGGGTTGCTGATGACAGCCAAACCAACTTTAACCCGCCCGTAGCGGCGGTTAGTCCCTCTACTGCTGCAGAAAAAACCAAGTATCGCCAAGATGCGCAGTCAATCTTAGCAGAGATTATAAATATTCGTGACGGCCTACAAAACCAAGCGGTTGAACGCTGGGGAGACCTAGAATTTCGTCTTGCCTTACAAGGAGTCGATGAGGGAGACGAGCAATATAGGTATGGAGACTACCAAAAGGCAATAGAGACTTATCAGCTATCTCTAGATCAAATGAAAGACCTTGGGTCTGTCGTCCAACAAAAACTTTTGGAGGCTAAAAAGATTAGTCTAATAGCCATCGAATCTGCGGCTGGGGATTCTGACTCTGAACTTGCCATTAATATGGCAGACCTTGCAATGGCCATAGCCCCTAACGACGAAGAAGCTCAGATACTGGCTGATAGAGCAAGTAACCTCGACCAACTAATGACTTTACTATCTCAGGGGCGAAATAGCCGCGAGCAAAACAACTTAGCATCTGCCAAGGCTGCCTATGAGGAAGCTGTTGCGCTAGATCCGCAACACTTAGCAGCTGGGGCCGCGCTTCTCGCAACGAAACAATCTATCACTGAACAAAACTTTAGGAATCATATGAGTGATGGTTTTGTCGCCTTGAATAACTTCGATTTCGAGCAGGCATTAACAGCCTTTAAATATGCGGGCGTTATTCACCCTAACCACCCAAGTGTGCAACAAGCCCTCACTCAAGTGGCTACTGAACAATCACAGTTAAAAGTAGATCAGCAAATGATCCAAGCACGTAAACTTGCTCAGCAAGAGAAATGGCAACAGGCCTTAGCCGTATACCAACAACTGCTGCTAACCGATAACAGCCTGACAGATGCCAAAGTTCGTATGATTCCTGTCTCAATTCGCGCTGCCCTTGACGGACAAATCACTGCTCTGCTCGACGATCCACATTCACTGGCCGCATCCCGCATTTTTTCTAAAGGTAAAAGCTTACTTGCTGATGCGAAAGGTATTATAAATCCGGGGCCTCGCCTACGACGCCAGATTCTTCAATTGGACAAAGCCTTACAATCTTCTCAGGTACCCGTATCGGTTGTTATTCAGTCCGACAACCTAACTCAGATTGCCGTTTATAAAGTCGCTGAGCTAGGTATCTTGCAACAAACCTCTATTTTGTTGAAACCGGGCACCTATATTGCAGCAGGACAACGTTCTGGCTACCGAGATATAAGGGTAGAGTTTGAAGTTTCTGCGCAGTCTCCAATGGAATCAATCGTAGTTATTTGCTCAGAAAAGATATAAAGATGGAGTTCCTTGAACCCGTATGGCCGATGGACAAGTGACAACTGAGGGCAAAATCTGATATGCAAAACATGTTTGTTGCGTATACTTTGAATATCAAGAACTGGCCTTTGCGCTCTAGTAACTTTGGTCTAACTAAAAACAATAAAATATGACGCCTCAAGAAAATAAAAACAAGCCCATCACGAGTGTCGAATTTAGTCCGATGGAAGCGGGTTTGGTTCGACAATCTGGTCCTGTGTCCTTAGGAATGAAAATTCTAACTGGGCTTGTGGCGGTTGCCATCATTATTATGGGTTACCTTTACTCCGCCAAAGCGGTAATTTTCAATGTTGACCCAATGGATGCAGACATTGAAATTAAAGGGTTGTCATTCCATATTGGCGACAACTATCTCCTGCTAAAAGGTAATTACGCGCTCATCGCGACTCATCCCGGCTACTATTCGCTGAATTATCCAATGACTGTGACTGATGAGGATACTCAAGAGCTCTCTTTGGAGATGAGCCCACTGCCAGGCAATCTCGAGGTAAGGTCCGAACTATCAAATATTAATGTCTCTATGGATGAGAGGAATCTAACAACCGTGCCGGGATTATTGACAGGCATAGACCGCGGACTTCACCGCTTTACTTTCAGTAAGCGACGATACTTTCCTTTAGATAAAGAAGTTGATATTCAAGGGTTAGATATTACTCAACAGATCAGTATTGTATTGCAGCCAGCATGGGGGCAAATGCTATTCACCTCAGAACCCACGGGCGCGACTGTTAGCGTCGATGGCGAGAGGGTTGGAAAAACACCGATTACTACAGAGATACTAGAAACTGGCAGTAGCCTCTCCGTAGACTATCCTGGCTACAAAACTTTCTCTAAAGCCCTCACGGTAAAAGCTGGCACGACCACTCAGCACCCCCTAATTCCATTAGATGTCTCAGATGGCACGCTTGATATTGCTACGGTACCTGCAGGGGCAACGGTTACCTTAGATAAGGTTTATTTAGGGGTTTCTCCCTTAACTGTAGATATTCCGCCATTTAATAAACAAACCCTCGAATTTTTTCTTGAAGGGTATTTGAAAGCCAGCAGACCAGTCAAGGTTGACCCAGAACAAACCTCAGTAATTGACCTTAAACTAAAACCTAATATTGGCAGTATTTCTGTAAAGGTTTACCCTGAAAATGCACAGATAGCGGTGAATGGACGCGCACTGGGGACAGGCAGTCAGATACTGTCTTTACCCGCAAAACCCCATAAATTGGAGATTAGCATAGCCGGTTACGAAACCCAGACTATCCAAATCACACCGCGTCCAGACCAGCAACAAGATATTAGTATTAAGCTATTAACGCTACAGCAGGCCTACTGGTCATCAAGGCCTACTGTTATAAAAAGTTCGGTGGGCGCCGAATTAAGGTTATTTCAACCCAATCAGTCCTTTACCCTTGGTGCACCGCGCAGACAACCAGGACGTCGTGCTAATGAAGTTGAACGCTTAGTGCGATTAGAGCGCCCATTTTACTTAGGCTCTACAGAAATCAGTAATACACAATTTCGACGTTGGAAGGATGAACATAGTTCAGGCGCCGTGAGAGGTATGACCCTAGACATGAAAAATCAGCCAGCGGTCAAACTAGCATGGGAAGAGGCCGCACTATTCTGCAATTGGCTTAGTCAAGAGGAAGGTTTGCCAAGCTTTTACCAAATCCAAGATGGAGGAGTTACCAGTTTTGACTGGCAGTCCCATGGTTATCGACTGCCGACCGAAGCAGAATGGGCCTGGGCCGCCAAGATTGATAGTGAAGAAAAAACTGTCGTATTTCCTTGGAAAAATGGTCTCTATCCGCCCACCGAGGCCGTCGGTAATTATGCAGACAGAAGCGCGTTGAGTTTTCTGCCTTTTACCATTGCAAACTATAATGACAATTACGCAGTCTCCGCCAATATCGGTAGTTTTACTCCTAATAATAAAAGTCTCTACAATATGAGCGGTAATGTCGCAGAATGGGTCAATGACTATTATGAGGTACGCCTCCACCGAGGAGATCCTATCGTAGACCCAACGGGAGCAGAATCAGGGAACAGACACGTGATTCGTGGCGCAAGTTGGGCCTTGGGTTCTCGCACAGAGCTTCGCTTAAGTTTTCGCGAGGCTGGTAGTGGTGGCCGAGTCGATGTAGGCTTTAGATTAGCTCGTTATGTTGATAAGCCTGGAGTTACGCCATGAGACTGGTATTAGCACTCTTAATGTTGCCTCTGTTGAGTTTTGGTCAACAAATGACTGAACCTGCCGAACCATTGGCGGAGGGTAATGCATCAACTATTAATGTGGAAGAGACCAACAAAGAACAAATCAAAGAAGAGGACCAGGAAGATACCGACTTTAAGCCAACTGAGGAAATCTCAGAAGATTTTCCAATCTCACTTCCTTACGATATTTGATCCACATAAGATAACTTTCACAGCCAAGAGACACAAGGGAATAGCCAATGAAAAGTCCAACAGATAGAGCGACCAATGAGATGTTTTTCCAGCTAATTGCGTTGCTGTTGTCGATTATTATTATTCATACTATTTTTGTTACCGTGGTCAGACCCAATGCGGATAGCACGATACAACGTCATGCAGAAATGGCGGCAGCGGGAGCAGAATACGAAGTACCACGCTCTTTCTTTATTGTGATCAAAGATTTAGAGCAAGAATCCTGTTTTATTTTAATGTTTTGGTCGTTGTCGATTATGGGTTACAAAACTCGCACTGCTATTCGCGAAAAAGCCATGCTTGATTTGTCGCTGATGAGCATTGCAGAGGGTACTAGGGTATTGCCAGATGATGCGGGTCAATTGGCGCGCCCACTTCAGTCCCTGCCTTCTCCACAGGGTAGTTATCTTTTACCCCGCGCACTTCAAACCGCACTGTCTCGATTTGAAGTGACCGATAGTGTGCAATTTGCGGCTGAGGCGGTCAGTACTGTTTGTGATACGGAAAATGATCGACTTGACTCAGAACTATCTATGATTCGCTATATCACCTGGGCGATTCCTTCTATTGGTTTTATCGGGACTGTGCGTGGGATTGGTGCGGCGCTAGGGCAAGCCCATGAGGCAATGCAGGGCAATATCGCCGGGGTTACCAGTAGTCTTGGCGTGGCTTTTAATTCAACCTTTATTGCCCTTCTCATTAGTATGGTTGTGATGTTTTTTATGCATCAGTTGCAGTTGATGCAAGAGCGCCTAGTGTTAGATTCCCAATCCTATTGCGAAAATAATTTACTTCGTTTTTTAAAAGCTAAATAAGTACCGGACCACAGATGTCACTGGCTGTTTTAGAACTCAACGATCAGGCGTTGCTCATTCATACTGAACAGGGCCAATGCCTCAGTGAGCCCGGTTTTGCCCAATTAACAACCAAAGGGATTGAAACGGGTGAAGTTGCTCGAAGCGTAGCTTGGCGCTCACCTCAAGCGAGCTTTAATCAGTACTGGCGTCAACTGAATCAGCTGCCACTGCCTAGCAGCCAGCGCTGGGCAAGGCATAATGCTGATATTGCATTTGCTCAAATCCAACAGCTATTGAAGGGAGTTAATGCCCCGCAACAATTAATTCTTAGCGTCCCCGGTAGCTTCTCCGACGAGCAGTTGTCGTTGCTAACGGGATTGATAGAAGCATCGTCAAGTCAGTTGCATGCGGTAATCGATAGCGCTCTAGCCGCTGGGTTGGATTGCCAGAATCCAACTTGGATAGTCGAATTACAGCTTCATCAAGCAGTAGTGAGCCTAATCCAACCTCAAAATCATAGTGGTCAGGCTTCGATAGAGATCGTGAAACAAGAGCTTATTCCTGATCTTGGCATCATGACAATTTACAACTCAGTTGCTCGACATATCAGTAACAGATTAGTTACCGATCACCGTTATGACCCCTTGCACAGCTCCGAAGGCGAGCAAACTATTTATGACCAAATACCCACCTGGCTATCGACCTTAGCTATTAAGCCGGAGATCACTATTAGCGTAAGTTCACCCAAAGGTGAGCTTCCCTTGGTATTACGTAAAAATGAGATCGCAGAGTTAATTGAGGGTCGGCTTTCTAAACTAACTGACATTCTTAAAATTTCTGAAAAAACTGAGGTGCATTTTACGCAAAGTGGAGCCCTTATTAGTCAACTGGTATCTCGCTTTGCAACTGCACAGCTTCTCAGCGCTACCCAAGGATCTCAAAATTGTTTTTTAGCTGGACAGCACATCTCTTCAGAAAGTCAGCAACTGCACCGTATTAGATCTCTGAAGATGGGGTTATTGTCAGATAAGATAAAAGCAAATCATACGCCTCAAGAGATCTTTGCCTCTCATTTGCTGTATGAAAATCATGCTTGGTCGCTGGCAACAGCAGTCAGCATTTATCTAAAAAATGATCAGCTCTCTATTAAATCTGGAGCAGATAAGAACGCTGCACTTATCGTAGTAATTAAAGATTCAGAATTAAGCGTACTCCATCAGCAATCAGGCATCGACGTTAGATTGCCGAGGGACAGCCAGCCCGGAAGCGCCATCATCATTGCAGGCCACCAAGTTAACCTAATCGAGGTTAATCATGCCTAAAAAACGGCGTAACATTGCCTTTAGCTTGTCATTTCTAGACATAATGGCCTGTGGTTTTGGTGCTGTGACACTCTTGTTTTTAATCCTCCGTCACAATGCCACGGAAGTAATAACACCTGACGAAAGTCTGGCGGCTGAGGTTGATTTGTTACAAATGGATATTCGACAAGCAACGGAGGAGAAGGTCGAATTACTTAATAGTTTAGAGAAAATTAAATCAGATCTTGTGGAAGCGCAGGGCCTTTCAGCTAGAGTTATTACCGAACTGGAGGAACAAGAAAATAGCATCCAGGAAGACCCTAATGACCTAGACAAACTTCGTCAACAAGTTGAACAATTGGAAGAAGAAACCGCTCAGATGGAGGAGATAGAATTTGGTGATAGCGTACGCCAATTTAGTGGTGATGGCGTTAGACAGTATCTTACCGGGCTCAAATTAGGCGGCGAGCGTGTCCTTATACTGGTAGATGGTTCAGCCAGCATGCTTGCCGATACCGTCGTAAATGCGCTGCGAAGACGTAACATGGACGACAGTCAAAAAAAACAATCACCAAAATGGCAGTGGACGCTGCGCACCGTGGAATGGCTGCTGGCCCAGTTGCCGTCAAGTAGTCGTTATCAGGTGTATATCTTTAATGCCCAAGCAACAGCCGCTACACAGGGGTCTGAAGGTGTTTGGCTAGATGCTGCAGATTCTCTAGCCTTGGAAACATCGATGCAAGACATTTGGAGCTACACGCCCAATTCTGGTACTAGTTTGGTTAATGCATTTAATGTTATAACCGATTTTGATAAGCAGCCTGATAATATTTTTATACTCACTGATGGCCTACCGACAATGAGTGAAACCGCACCAAAAAATTATATGGTTACTGGTAGTCAAAGACGCAAACATTTTAATGTTGCGCTGACCAAAATCCCTTTGGGAATTTCAGTTAATACTATTTTGTTCCCCATGGAAGGCGACCCCGAGGCTGCGGCATTGTATTGGCAGCTAGCGTTAGATACACAAGGCGCCTTTATTGCGCCATCACGGGATTGGCCATAATGGGAAATTTAAGAGGTATTTCTCAATGAAAAAACAGCGCAGAGACATTCAAGAAGCGAGTCTTTCCTTTCTGGATGTTATTAGCTGTGGTTTTGGCGCTATTGTGCTGTTGCTAGTCATCGCTAAGGTGGGTGATCCATCGGCTCTGGAAGACGCTGAAAACAAGCTACTAGGGTCAGTCAAAAGTCATCAAGAGCGATTATTTGAAATCAGGGGAGAATCGGTGATTTTAGATCAGCGTTTACAATCCCGTAAAAAGCAGCTTTCCGACCTTGCCGAACGCGTTGCCCGATTGAAAGAAAAGCTGGCCAGTGTGGCTAAGCAATCCAATCAACTATCTCAATCTCAAGTCCGTGAAAAAGAGCAACTACAGCTTGTATTGCAAGTTTTAACTGAAGAAATGGAAAGACTTCTTGGGCCTGAATTTCAAAAGAAAAACCAGCTGGTGGGCGGTATCCCAGCAGACAGTGACTATATAATATTTGTGATTGATACCTCTGGTAGTATGCGGAGTACAGCCTGGCAGAAAGTTCAAATTGAGATGCTTAATATCCTTGATGTGTACCCTGAGGTGAAGGGCATTCAGGTGTTAAATGATATGGGCCAATATATGTTTGCCGCGTATAAAGATCAATGGATCCCAGACAGCCCTAAAATGAGAAATAATATTACGACCAAACTGGCCGTCTGGGCACCTTTTAGCAATTCAAGTCCCGTAGAGGGAATCGAAAGCGCGATAAGAGTCTTTTATAAGCCGGGGCGCCGTATTAGTATTTATACGCTAGGTGATGATTTCCAAGGAAACTCAATCCGCAGAGTTGTAAAAGAAATTGATCGACTGAATAAGGCTAATCGCGGTAGTGATAGACTGGTGCGCATACACGCGATTGGATTTCCAGTTCATCTGCGCCCAGGCGTTGCGCCAAGTAACTCCGCAACGCGTTTTGCAGCCTTAATGAGAGAATTAAGTTATAACAATGGCGGGACCTTTATTGGTTTAAATAGCCTTGAATAAAATAGAGATAACATAAGCATTATTTTTCTGTGAGACAATTAAATATGAAGAGAATAGTAGGATTAGTTCTAATAGTTTTTTTAGCTGGTTGTAGCTCGTCGGCATCGGTAAAAATATCCACTGTATTTCCTTCGGTGGTGTCCGAGTCCAAGCCTATCAATGCCTCTATTCTTATCGAAGACAGCTTCGCAACCTATGTCGGCGCGCCTAATAAAAATACTAAGATTGATATAGGTGCAGGCCAAATCAACTTACTCAAGAGCGCATTCTCTGGGCTGTTCGAGACTGTTGATTTTATTACCTCCTTAGACCAAATCAGCCCAGAAACCGACCTAATAATAACGCCTTCTGTTCTTGAGGTTCAGGTATCCACTCCCTCAGAGAACTATCTCAACGTATTTGAAGTGTGGATCAAATATAACTTAGAGATTAAAGCAGCAGATGGAACACCAATAACTAATTGGTTTATGCCTGCCTATGGTAAAACTCCCGATTCCTTTATGGCGTCGAAAGAGAACGCAATCGAGCAGGCTACGGTGATAGCGTTACGTGATGCCGGGGCAAAGCTGATGCTCGACTTTTATCGTATCCCAGCTATCAATGATTGGTTATCAAGACAAAATATCAAGCAGGAGTCGCGCTAACGATGAAAATCCGTACGCTTAACTTTCAACTAGGACTTGTCCTCATTATTCTTAGTGGCTGCTCAGCGACCACAACAATCGACGAGTACCGACCCACAGATCAACCTATTTTTTTAAATAGCGATGAAAAAGTGGTTATTCTCGGACGAAGAGACGCAGGCCATTATGAAACAGATCGAGAATTTATTGAGTGTGTTGGCAAGAAGGTAACCAGTGGGGAAGTTAAGGTGCTTCCCGAGCAGCAGTTTATCGATGCTATCTACCCATGGTTCGAACCACGAACTGCACCCAAAGGTCTGCCCCGTTTAAAACGATTAATGCAGCAACGTAGCATCAAGGCTAAGGTCGATGCGCTGTCTATCCGCTATCTGGTGTGGTTGGATGGATCCACCGAAACAACGGGTCAAGGCGGCTCCATGAGTTGTGCCATCGGCCCCGGCGGCGGCGGGTGCCTAGGATTTGCGCAATGGGATAAACTCTCTGTTTATGAGGCGACCGTGTGGGACCTTGAGGAACTGGTTGAGAAAGGAAGATTACGCGTGGATTCTGAAGGCACGTCCTATTTAATCGGCGCTGTCGCCCCCATACCACTGCTAACACCCGTGAAAAATGATGCTTGTAATAGTTTGGGCAATCAGCTTAAGTCGTTTTTCTCCGTTGAATAGATAACATTATGAATAAAAAGCTACGGTTACATTCATCCCTGCCAATGCTATCCGCTGTGCTGGTAACCCTATGTTTATCGTACTCCCCAACTAGTCAGGCAAAAGTGACTGGGGCTGATATCTACGAAACAACCCTAAAAAGCACCCCTTTGTATCAGGACCCAGCGCTTGATGCGTATATCAGGAAGTTAGGCGAAGAGATTGTTGGGGTGTCTGAAATGGCCGGTGAGAAATTTACCTTTACCTTGCTAGATGCTGAGGACCTTAACGCCTTTGCTACGCGTGACAACTATATTTATGTTAATCGAGGCCTTCTCAACTATGTCAGTAATGAAGCTCAGTTAGTGTCAGTTCTGGCTCATGAAGTGGGACATGTGACCCGCGGGCATGTTACAGGCCAAGAAGAGCGAATGACTGGCGCAAAAATCCTGTCCACCTTGGCTGCGGTTCTGTCCAATAGCAATGAGGTGTATGAGGCAAGCATGGCTTATGCAAACTCAATGATTCAAAGCCATGGTCGTCGCAATGAACTGGAGGCGGATGAGACTGGAGCTGAATATATGGCTAAGCTGGGTTATGACCCCACCGAAATGTTAAGCATGTTATCGATCATGAAAGATAATGAGTCATTACAAAAAAAACGTGCTAACGGTAATGGGGTATCAAAAACAACCTACCATGGTGTTTTTTCTTCACACCCACGCAACGACGCTCGCCTGCGTACAGTGGTGACAAAAGCGAAAACTCTTAAATCTGATAATCAGCGCAGTAATGGTGCTGAGGTTTATCGAAACCTTACTAATGGATTAATCTGGGGAACTAATTTTCTGGCAAAAACTACTGCACCAGAAAGATATTCAGATATGAACCTAAAGATTCGCATCAATTTCCCCAAAGAGTGGGTGTTGACAGCTGATAAGAGCAATCGATCAGTTTCAGCTTCACCTGAGGGCGACATAGCAACCTTAAGCATGCAACCAATAGCCCGAACGTCGCAGAGTCCTGAGGAATATTTGTACAACTATCTCGGCGTTCCTATGCTCGCCGAAGGTAAATCAATATCACCAGCGCGGTTAAAGGGGTTTACCGGGGTACTCAATACGGACAACCCAAAAACCTCGACACGGATAGCGGTTATTTATTACAAGTTAAATGCCTATATTTTAAAAGGAGAGGTTTTAAATACTGATGATTTCGAAAAGTTTGACCCGCTCTTCTTAACAGCCATCAACACCTTTCGACCGATTTCTAGAGCAGAAATAGCCGGACAAAAACCAAAGGTAGTGAAATATATCAGAGCCACACAGGCTACCACCTATGATATCTTGGCTAAGTCATTAGGTATTAGTGTCGCTGATATAGATACGCTGCGCATTATCAATGGGCATTATCCCGTTGGGGAACCCAAGGCTGGAGACTGGCTTAAAATTTTCGAACAATAAAATTTTAAGCCATTTTATGTGCCGAGTGAACTAAATATCATGATCCAAAAAACATCATTACTACTCATTCTGGCTGCCATTGGTATTGCATTCTACTGCCTTCTAATAGCCCCACAGCAAGTTAATAATAGTCATAACGATAATAGCGAACAGTACCGGCCGAATATCGAAGTAATAAATCAGCAAGTTGCGGACAAATTTCTCAAAGAATTAACATCCGATGCGGATGATATTGGGACTGCCATTAACCCCCAAGGAGAGAGTACCTCTATGGATGCCAAACTATCAGGCGCCATAAAAGCTATTACGACTAACCAAAATCCAACAGCTAAGCAGCTCAATGCCTTCTATGACGCCCATAAATCTGATTACACAGAGGCGGCCCAATTCACCTTTGTTTACCGTGTTTTTTACACCGCTAAATATGGGGGACAGACGACTACCATAGCGAAAAAGGCCCTCCAAGACGGAATAGTAGAAGGTATCCCTCTTTTACAGAACACTAGACTACCCCAAGACATTTACGTTCGCGCTGACTCTGTTGCAATTGATGAGACATTCGGAGTTGGTTTTGCCGACAAGCTGGACGCTTTAAATAGTGACAGATCATTACCCTGTTGGGCCGGACCAATTAGCTCTAAGGTTGGCGCTTATCTGATATGCGCACAGGATTATCAACCTGGCCGTGTTCCGGACCTGTTGGAAATTCAAAATGAAGTTGTTAATGACTGGCGGTTATCACTTTGATTGTCGTCCCTGCCAAAGTAATAGGTTTAGGCCATTAACTCTGCAAAAAATACCTTTAACCCTTTAGCACCAGAGGACTCCCAAGTCTTTAGAGCTGCAGTTCCTACTATTGCTAGGTCTGCAGTACCGCGTAAAAAGTCCATATCCGCTTTACTGCTAATACCAAAACCCACTCCCATAGGGACATTGGTGTGCTGTCGGCAGCGTTTAACCAAAGAAATCACATCATCACCCATATTTGTTTTAGAGCCGGTAACGCCCTTACGAGCCACCACGTAAACCATACCGCGGCTAGCCTCTCCTAGTGTCGCAAGTCTTTTATCACTGCTAGTCGGCGTCATTAATATAATCGGCTCTATGCCTGCTTGCTGAGAGAGCTTATGTAAATTAGACGACTCCTCCACAGGCAGGTCCGGCAGAATATAACCCACGCCCCCTGAGGCCTTGATGCGTTGTACAAACACGTCTTCACCCATCTTAAAGGCAGTATTGTAGTAGCCCATCATCAATATTTTAAAGGGAAAACGTTCGCTAGCCTGCTTCATAAAATCAAAGCACTGGTCAACGGTGGTCCCAGATTTTAGAGACTCTTCATTAGCCTTTACAAAGAGTGGCCCGTCTGCGCTCGGTTCAGAGAAAGGAAATTGCAACTCAACCAAATCTACCCCGGCCTCAGCCATGATCTCTAGCTCTTGCATGTTATCTTCAAATGACGGATAACCGCAGACTACATGAGCCATCACTAGCAAATCTTTGTCTTTTTTACGTTCCTCAATATAGGCTTGGAGTCCCATTATTTGTTCTCCGTCCGATACTGATCAGCTTTACCAGCAATAAAAGATTTCCATTTAGAATCATCAAGGGCATCCGCAATCGTAAAGATATCTTTATCACCCCGACCCGATTGATTAATCAAAATAATCTCATCTTTAGCCATAGTTGGCGCTTCTTTGATAGCCGTAACAAAGGCGTGAGTGCTTTCAAGGGCTGGTATAAGTCCCTCAGTGCGCATGGTTAACTTTAAGGCTTCCTTGACTTCGGTATCAGTAGCGGCCTCAAACCGGACTTTACCCTGCTCCCAGAGATACGAGAAAATAGGGTTGATACCAATGTAATCCAGACCAGCGGCGACTGAATGAGTTTCATTCATATTGCCTTGGTCATTTTGTAAGAAATAGGTCTTGTAACCCTGAGCAACACCGACCGAGGCATCATCATAGGCTAATCTTGCCGAATGCATATAAGAACCAACACCCTGTCCACCAGCTTCACAACCAATTAACTCAACGCTATCGTCATCAAAAAATCCCTGGAAAATACCCATAGCATTGGAACCACCACCGACACAGGCGTAGACACGATCAGGTAATCTTCCTGCTTGTTTCAATATCTGTTCCCGCGCTTCCATCCCGATAATGGATTGAAACCAGCTCACCATTTCAGGGAAGGGGTGAGGCCCACAAGCGGTACCCAAAATATAGTGGGTATCTGCCATATTGGTAACCCAATCACGCATACATGCATTTACGGCATCTTTCAGAGTCTTTTGGCCATCTTCAACTGAAATAACTTCGGCTCCAAGGTTTTCCATCCAAAAAACATTTGGACGCTGCCGAGCGATGTCAACCGCGCCCATGTAGATTTTACAGTCATAACCAAATTTCGCTGCCATGGTCGCAGTAGCAAAACCATGCTGCCCAGCTCCCGTCTCAGCGATCACTCGCCGCTTGCCTAATCTCTGGCAAAGTAAACCCTGACCCATAACATTGTTAATCTTGTGCGAACCGGTGTGATTCAGATCATCTCGTTTGACATAAATCTGCGCGCCACCAAGCTGACGGGAAAGATTTTCTAAATGAGTAATCGGCGTGGGACGGCCAGAATAATTTTGCAGTAAGGCAACATAATCTTGCCAAAATGTCGGATCAGCTTTGCATTCGCGAAAACAAGTTAATAACTCCTCGATAGTTGCATGTAGGATTTCCGGAAGGAAAACGCCACCATATTCCCCATAGTAGCCTTCACGGCCATCAGAGAAATCGAAAATATCCATTAAAAACCTCAATAGAACGCGGAGACTATTTTTATCTCCGCTGTTTAAAAGAAAACTAACCAGCAGGCTATTTTAGCCAAGTCGTGAGCAACGCACAATGAGTGTACGTTTTACATAACAACTTAGACGTTATGCAAAAAAATCTCATCGTGACTCATTTTCGATCTCTAGTCAGAAACTCTAGCAACCCTAGCATTCATGCTTACTCGGGCGATTTATCCACAACTTTTGCCAGTACTTATGAAGTCATAATTCGATTAAAAATGAAAATAAACACAATATGTAGTGGATTAGTACTTGCAAGACACACCATGTAGGATAAACTCACTCAACAGTTTCAAGGATGAATCTGGAATATTTTAAACACAAATTCAGATGATCTGGTTAGAAATTTGGCCCAATAATAATTGTTAGGCAGTTCTATCTAGTCAAGTACTAAAGGGCACACAATGAGCGCACCAAAACTAAAAACAATTAAACCATTGAAAAAATCCCAAGAAATAACTATGCAGGACGCATCTCTCGACATCTGGGATAAAAAATACCGCCTTAAAGACAAGGAGTCTAACCCCGTTGATGCGGACATAAATGCAACTTATTTGAGAGTTGCCAAAGCGTTATCTGATGTTGAGGATGATGCTCAACGTGAAAAGTGGCAAGAACGCTTTGTTTGGGCTCTCCAACATGGTGCAATTCCAGCGGGACGGATTATTTCTAATGCAGGTGCCCAAGCATACAAGCCAGCGACCTCGACCATTAACTGTACAGTGTCAGGCACTGTGCCTGACTCAATGCTCGGCATTTTAGAACGTAACCTAGAAGCTGGCTTAACCTTAAAAGCGGGTTGCGGCATTGGTTATGAATTTTCCACGTTGCGCCCTAAAGGGGCATACGTATCTGGCGCTGGTGCCTATACGTCTGGCCCGCTATCGTTCATGGATATCTACGACAAAATGTGTTTCACCGTTTCTTCCGCAGGCGGCAGAAGGGGCGCCCAGATGGCAACCTTTGATGTTAGCCATCCGGACGTGTTTGATTTTGTTCGCGCTAAACGTGAAGACGGACGTTTACGTCAGTTCAATCTATCTCTATTGATCACTGAGGAGTTCATTGCAGCTGTGCGTGCAGACGGCGATTGGGACTTAACCTTCCCGATCAGTGCCAAAGAAGTCGATGGTGGTATTGATATGAAAGGTGACAATGTCGTTTGGAAGCATTTCCCAACGGCAGAAGGTTATGTGACTAATGAACAAGGCTTGGTGGCCTGTCGTATTTACGAAACAATCCGCGCTCAAAAGTTGTGGAACGCGATTATGTCATCCACCTATGACTATGCTGAACCAGGGTTCATCCTCATTGATCAAGTCAATAAAAATAACAATAACTGGTTCTGCGAAGATATTCGTGCGACTAACCCTTGCGGCGAACAGCCTCTTCCTCCGTACGGTAGCTGTCTGCTAGGGTCTGTCAATTTGACCAAGTTTGTGCGCAACGCATTTACCGAAGATGCATTTTTTGATTGGGATGAATATGCAGAGGTGGTCGGTGTGTTCACACGCATGCTTGATAACGTTGTCGAAATTAACGGTCTTCCCCTTGCAGAGCAGCGCAAAGAAATTGAATACAAGCGGCGTCACGGTATGGGCTTCTTGGGATTAGGCTCAGCGATGACTATGCTGCGCATGAAATATGGTGACCCAGCGTCATTAGAGTTTACTGAGCGAGTGGCTCAAGACATGGCCGTGGCGGGACTTTCTGCTGGTTTGGAACTAGCCCGTGAAAAAGGTCCCGCGCCAATTATGGAAGATGAATTTGATGTCACCGCTGCACTCTTATTTAAACAACCAGACTTAGCAAAGGATGGTATTAAGGTTGGTGATAAAATTAAGGGCAAGGTATTAATCGGTAAGTACAGCCGCTATATGCAGCAGATAGCCAAGGCTGACCCCAAGCTTATTGAATCTATTATTGAAGATGGCTGTCGCTTTAGTCACCATTCATCCATTGCCCCAACCGGCACTATATCCCTGTCATTGGCGAACAATGTCAGTAATGGCATTGAGCCAAGTTTCGCTCACCACTATTCTCGTAATGTTATCCGTGAAGGTAAGAAGTCTAAAGAGAAAGTCGATGTGTTTTCCTATGAGCTATTGTCCTATCGCACGCTAGTTAACCCTAAAGCTATGCCATTTGGTACGGATGCAGAAGAAGCGCTGCCGGACTACTTCCTTAGTTCAGAGAATATTGAACCCAAGGCACATGTTGACGTTCAAGCTGCGGCACAAAAGTGGGTTGATTCTTCAATCTCTAAGACCATTAATGTGCCAACCGATTGTGAGTACGAAGCATTTAAGGACGTCTATCTGTATGCCGCAGAAAAAGGGCTGAAAGGCTGCACTACATTCCGTTTTAACCCGGAGGCATTCCAAGGTGTATTGGTTAAGGAAAGTGATTTAGAAAATACCACTTACAGCTTTACTCTCGAAGATGGCTCTACCGTAGAATTTAAAGGTAACGAAGAGGTTGAGTATGACGGTGAAACACATACTGCCGCTAATCTATTCGATGCACTGAAAGAAGGTTACTACGGTAAATTCTAATTAACTAAAATTACATCCGCAGATTACTGCGAGGATAATAATGAACAAGAAAATTGAGAAAAAAATCGTCGCCTACAAAGTAGTGACAGAAAAAGAAGTGGCCATAGAAAAAGCTGCAGAAGCCGAAAGTAATATTATTCAGATGCATGAAAAAGTTTCACGCCCTGAAGCCTTGGCTGGCAGCACATATAAGATAAAAACGCCGATGTCAGATCACGCTATGTATCTAACCATTAATGATATTATTTTAAATGAAGGTACTGACCACGAGTTACGCAGGCCCTTTGAAATATTTCTTAACTCCAAAAATATGGATCAATTCCAGTGGATTGCGGCCTTAACTAGAGTTATTTCTGCCGTTTTCCGCAAAGGTGGCGACTGCACATTCCTTGTCGAAGAATTGAAAGCAATTTTTGATCCTCAAGGTGGCTACTTTAAACCCGGTGGGCGTTTTATGCCGTCGTTGGTGGCAGAAATAGGCTGGGCAATCGAAGACCATCTGCAAAAGATCGGCATGATGACTAAACCCGAAATTCCTGAACATCAGCAAAAGATTATGGATGAAAAACGTGCTGACTTTGAACAGGCCACTGCTGCGCCACAGGAAGCTAATGACTTCCCACCCACCGCCGAGGTGTGTAGAAAATGTAGCGTTAAAGCCACTATCCTAATGGATGGTTGTATGACTTGCTTAAACTGCGGCGAATCAAAGTGTGGTTAAAAGCCCAGTTTGAATAACAAATAAAAAAGCGGCCCTTGGGTCGCTTTTTTATTGGCCTAGATTATTACTTTAGTCTTCAAGCGCCGAATGTGTCTGCACTAACATTAACTGCATCATCTGCTTTAAGCCATTATGCAGAGTCCGTATCTCATCGATGTTATCCGGGTCGCTCATCCACTGGTAGACAATACCAATAACCGCCGCACTAAACTGATCCGCTATCAATTTTGGGGACACCACTGGTGTTATTAAGCCTTCATTAATACCCTTCTCTATCCAGCTCATGACATCTCTATGTCGACGACTATGAATACCCTTAATCACCGGCCTTAGTGCGGACTTTGGTGCCAAAGATTCAAACCACAAACGATAAAAAGCCTCAACGTGCTTAGGCGCATCCTCGCAAAACCTACTGTGGGCATCTAGGGCCGCTGCAATAGCTTGATAGCCACTTTTATTGTTGGTCACAGTGGTCAACTCGGCTAACCATTCATCCCCCACAGAACGTAACACAAAGTCAAACAAGCCCGCCTTATTACCAAATCGATAACCGGCTAAGCCTCGCGAATAACCAGCGCGCTCGCCAACATCTTTCAGTGTTAACTGGGAAGTACCTTGTTCAATAATCAAGTCGATCGCCACTTCTAGCATCTTAGTGTCAGATATTTCCTTACGTTCAACCTGAGTTAGGCGCAGAGGTTTAGCCATGTTCTATTCCTTCATTTGAAGCTTACTAAATATACTTACATACTACGGCGATATTGGCCGCCGACATCAAACAGTGCATTGGTAATCTGACCCAGAGAGCAGCAGCGTACGGCATCCATTAATAGATCAAAACCATTATCGCCACGACGGACTGCATCCTGAAGTTCCTTAAGAACAACCTCAGATTCTGCCGCATGCTCACTTTGGAACGCTCGCAAGCGTCTAATCTGGCTTTTCTTCTCATCATCTGTAGACCGTGCTAGTTCAATTTTTACTTCCGGTTCTTCAGCTTCACTAATAAAGGTATTAACTCCCACAATAGGTAAGGACCCATCGTGCTTTTTGTGCTCATAAAACATCGACTCCTCCTGAATTTTGCCTCTTTGGTAGCCAGTCTCCATAGCGCCCAATACACCCCCCCTATCAGAAATTTTCTCAAACTCTTGCAACACAGATTCTTCTACCAATGCAGTAAGTTCGTCAATAATAAAGGCGCCCTGGCTTGGATTTTCATTTTTAGCTAGACCCCACTCTTGATTAATAATCAGCTGAATTGCTAGAGCTCTTCGCACTGACTCCTCAGTGGGCGTGGTAATCGCTTCATCATAGGCATTGGTGTGAAGACTATTACAGTTGTCATAAACCGCGATCAAGGCTTGTAAGGTGGTACGAATATCATTGAAGTTCATCTCTTGGGCGTGGAGAGAACGACCAGACGTTTGAATATGATATTTAAGTTTTTGGCTGCGTGAATTAGCCCCATAACGATCACGCATTGTGGTGGCCCAAATACGCCGCGCCACACGACCCATCACTGTGTACTCCGGATCCATGCCGTTGGAAAAGAAAAATGACAGATTAGGGGCAAAATCATCAATATTCATGCCTCTCGCCAGATAAGCCTCAACAAAAGTGAACCCATTGGACAAAGTAAAGGCCAACTGAGAAATGGGGTTGGCCCCGGCCTCTGCAATATGGTAACCAGAGATAGATACTGAGTAAAAATTACGAATGGCTTTATCAATAAAGTACTGCTGCATATCACCCATCATACGCAGACTAAATTCGGTAGAAAAAATACAGGTATTCTGGCCCTGATCTTCCTTTAGAATGTCTGCCTGCACTGTACCGCGCACAGCGCTCAATGCCTTGGCGCGCAGGCTCTCATACTCGGCATTATCCGGCTGGCGTTGATGCTCAGCAGCAAACTTATCCACCTGCTGGTCAATAGCGGTATTAAGAAACATAGCCAATACCGTTGGCGCCGGCCCATTGATGGTCATAGATACCGATGTCTTGGGATCACAGAGATCAAAGCCATCATAGAGAGCCTTCATGTCATCTAGAGTACAGATAGACACTCCCGCATTACCCACCTTGCCGTAGATATCTGGCCGCTCATCAGGATCCCACCCATAAAGTGTCACTGAATCAAACGCGGTAGACAGCCGTTTTGCTTCACTGTGTTCTGACAAGGCCTTAAAACGACGGTTAGTTTTAAACGCATCTCCCTCACCGGCAAACATACGCGCTGGGTCTTCGCCTTCACGTTTAAAGGGAAACACTCCCGCGGTGTAAGGAAACTCACCCGGAAGATTATCCAACATTAACCATGTCAATAAGTCACCGTGGTCCTGCAACCGCGGCAAAGAAACACGGGGAATTTTGTTCCCAGAAAGAGAAATACTGTTTAGCTTGGTCGTTACTTGCTTACCGTTTGCTAAGGTGTCGATTTTTTCATCACCAGAATAAGCTTGTACCACTAAAGGCCAGCTATCTAATAATGCAGCGGCACGACTGTCCATAGTTTTTTCACGTTCCTTAATAAGTTGGTCAATTTCCAAAGGAGTCTTCGCACCAACATCGCCTAGCATAACTTTGGTCGCCGCCAACTGCTGTTTTTGCCGCGCCAAGGTCGCCTGTCCCTCAACATGCTTATGATAGCCGCGCACTGTGTCAGCAATTTCAGCTAAATAACGCTGGCGATCAGCCGGCACTACCGCTGATTTTTCAGACGACATTCGACAACTAACAGGCTCAAGGTGCTGATCAAATTGACAGAGACCTTTATCCTGCAGCAGTTTTAACAATTCTTGATATGCCGCGGTCACGCCATCATCATTAAAGTGCGAGGCAATAGTGCCAAACACTGGCATAGAATCAGTCTGCTCGCTCCAGGCTTCGCGATTACGTTGCATCTGCTTGCACACATCTCGATAAGCATCTTCACTACCCTTGCGGTCAAATTTATTAATAACTACAAGCTCGGCGTAATCTAGCATATCAATTTTTTCTAACTGACTCTGCGCACCAAACTCTGGGGTCATTACATAAATGGGCACATCTACATAGGGAACAATACCCGCATCACCCTGTCCGATGCCGGGTGTTTCAACCACCACTAAATCAAAACCTCCAAGGCGCATCGCACTAATAATATCGGTAAGCGACTCTGGAACCTCACCCACTGCACTGCGAGTACCTATAGAGCGCATATAAATATTGGGGTGGTAAATAGCGTTCATACGAATGCGGTCACCTAAGAGCGCACCGCCGGTTTTACGACGAGTGGGGTCAATAGCCAGCACTGCTATCTTTAACTCATCTGCACTATCTTGCCGAAAGCGACGAATCAATTCATCAGTGAGCGAGGACTTACCCGCACCACCAGTACCGGTAATACCCAGCACTGGTACGCTATTATTTAAAAATTGGGCTTGTTCTCGCAATGATTTTAACTCTTGCTCACTCAGCTCATTACGCTCAATAGCGGTGATTAAAGTCGATAAATTACGCTGTCCATCATCAGTGCTATTAAGGTCTTTGGCTTGCACTGTGATCGATGATCCTGAGCTAAGCGAACATCGTTCAATCATGTCATCGATCATACCCACCAAGCCTATATTCTGACCGTCGTGGGGCGAGTATATGCGTTCTACACCGTAGTTTTGCAGTTCAGTAATCTCAGCGGGAACAATCACACCGCCGCCACCGCCAAAAATTTTAATATGCTCAGCACCTGCTTCTTTAAGCAGATCCACCACATATTTAAAGTACTCCACATGACCGCCCTGATAAGAACTAATCGCAATACCCTGCACATCTTCCTGTAAAGCCGTTTGGACCACCTCCGCCACCGACCGGTTATGTGCTAGATGGATAACCTCCACTCCCGCTCCTTGGAGAATACGGCGCATGATATTAATAGAAGCATCGTGACCATCAAACAGACTAGCCCCAGTCACAAACCTTAGAGGTGCTGACTTTTGTGGCTTTGAGGTGTTAGCTGAATGTTTAGCTGCATCAGAGGTAGAAGTTACTGGCATGGTGCATTCCTTGGTTATTAGGTACATTCTAAGTGACATTAATGGCGCTCAGTAATCAATTCTAATAAACTTGCTTGTTGCATGCAAGTAATTAATAGATGATATAGAGTCTTCTTAAGCTCGTATCATCTAGACCGCGATATTAGATAAGGAATAGCTTAACGATATTGAAGGCACCCAATGAGGCGACAGTGGTGACTACTATACCGCCGATGATATTGGCGGCCCATTTATTGCGGTGATCACCCAGCAGGTCGCTGCGGTTCATAATGATAAGTAAAAATACGGCAATAATAGGCAGCAACAAGCCATTGGCGGCTTGAGCAAAGAGTATCGCCGCTATTGGCTTTGTCCCCACTGCGGCAAACACTGTGCCAATGGTAAGCACAGTTAGCCAAATAGCACGGAAGCGGCGATCTGCAAAGTCAGAAGGCCACCCCAGAGCGCCACTGACCGCATAGGCCGCAGCTAAAGGTGCAGTAATGGCGCTGGTTAAACCCGCCGCCACAAGGCCAAGGGCAAAAAAATAATTAGCCCCGCTACCTAGCACAGGCTCAAGCTGTGTCGCCAAAGACTGGGCTGAAAATGGGTTGCCGGTTTGAAAAAAGGCCACCGCCGCAGTGCTCATTACAGCAAGGGTAATCAGACCGCCTAGGCCGATTGAAACCACAGTATCTTTGCGCGATTCTGCAAGGGCCGTTTCTAGAGGTGCATTGCGCCATTTTTCTTGCACCGCGTTGGCGTGAAGAAACAGATTGTAGGGCACTACCGTCGTCCCTATAAGAGCAATAATGGTGCGCATTGACCCTTCGGGTATCTGCGGAGTCAAAAGGCCACTAAACAATGCGCCGTAGTCCACATCTACGAGCAACATGGTCACTACAAAGACGCTACTCATTGTCAGTACTAAAATAATGAGTACTGGCTCTAATAGCTTGTAACCCCCAGTACCGAGTAATAACCCGCTAAGGGCACCTATAAGTAGCCCGCACAAAGAGGTGGACAAGGGCGTAATGGTTGCCAGCCCTAGAGCTGCACCCGAAATATTACCTGCCTCGTAGGCGGCGTTACCGACACCGATCGCCGCAACGACTAAGACAACGGCACAGCGACTAATGATGGGGTTACTAAAGGTACTACGTAGGGCCTGAGAAAGACCTTCGCCCGAGACTAATCCCAGTCTAGCGGCCATTTCTTGTAATACGATGGTCGCAACAAGAGAAAACAGCAAAGCCCAAAGCAGTACAAAACCAAAATTTGCTCCGGCCACACTGGCAGTGGCGATGCTACCTGGGCCAATGAAGGCCGCAGTAACCAAAAACCCCGGTCCAAACCCTTTCATACTACCCTCCTAGCACTAACCTATGATTTAGTTGACGGGGGTTAATTTGCCTGTTTTGACGTCAAAAATAAAGCCAAAAATATTGATATGGCTAGGGACAAGTTCATGATTTCGAATAATTTTCATATCCTTTAAGACACTTTCTTTTAGATCAGTAAAGGTGTGCCAGTTGATACTTTTACCTAACGCAGAACCCAACTTTGTATTGTCAGTTGAATCCCTCTCAGGGTTAACCCAGACACCGTTTTTTAACACCGCAGTTTCTAAATCATCCTCCAATAATTTACCAATTTCATCTTCGGTTACTAATGTCATACCACAATTCGTGTGGTGAATGACAAACCAGTCGAGAGTGCCTAAAAACTTATGGGAAATAATCAGTGAGCGAATTGCATCCTCTGTGGCCCTGCCGCCAGCATTGCGGATAATATGCGCCTCGCCATCCAGTAAGCCGGCAAATTTATAGGGGTCCATGCGGGAATCCATGCAGGTTAAAATGGATATGTGCCGAGTTGGTTGTGGTTGTAACTCGGACTGACTAAATGACTTGCTGTAGTGAGTGTTGGCTTCGACAATTGAAGCAAGATTCTTAGTCTTTTTGGTATTTTTAGGCATAGGGGTCAACTTTTAATCGGATTCTCAGGAAATTATAAATTTAATCTATTTTTTTATAGGACTCAACCAATCTTTGCGCAGCATTGGTTGCCGGCAAGGTTCCTTTTAGTACCGCGGCCTCTAGTTCAGGGACTAACCTTTTGATCTCGGGGTTAGCTTTTAAGTCTGCGATGAGAGATGCTGACGTTTCAGACCACATCCAAGACTTGGCCTGTTGAGCACGAAGTTGGGCTAATTGCCCCTTTTCAGACAACGCCAAACTAAACTCATTCACCTTATGCCAGACATCTTCAATGCCGTGATTATTCAGTGAGGAACATGCCATAACTGGTGGCTGCCAGTGGTCAAATCGAGACTTCATAAAATGGAGGGCAGATCTATAGTCAGACTGTGTTTGAGCTGCTGCTGCCGTTTGATCTCCATCTGCCTTGTTAACCAATATTAAATCAGCTAATTCCATAATGCCGCGCTTAATTCCCTGTAATTCGTCGCCCCCAGAGGGAGATAACAGCAACAAAAACATGTCCGTCATATCTGCTACGGCGGTCTCTGATTGCCCTACCCCAACGGTTTCAACCAAGATAATATCAAATCCGGCGGCCTCGCAAACCAAGATAGACTCACGTGTGCGGCGTGTTACGCCACCCAGCGTTCTTCCCGCTGGAGAAGGCCTAACAAAGGCCTTTTCTGCAAATGCGAGGGTTTCCATTCGAGTTTTATCGCCAAGAATGGACCCGCCTGTAACTGCAGAGGAGGGATCTACCGCTAATACTGCGACACTGTGCCCCTGCTCTATAAGATGGTTGCCAAACACTTCGATAAAAGTTGATTTACCCGCGCCTGGAGCTCCAGAGATACCCAAGCGGATAGAGTTCCCTGAATAAGGGATTAGGCTTTCAAGTAATATTGACGCCTGCTGGCGATGCTCTTCTCTTGTCGACTCAACCAAGGTAATTGCCTTAGCCAAGGCGCGACGATCGCCTGCTCGAACCTGCTCTGCTAAAGACTGGGGTTTATCTGTCATTCAAGCGCTACTCAAACTCTAAAATAATTTCATCAACCATGAGGCTATCGCCTTCAACCGCTGATATTTTAGCCACAATACCATCTTGGACTGCACGAAGGCTATTTTCCATTTTCATGGCCTCCACAACAGCCAATTCCTCACCCTCTTTAACTTCTTGCCCTTCTTTTGCGACCAGTTTGACAAGTAAGCCAGGCATGGGCGAAAGCAGATATTTAGACATGTCAGCAGGGGCCTTGTAGATCATATGGGTGGTAAGCACTGCTGCCTTAGGAGATAATACCTGTGCATTGATTTCAGCACCCCGATAAAACAGCCTATAACCTTTAGCGGTAGTTTCTACCTGCACCGAGATCTCTTTATTATTAACAACAGCCTTAAACAGTGGCTCCCCCAAACTCCAGTTTGTTTCTACCTGATAGTCTGAAGTACCTAGACTCACCAAATAACCACTCTCAGTAAGCTCAACAGTCACCTCTGATTGTTGATTACCAACAACAACCACCCATTCTCGATTTGCTACATGCTCATGACCGATCAGCTGGTTGGACACCAAGCTAGCGCGTTCCTCTTCCAGTTGATGAATAGCAGTTACTACAACTAGAGCGATTGCTGGGTCACCCTGTACGACTAGATCGGCATTAAAACCATCAGGAAATTCATCAGCTATAAAATTCGTGCTTAGGTCACCAGCAATAAAACGTGGATGCACCATTAAGGCGTTCAAGAAGCTTATATTGTGATTTACACCACGAATATAATAGTTATCGAGGGCATCGACCATGCGGTCAATTGACTGACCGCGGTCTTCGCCATAGGTAATTAACTTAGCTATCATGGGATCATAAAAAATTGATACTTCACCACCTTCATAAACGCCGCTGTCGACTCGAACGCCTTCACCCTCAGGCTCAGAATAACGAACTAGGCGGCCAACTGAAGGGAGGAAGTTGCGAAATGGATCTTCGGCATATACTCGCGATTCCATCGCCCAACCCGTTAAGCTGACATCTTTCTGCGCTAGGGGAAGTTTTTCACCCGCAGCTACTCTAATCATCAACTCTACTAAGTCTTGCCCTGTCACTAATTCGGTCACAGGATGCTCAACTTGGAGCCTGGTATTCATCTCTAAGAAATAGAAATTCATATCGGTGTCAGCAATAAACTCAACGGTTCCAGCAGACTGGTAGTCTACCGCACGCGCTAGCGCACAGCTCTGTTCACCCATCTTTTGTCGTGTTGCTTTATCAAGGAATGGCGAGGGCGCCTCTTCTATCACTTTTTGGTGACGCCGCTGAATGGAACATTCTCTTTCGCCCAGATAAATCACATTACCATGGCCATCAGCCATCACTTGGATTTCAATATGTCGAGGTTGCTGGATATATTTTTCGATGAAAATTCGCGTGTCACCAAAACTCGAGCGAGCTTCATTGGTCGCGCGCTCAAAGCCATCTCGGCATTCTTCTTCATTCATCGCCACGCGCATACCTTTGCCACCGCCACCGGCAGAGGCTTTAAGCATCACTGGGTAGCCAATTTCAGCACAGACTTCAATCGCGTGTTCGGCATCGCGAACAACATCGGTGTAACCGGGAATACAGTTAACGCCCGCCTTTTGTGCAATGCGCTTAGAGGTGATCTTGTCACCCATAGATTCAATCGCTTTCTTGCCTGGACCAATAAAGATAATTCCCGCCGCATCTAAGGCATCGCGAAATTTGCTGTTCTCAGATAAAAAGCCATAGCCTGGGTGCACCGCATCGGCCCCCGTATCTAAGCAGGCCTGGATAATCTTTTCGATCACCAAGTAGCTTTCGGCCGAGACAGAGGGCCCTATGTGGACGGCTTCATCAGCCATTTGCACATGGAGGGCATCTCGGTCAGCATCAGAGTAAACCGCGACAGTAGCAATACCCATTTTTTTAGCGGTAGCAAAAACGCGACAGGCGATTTCACCCCTATTCGCCACTAGAATTTTTTTCAACATAGGTTTGTTCTCATTAAAAAGGCGTTAAAGCGGAATATTGCCGTGCTTACGCCAGGGATTTTCAATACTTTTATTTTTAAGCATTGCCAGAGAACGCGCCACTCTCTTACGAGTACTGTGAGGCATAATGACATCGTCGATATAACCGCGCTTGCCTGCAATAAAAGGGTTAGCAAATTTCTTTCGATATTCTTCGGTACGCGCAGCGATCTTTTTCGCATCACCTATATCTTTACGAAAGATAATTTCTACCGCACCCTTGGGACCCATCACTGCGATTTCTGCAGTAGGCCATGCTAAGTTCACGTCGCCACGCAGATGTTTAGACGCCATCACATCGTAGGCCCCACCATAGGCTTTACGGGTAATAACAGTTACTTTGGGCACAGTGCATTCGGCGTAGGCGTACAGCAACTTGGCACCATGTTTAATAATTCCACCGTATTCCTGACTAGTGCCGGGCATAAAGCCTGGTACATCAACAAAGGTTAGTACAGGGATATTAAAAGCATCACAGAAGCGGATGAATCGCGCCGCTTTTTTCGATGCATCTATGTCCAAACAACCCGCCAATACCATGGGCTGATTAGCCACCACACCCACACTTGAGCCTTCAATACGAATAAACCCAGTGATAATATTTTTCGCATAGCTAACCTGGGTTTCAAAAAAAACACCTTCGTCAGCCACCTTTAAGATCACCTCTTTCATGTCATAAGGTTTATTAGGATCACTAGGGATAATAGTATCCAGAGACATTTCGATTCTGTCGGCAGGATCAACTGTGGGCCACACCGGCGGTTTCTCTTTGTTATTGGCTGGCAAGTAATTGAAAAAATGCCTCACTTTGGCGAGAGCCTCTACATCATTTTCAAAGGCGAGGTCGGCCACACCTGATTTACTAGAGTGGGTAAGCGCACCACCCAACTCTTCAGCGGTAACCGTTTCATGAGTCACTGTTTTAACCACATCTGGGCCGGTGACAAACATATAGGAGCTGTCTTGTACCATGAAGATAAAGTCAGTGATCGCTGGTGAATAAACAGCACCACCGGCGCAAGGCCCCATGACCATTGAAATCTGGGGTATCACTCCCGATGCCATCACATTACGCTGAAATACCTCAGCATAGCCGCCAAGAGAAGCAACGCCCTCTTGGATACGAGCACCGCCTGAATCGTTAAGCCCGATAACCGGAGCCCCAACTTTCATCGCTTGATCCATTAACTTGCAGATTTTTTCTGCGTGGGCTTCCGAAAGCGCACCGCCAAAGACCGTGAAATCTTGGCTAAAGACGAAGACTAACCGGCCATTGATAGTGCCATAACCAATAATTACTCCATCTCCAGGCACATGCTGTTTGTCCATATCGAAGTCGGTGCATCGATGTTCAACAAACATGTCCCACTCTTCAAAACTATTATCATCAAGTAGCAGATCTAGTCGCTCTCGAGCGGTGAGCTTGCCCTTAGCATGCTGTACGTCGATACGTTTTTGACCACCGCCCAATCGAGCGAGGCGCCTTTTTTCTTCTAATTCTTCGAGAATATCATGCATTATTTTCTGCCTCGCAGACGTCAATTATTGAATAAGGTCTAACACTTTTTCTGCTGCATCAGGGATGTTGGTTCCAGGACCAAAGATTGCAGCCACACCAATCGCAGTGAGTTCGTCGTAGTCCTTGGGGGGTATGACGCCACCACAAATCACTATAATTTCTCCTGCGCCTTGGCTTTTAAGCGACTCAATCATTTGTGGCACTAGGGTTTTATGCCCAGCCGCCTGTGATGAGACTCCAACTACATGAACATCATTTTCAATAGCTTGCCGAGCAGCTTCCTCTGGGGTCTGAAACATCGGACCAACATCTACGTCAAAACCTAAATCTGCAAAGGCTGTTGCTATCACCTTTGCACCTCGGTCGTGACCATCCTGGCCCATCTTTACCACCAACATTCTCGGTCGTCGGCCCTGTTGCTCAGCAAACTCTTCTACTTTTTGTTTGATTTTCATAAATTTCTCATCACCCTCATAGGCAGAACTATAAACACCACTAATAGATCGAGTCTGAGCCCTGTGCCGGCCCCAGACTTCCTCTAGTGCATCACTTATTTCACCAACGGTAGCCCTTTCTCTAGCAGCCTCAACTGCTAAGGACAATAAATTACCTTCCCCGCTTTTTGCTGCTTCAGTAATTGCAGCAAGCGTCTTATCGCAGGCTATCGAATCTCGCTCAGCACGCAAACGATTAAGTCGTTGAATTTGGGCATCGCGTACTGACGAATTATCAATATCTCGAACGTCAATCTCGGGCTCTTCACTTAATTGGTATTTATTAACCCCAACAATGACATCATTGCCACGATCAATCGCTACTTGACGCAATGCGGCAGCCTCTTCAATGCGTAATTTAGGCATCCCCGACTCTACTGCCTTGGTCATGCCACCCATATCTTCGACTTCATTGATAAGCACAAGTGCCGCTTCAACTAACTCGTTAGTGAGGCTTTCAATATAGTAAGAACCCGCCAATGGATCGACAACTTTGGTGATGCCTGTTTCTTCTTGAAGAACTAATTGAGTATTTCTAGCGATACGTGCAGCAAACTCAGTCGGTAACCCCAGAGCCTCATCGAAGGAGTTGGTATGCAATGACTGAGTGCCACCCAAGACCGCTGCCATTCCTTCAATAGTAGTTCGCACAATATTGTTGTAAGGGTCTTTACTGGTCAAGCTGACACCCGATGTTTGGCAGTGGGTGCGCAGCATTAATGACCGCTGATCTTTAGGCGAGAATTTCTCCTCCATTAAGGTTGCCCATAAAATACGTGCAGCTCTAAGTTTGGCAATTTCCATAAAGAAGTTCATACCAATGGCAAAGAAAAACGACAGGCGTGGAGCAAATTTATCCACGTCCATACCGCTATTAATTGCGGTGCGCACATATTCAATACCGTCGGCAATAGTGTATGCCAGCTCTTGAACGTTGGTCGCACCCGCCTCTTGCATATGGTAGCCGGATATCGAAATAGAGTTGAATTTAGGCATGAGTTCAGCGCTATAACTTATAATATCGGATACGATCCGCATGGAGGGTTCAGGTGGATAAATGTAGGTGTTACGCACCATAAACTCTTTGAGGATGTCATTTTGCAACGTACCCGCAAGTTGCTCTGGTTCCACACCCTGTTCTTGGGCAGCAACGATAAAACTAGCCATGACTGGCAACACTGCGCCATTCATGGTCATTGAGACAGAAACTTTATCAAGGGGAATGCTATCAAAAAGTATTTTCATGTCTTCAACAGAATCGATGGCAACACCCGCTTTACCCACATCGCCCTCTACTCGAGGATGATCAGAGTCATACCCTCTGTGAGTGGCTAGGTCAAAAGCAACCGACAAACCCTGCTGCCCACCCGCCAAATTTTTTCGATAAAACGTATTAGATTCTTCCGCCGTGGAAAACCCAGCATATTGGCGAACAGTCCAGGGCCGTCCTGCATACATGGTCGCTTTGGGGCCACGCTTAAAAGGCGCAAAACCTGGTAAATTGTCCATATGGTCAATACCGACGATATCTTCGACCGTGTAAAGAGGCTTGACAGCAATACCTTCAGGTGTCTGCCAAGTCATTTCATCAGTCGTACGACCTTTGGTCTCTTTTTCGACTAATTTTTCCCAATCTTTGACTGTAGGACCTTTTTTATCGGTCATCACTCTGTCCACCCTGTGAATCTGTTAGTTACTGCTAGGTTGCAGCGAATTTTCTAAACTGCACTATGCCGTAGCCTCGACGTGATTAGTAGGTCTATTTCCAACACAATAACTCACATTTATTGCCAAATAGTTAGGTAATTTTAACATTTTTTGTGATAATATTTAATTAAACTCACAATTTATTTATTTTTAAGGTGCTCTAGTCAGCTAAACTATTTATATGGCCACTATTTGTCAACATCATGTTATTGCCTGTATGTACGGGATCCGGGAGCAACATCTCGCGCAGCGCCCCATTTTAGAGCGCGCAGGGATTAATCCCAATGTCTTAATCAGAGAGGGGCAGCGTGTTCACACAGAACAGGTGGCACGCCTATTTAAGGGCGTCCAAGAATGTTTAGATGATGAGTTCATGGGGTTTACTCAGCATGGCTGTAAGGTCGGGTTATTCGCTACTATGGGAGAACTGGTTAACCGGTGCGCGACCTTGGGTGAGTTATTGGTCAAAGCTGTTGATTTCTATAACCTAATTAGTAGTGATATACCTATGCAGCTAACTGAGTCAGAAGGGAACGCAATACTGGGCTTTAATATGGACCAGCCCCACCTAGATCCCGAGAACTTTATGACCGAGTTTTGGTTGGTTATCTGGCATAGATTTCCGAGCTGGTATATCGGCGAGCCGATCAGGCTACAAGAAACACATTTTACCTTTAACCCACCACAGCATAGGGGTGAGCTGCAGATTATGTTTCCCTCTAAACTGCATTTTAATAGCTCATCCAATCGCCTCATTTTTGATCGTCACTACCTGGATAAACCATTGGTCAGGTCAGATCAAGAATTAGCTAACTATGTTGAAAATGCACCGGCAGACGTAATGACCATTCCGGGCTCAGATACTATTTTAGAGGCCCAAATAGAGCGTATTATTAGCCAGAGACATCCTGATCGCTTGGTCTTTGCCAGTATCCATAAATTAGCGAAGGAATTAGGCATGAGCTCTCAAACTCTGCATCGTCGACTAAAAGAGAGCGCGACTAGCTATCAAAAAATAAAAGATAACTTACGCAGAGAGGTCGCGATAAATAAATTAATTCACGAAAAACTATCCGTTGAAAGAGTGTCCGAAGCCGTTGGATTTAGTGAACCACGCTCTTTTACTCGAGCCTTTAAGCATTGGACTGGACTGACACCGCGAGAATATTGTAAGCAAAACTCATGACCTTACTGAACAAACCAAGTACCCTATGAAACAGTCATCTAATAGAGGCATAAAATGACTACTAAAATCAGATTAACTCAATTCAGTCATGGTGCGGGGTGCGGCTGTAAAATCGCGCCTGATCTACTCGAGACTTTTTTAAAAACCGACTTTATTCCCATACCCGATGCAAACTTGCTAGTAGGTAATAGCACCAAGGATGATGCCGCAGTTTATGATCTTGGTGATGGTAGCGGCGTTATCAGTACTACAGACTTTTTTATGCCGATTGTTGACGATCCCTTTGAATTTGGTCGAGTAGCCGCAGCCAACGCCATTAGTGATGTTTATGCCATGGGGGGTAACCCTTTGATGGCTATCGCGATCTTGGGCTGGCCCATTAACACTCTCGGCGCCGATGTAGCGCAACAAGTTATTGATGGCGGTCGTCACGCCTGCAGAGACGCCGGGATTCATCTGGCAGGAGGTCATTCGATTGATGCCCCAGAGCCTATTTTTGGCTTGGCTGTCACTGGGCGGGTACAGATTGAAGAGTTGAAAAAAAATTCCACTGCAAAAAGTGGTGATCTTTTATTTCTCACTAAACCTCTCGGTGTGGGCATTTTGACAACGGCTGAAAAACAAGGAAAGTTACACTCTGATCACAGCCGTTTAGCCGTGGAGAGCATGATGCGTCTAAATACAGTAGGCGGTGAATTAAGTGCGGTGAAGGGCGTGACCGCTATGACTGATGTCACGGGTTTTGGTTTATTGGGACATTTACTTGAGATTTGCCAAGGTAGTGAACTTAAAGCAAGACTAAATTTAAGCGCAGTGCCTGTTTTAAATAGTGCTGTTTATGACTACATAGACTTAGGCTGTGTATCTGGTGGCAGCCAACGTAACTGGCAGAGTATCAAGAACCTCGTATCTGGAACGGACCCAAAGACTCAAGCATTACTATGCGACCCACAGACTAGTGGCGGCCTATTAGTTTGCGTTGAGGCCCACGCCGTTGATGAGGTTAGGGCCTTACTTAAAGCGGCAGACTGTTATCAGCATCCCATAGGACAGCTTGACGATTTTGTAGCAAATCAGCCTTGGATAGAGTTCACAGATTGAATCATTTAAGGCTACCCTCAACCGCTGAGTATCAATCTTTGCTATTGGGTAATATCCCCATGATTGACGTTCGTGCGCCCATTGAATTTATAACCGGTGGCCTGCCATTTGCTACAAATTTACCCTTTATCGTTGACGATGAGCGTCAAGAAATCGGCATATGTTTTAAGGAGAAAGGCCAGGAAGCCGCCCTAGCTCTCGGTCATAAACGAGTTAATGGCATAGTGAAAAACCAGAGAGTAGAGGCTTGGCAGTTGTTTTTAGTCGAGCATCCTAATGCCGTTCTCTATTGCGCTCGAGGTGGCCTACGCTCTCAGTTGAGCCAACAGTGGCTCGCTGATGTCGGCATTACTTGCCCGCGTATCGAGGGTGGCTATAAATCACTGCGAGCCTTTATGCAGCAGTCTTTGGTCCACTGCTGCGAAACACAAAACTTTGTCTTGCTGTCAGGTATGACTGGTACCGGAAAAACTGACATTATAAAAAGCTTGGACATCAGTATCGATTTGGAAGGTGCGGCCAATCACAAGGGTTCTAGCTTCGGTCGGCCTTTGGGTGAACAGCCAGCTCAAATTGATTTTGAAAACCAAATTATTTTAGATTTAATGCAGGTTCAACATAAATACCCAGAGCGCAGTATTATTATCGAAGATGAGAGCCGCAATATTGGAGGTCGCCATCTTCCACAACCTCTAACCGTAGCCATGGCAGAAAGTCCAATGGTAGTTATTGATTTACCTTTTGAGGAGAGAATCGATAAACTCTGGCAGGAATATGTCATCGAACGCTACCAACAAACCATGGCCTACCATCAAGAAAGTGGCGAGCAGATCTTTGCTGATTATCTAATTGATAGTCTATTACGTGTTAAAAAACGTCTTGGTGGCGAGCGCACTAAAGAGATACTAGCCCTTATGGAAGGAGCCATTAAAAGTCAACATCAGGATCAGTTTGCCAGTCATCGCGCCTGGTTAGGGGCTATCACTGCCGACTATTATGATCCAATGTATCTGTATCAATTAGATAAGCGCAAGCATCGCATCGCTTTTCGCGGCAACCACCAAGAAGTTATCCAGTGGTTGCACGAAAAGCAATAATTTCTAGCGCGGTTGCATCCTCACACCGCCATCTAGGCGAATAGTCTCACCATTTAGATAGCTGTTTTCAACAATATGCACTACCAACTGACCGAATTCAGAAGGCTCACCAAGACGTTGTGGGAAAGGGATATTAGCAACA
>Ga0308019_10000142_pt1 | contig 43489 bp, 38 predicted proteins | sample Neamet284_FD_203135 | JGI IMG/M metagenome (GOLD analysis project Ga0308019, IMG submission 203135) | Marine microbial communities from water near the shore, Antarctic Ocean - #284 | ecosystem: Environmental > Aquatic > Marine > Unclassified | place: Southern Ocean | collected 2014-10-01
GCCAGCATCGGAAGAGCGGAGGGTGTTGCCTGGGCAGTTGCGAGTTTGAGTTGAAACAACGCCGTTCGGGCATTGAGCGAGATCCATGAAGTGAGATTGGATGTTTCCAGCGCCACCGTAGCCTTGGCCGTACAATCCAACAGGGATGACACCGGCAGTGAGGCAGTTGTCGTGTGCTTCTTCGATTGAAGTCAAGTCATCGGCTTGTTGTGATGGGTCGCCGTCTTTTGGTCCTTCATCGGAAACAGGGATGACGATCTTGGTTGCGTTTGGATTCCACTTGTGATCATCTTGAGTTGGAGGATTTCCAGGGACGTAGCCGGAAGCATCCTTCCATGAAAGGCAAGCCCAGTTCGATCCAGGGCCCCAGTCTTCACCGGAGAATCCAGAGTAACTGTTGCCGTTGTAAACGGTTGCAGGGAGGGTGCGAATACCACCAGAGTTGTCACCATCGAATTGTCCAAGAGCTGTGTTTCGAGGACCGGAGTTTTGGTTGTATCCAGCGCAGTTGCCGGAACTTGCAGCGCCTGGGAGGGATGTACCGAGTCCATAGATGGTCTCAAACACGGTCATGTTTGCTGTTTCGAGCATTGGTTTGATGCCTTGGAAGTAACCGCCAGAAGCAAAGTTTCCGCCGTAAACGACCGTGCAGATGTCGGCCCATTCGGAGTACATCGAACCTGAGGTGTCAACGATGAAAGCAAGTTCGACTTTTCCACCGCGAGTGTCGTCCCACGCAATTTGGACGTAGTCGTTTGCATCGACCACAACATCCGGGTGGCCTTTGTGGCCGATGATTGGGGTCAACAGGGTGTCATCAAACAGAGTCACTACAGATCCTGTCGATGCATCGGGTTGGAGCATGGTGTAGTAGATTTGAGGTTGATTGAAGAAACGGGACAATTCGTCATAGGAGTCTTCCCAAACGATGTGGGCGTTGCCTTGACTGTCGAGGTCAATGGCTGGCCAGTCGCGGTTTTGGGAGCGCATGGAGACGACGTGGTCGTCGATGGCACTGATTGAACCGTCGTCGCTTGCAGAGCCATCCATAGGTGTAGCCCATGGATTGAGCACCGTGTAGACAATCTTGTGCTGGCTGGATTTGTCAGTCCATACAACGTGAAGGCGGTCGAGATCGTCGACAACCATGTCTGGATGCCAAATCTTGTGAAGTCCTGGGTTGGTGATTTGGGTTGTGTCAATGAGTGTTTCACCACGGGGTGAAATCATGGAGTAGTACAGGTGGAGGTTGTTTCGAGTCCAGACCACGTGAACGTTTCCTTCGCTGTCAGAAGAAACAGCTGCTTGTTGATCTGCGGCTGTTCCACCATCGACGACCTGGATGGCATCGGTGATGACGACGGTGTTTGCAGTGACGGTGACGGTTGCCATCAACAAGGTTGACAGAACTGACAGCATCATGATTGATACGAGGCTAATTGACTTTATTTTTTGACCCATGTGTACACATCCAGTGGTAAGACCATCTTTTCCTCACTGTTATGGTACTTAACCGCGCCTGCCCCATGTCATTTTCAGACCTGCGGGGCGGTGGTCGCTAAACGGGGTGTTCAAGCCCATTCTGAAGGGTCGAAACCGGAGCCAAATGTCATCTTTTCATCGAATTCGACTTCGTGTTCTGTGGAGGATTCATTCGCCGCGCTCGAGGGTGCACTTTTACTGGAAGTTGCGCCTTTGGCTTTGGCCCAATCATCGACTGGTCCCGGCGTGCCTACGCCTGGGCCGTATGAATATTTGATTTCGTGGATCACACCGAGTTTTGCCAGCCAAAGGCGTCGCAGTGCATGCATGAATTCGTTCTTGGTAAGGCCGTCAAACCAAATTGGGAGGCTCACGTTAAACGCTTGTAACGGCCCGGATTTCTCTTTGCCATCGTGCCCCATGTGTATGCCCCAGTCGACCGCCGACCGGATGAGTTGCAACCTGCCTTCATGGATCCACTCAAGCCACTCTTCACCGTCTTCGACCATGTGTTTGGCCATCTCTTTTTGTTGGCCTTCATCCACCCGCGTCATGCTTGAGATGGCGACGAGGTCGCGTCCCTTTGGCACGACAACTGCGAACATATGGCCTTGGTTTCCCGAGGGGTATTTGATGAGGAAATGAGCTTCAGCGCGAGGGTCTTGTTGCTCTTTGACCGTAAGACGCTCTTGCTTCATCCAAGATTGAATCTGTTGGACAACAGCACTGGGGTTCATGATTAGCGGAGGAAGTTCTCTCGTTTGAACCGCACCCTTTCTCAAAGACTCATTTTGTTCATTTCAGAGTTCAAGGTAGCGAGGGCTCCTCGGATGTTTTGACGTTGAGCGCCCCGAACTGTCAGCCGGGCAATCACCCTTTTCAAATCAGACCAATCGTCCCAGAATTTGGAGACGACGCGCCCGCTTAACCAAAACACTGGAAGCATAGAAATGCCGAGGGCGGTGGTGGCTAGGGCCTGTGAAAAGGCCCCTGTTCCAAAGGCAACGGTCCAATCGAAACCAATGAGATCGTGGAGGGGTTCGGCGTTGTAGCATGCCAGCCACACCGCAAACGCTGACAAAACGGGCCAGAACATAAGCGAACCAAACATGGCAGCAAGGAAGTGATAGGAGGTGCGAGCATCCTGACCTTCATCGGTCGAATCACCAAGCAAGCGTCCCATGATGATTTGACCACCGAGAGCATACAGGCACATCGGTATCATCAGCAAAGAGAATGGGAGTCGAAGCAGGGGGCTGATTGCCTTCAATGGATTGAAGGAACGGATATCGGTCCCGTTGGCATTCAAATCCCTACCATCAAGACCGCGATCACCAAGCAGGGTCGCAGCGGCTTTGGCTGGCGGGAGAACAGGGTGTTCGATCGCTGGAACTTCGGTGTTCATGTACGAAAGGTCGGAAGGCTGCACAGCGTCGCGAAGCGCTCGTGCAGACAGGACTTCTTCGCGCCATGATCTGAGTGGCTGGCCTAGGCGACGGGCTTCAACATGGCCCATCAAATGCAACGCATCGTATTCAGCCCAATCAGCTGTGTTTGGCGTCAATGGGACGAGTTCGAGCCGAAGTTTGTCGCGGAGTGCTGTGACTTTTTCAGCCGGTGGTTCACTCCACTGGCCGCCCTTCACGGCCTCGACCAGTTCATCTGGAATGTCGTCATCAGTCAACTGCAATGGTGCACCATATTCGACCCACTCATCGGTACGGAACAACGCCCGATCACGGAAATGCAAACCGATTGGTATGACCGCTGGAAGCGGCAAACCTTCCGACTTGGCGATGGCTCCCGCAGCGAGAACGGTTCGCATTGGGCCGGTGCGGAAACGGAGCATGGAGGAGTCGCTGTGGCTCGTTCCTTCAGGGAACAACACGCAGCCAAACCCTTGTGAAATACCCGTGGCGAGCATGAGGAGTGAACGGCCGTTGATTTGGGTTGCTTCTTCTTCAGAACATCCACCGCGTAGCAATTCTGCTTTACGAACAACCGGTTGTACAGCCATTCGACGGGTCCACCAACTGAGCAGTGGGCGGGTAACCAAATCATGCCGGGCGCCGAGCACGAAGAAGCGGGAATGGTTCAGAGCGATGGCCAATGGATCTTGCAAACCGTTGGTGTGCCAAGCACAGCACAGGTTCCCTCGGTCGAGTGGGAGTGTGTTGCGCCCAGACACTTCCCTGGTGCGGAATTGTGCGGCTCGCACTCGCCGTGCAATCCACCATGCTGCATGAGTCCAGAAGAAAGAACCGGGTGTTGAACCGTCGTAATTCGGCAGGGGTGTGGACAATAATTTGCTCATTTTCATCTTGGTTGCCGACTTTGACAACACTGTCAGCGCTTCCCCGTGATGGTCGACTGCTCCGTCCTCTGTGCTTTGTGATGGCATCATTTTACGCACCTCTCAGGGTTGTGGCAAGTTGCCCGAGGGCCACATGGTCTGAGTCGCCCCCCATGGGTGGTGCTCGCGGCCACATGGCTTGCAAAGTTTTTCCACCATCAGAATGGATTCTAGGGAGAACATGGACGTGGACATGTGGCACTTCTTGGCCGGCAAGTGGGCCATCATGAACACAAACGGTGAAGTCATCTGTTTGGAAAAGGGCAGAAAGTCGAAGCTGTACGATGGAAACACCCTCGAACAAAGCATCTCGCTCTTCTTTTGTGAGATCAGAAAGATGTTGTTTGCCGGTCCGAGGGACGACCAGCGTATGGCCTGGGGTTCGAGGGAAAATATCCAAGAAAGCATACCACAATTCGCCTTCAGCAACCTTGTGTGAAGGGGTGTCGCCTGCTGCGATTGATTCGAACAATGTCGGCTGGCCCATGGTTGTGCGAGCGCTTGCTCCTTTTCAGTGATGCACCGGCGAACACAGCAATTGTGCTCATTGTGGGGGAAGGACCCAGTTGCCTGTGCTGCCCTTCCGCAAACCAAGGCTGGATGTGCTTCCGGTTTGATCAACCAGTGTGTGGTGCAAGAACGCTTCATCTTGTTCTGGGAAATCGCTGCGGGTGTGCATGCCTCGGCTCTCTTCGCGAGCAAGTGCTGATTGTGCTGCTGCAAGGGCGAGTCGGATGCCTGCTTGCACGCGGCTGATTTCAACGAGGTTGGTGTTGGCAATCAAGGAAGACTGATCGAGGTGAAGGGTTTCTGCCATGATGCTAAGCGCGTCAAGAGATTCGATGCTGCTGGTCAGTGACTGGGCGTTTCGCTTGCCAAGAAGTGCTTCTTTGGCAGCTTCGCGGAGTTTGGTCACGACCGACCCTACTCGAACAACGGTTTCTGCATCCAAGCCGTTCATGGCACTGTAATCTGATTGCGCACGTGCTTCTTCTTCGAGCGATGTTTCTGAGCCGCTATGGCTTCTGTTTTGGACCCATTCGCCAGCGTGTTCTCCTGCGGCACTGCCGCCGCCAAGATCGTCGAGGAGTTGATTTCCTGGCAGAGCCATGGCGCCATGGAAGCCTGAGCAAGATGCATTGCCTGCAGCGTACAAACCGGTGAACCATCGGGACCAAACACCGTTGACAGCGCGACCGTGTTCATCAACAGCAACGCCCCCAATCGAAAGGGTTGGTCGAACTTCGACGCCTATGGTTTGTTTTGACATGTCAATGCCGGTGCGTTGAGCGACCAAGCGGAAGGCGCCAGACCACCATGAGGATGCATCGCCAAGGTGGCGGGCATCCAGAACGGCTTGTGTTGCGCCTTCGACTGCGGCGCAGACAGAGGAGACGCTCCCATCACCAATGTCCAGTTCTGAGCCATTGGCGTCGTGGAGGGTTGCACCAGCGCTCAAGAGACCAGTTGACAACACCATCGAGGTGTCCGTTACTCCAAGAGGTGAATGACTCATAAATTCCATGTTTCGCAATGAGAGTCCTGCCCGAAGTGCAAGGTCCATGCCAAGACCGATGGCACCATGGCTGATGACGCCTTCAAAGCCTTCATCAGCCAAAATAACGGCCTTTGCCTGAATTGAAAGGATCCTTCCGTTGATCATATCGGCGACGGTTAAACCATGCACGGTGTGGTTCGAGTGGATGAGTGAAAGAGGAAGGTGATCTCCGCGGCGAACGACGCCGTGGCGCATGCATTGTTCTTCGAGTGTCTTTTGCATTTCTCGGCCTGTTGCATCGCCTGCGTCTGCAACCCGTGGCTTTCCATGGCCCATGGCTCTGGCAACTTGGGGGAGACCGGTTGGGTCGCGTCGGAAGTTGACACCCCAGCGTTCCATAAGATCGAGTTGGCGAATGGCGTCTGCCGTTCGTTGTGCCACGATGTCTTGATCCGAAAGGAACGCACCGTTCCGGATTGTATCTTCTCTATGACCGCGGTTGTTGGATTCTTGGATTGGTGCTGCGAGGCCGTCTCGACCAGCGTCTGTGACGCTGCCTAGAGCGTTTACTGCGATCATTAACGTTGAGGCCCCTTGCTTGGCAGCAGCTGCAGCCGCACGAAGTGCTGCTGGTCCGTCGCCTACTACTATGATGTCCCATGCTTCCATGAACCCACAACCGGTAACCCTGCCCAAGCATGACTTGTCCATAAGGTGCTCGCTTCGCCGGGTTGCTCAGCAGTTGACGATGAAGGGTCGTTCAGCAATAAAAAAAGGTCACTGAGGGGTGGGCAATGGTTTTGCAACTCATGTTACAACCTTTGGCAAAGGCAACTCACCCTTGCGCCGAGCGATTTCTAAATTCCGGGTACGAACCTTGCTTTGACTGCCTCCACTCCGGCGAACTTCAGTCCGCACGACTTGGGATTCCAGAACAATTCCATCATCGCTCCTGAGGATAACCTGAACATCTGCCGAGCCAGAGAAATGCTTTGGCCAGGCAACGCCAATCCAAAGCACGACGCCTCGTTCAAGGTAACGAGGGATCCAATCCAGAGCATCGTCTTCAGATGGGTGCGAAAGGCTAACTGCTTGACGAGGCGGTGGGCATGGGCTCAATTCAAAGCGGTGGTCTCGTGTTTCTGGCTCACCATTTGGCGTCAGAACCTCGACGCGAACATGGCGCTCTGTGAACGTTTGATTGTTGAGGAGGATGAACAGGTTGCCAGCGCCTCCGTGGCATGTTTCGTCCAATGCCACATCCATTCGCCATTCTGCGCGCAGCAGCGGCGGGGCACCGGAGAGCAAGTCATATTGCAAGCGATCTAAGAGCAAGAAAGCGCCTGGTTGCCATCCCCGGGCGTGAGCGATCAATCGTTGAAGGCTGCGCCAATTGAAGCGGTTGTCATCATTCAACAGCAACGCTGGAACCCGGTCGGCAAGGATGAAGGCCTTGAATTCCTCAATGGCCATGTCGACTCCGATTTCTTCTTCCATGTGAAGGTGAAGAATGTACAGCAAACGTTCGAGGGCTTGCTTGGGAATGTTGCCAGGAATCAAGGCTTTCTTGAATGAACTTCGCCATTCCTCCCACTCGAGGGAGAGGTCGGGATCCAAGTGGGCCTCGAGAAGATCGCCTAACACGCTGCCAAGTTGAGTGGGGTGGTGCGTTGGAGCGTGGAACACAAGTGAAGGGAACGTGTCGCCTTGCTGACGGACGAAATCATAAGAGAACACAGAGTGAAAGGTTTGAGCAATTCCCCCAGTCATCGCTACCAAGAGCGCCAAATTCCAGGCCAGTGAACTCGGCTGAAACACTGAGGCCAAGATCAAAAGTGCGAATGTGACGCCAGACAACACGCTGGCCATGAGGTTGTTTCTTCGCTGATCACGAAGACTTTCGAGGATGCGGTCCATGCCCGGCTGAGCACGCAGAGCATGTTTCTTGCCCGCTTCAACGCCGCCTTGTTCGCGAAGTGATATCCTCGCTTGCATGGCTTGCCAAGCAGCTTCACCAGCAATCACACTCGGTGCAACTGCAACGACAACTGGAATGATGAGGAAAAAGATCCACCCTCCCGTCGATTCCATCAACGAAGGTTCAAGCAAACTGATGAAGGCGAAAAGGGAAAGGAAAAATCCGTTGAGGGAGCGCCAAAGCATGAGCGATGGTTTTCGAGCGAGTTGCCCGACCAGTAAGCGGCGCTTCTCAAGAATAATCCACTGCCGTTTGGTGTGCTCCAAAGGATCTTCAGCGTGTTCAAACCCTTCTCCGTAAGGGTCTGGCAGGGAGAGGATTTTCTCAAATCCTGGGCCTTTTGCGTCGCTGTCAACCATGGCCCTCATGCACGGACGGGCCGTCGTTGAATTTGGCTCTTGCCTTTCAAAAAGAGACTCGAACGCGAGTTTCGATGCTGCTGCGAGAGAGGGGAGCGGACGTGCCAGGATTTGAACCCGGGATCTTCGGCTTAGGAGGCCAACGCATTATCCAGCTATGCTACACGCCCAATCTGTGCGGTTGGCCCTTCAATCAAGATGCTTTCGCATGGGCATGCCTTTCCCCGATTTTTGCCACCTTGAGCAAAAATCGTTCAAGTTCAATGCGTCCCTGAGTCGTCTTGTGCAACGCAACATCGCACTCTGCAAGTTCGACGAGAAGTTCGGTGAGCATGTGTTCTTCGAGTTGCATTCGGCCCGCCGTGAGCAGGCGGTGGAAGTGCACGACAACATCTTCTGGTTCGAGGTTGTTCTCGCCCATCACCAAATCGAGGGCTCCCATGGCGCCTTTGAGCACCCTTGAGTTCTTGGCGCCCTGCTTTTCCCAACGCCAGTCGTGAATGCGGTTGCGCAAGGCTTCTTCAAGCACATGTTGCATCTCCCGAACGGAAGTCGCAGCCATGAGTGATTGGAGGTTTTTCCGATCATCGAGCATGCTTCGATGACCGAGCAATTCAGTGACAAAGATGGCTTTTCGGAGGTTGCCGTCGGCGATGTGGGCGATGTCACCCAAAATACCACGCGTCGTGGTCAACCCTTCCTCGGTGACAAGGGCTGCAAGACGCTTTTCAATGTCGTTGCGTGAAGGTGGCGGGAGGCGAATATGTTGGGTTCGGCTACGAAGGGCTTCGATCACCCTTGATGGGGTGTGCGATGTGAAAATAAAACGGGCGCTGCCGCTTGCGCTTTCCATCATTCTGCGAAGGTAGGACTGGCGGATCGTGCCAAGGTAATCTGCGTCTTCAATGACGATTAAGCGTGATACTGGGGCTCTGCCATTGTTGGTTTCTGGTGTCGACTCTCTTCCCGCCGGCGCTGGGCTTGTGGAAGCTATGCCGGAAAACGAGGCATCGTAGGCGTCCAAACTTGTTCGCCCGGCCAACGTATCGTTGGAGGAAGCACCTTCAGGACGCAAAAACTCTTCGAATTTCGTCATGGCTCCGGACGTCCGGGCCAGATCCCTCGCTTGGAGAACGTGTGTGCGGGCTTGCCACGAAGGTCCCAATACTTGGCGGGCAATGAGGCGCCATGTGGCAGTTTTTCCAACACCTGACGGCCCGGAAAGAAGCAAGTGAGGCGGATTCGCCTGGATTGAAGTCCTTTCAATCGTCGATTTAAGTGCGTCAGGATACAACAGTTCGTCAAAACGAACCGGTGCTTTTGTGACAAGCCAACTCGACATCGAATTCAACTGAGCGTCAGCGGTCTTTCAACCCTGCGTGTGTAGGAGGTTCACTCTGCGACGAGGCGCTTAGTGCCGTTGCGGCGGAGTTTCATGAAGATACGAGATCCACATGCCTTGCAACTGATACCATTGCGTTCGCGGTGGAACGATTCAAGACTGCCACAAACTGCGCATTTGTAATCAACGAGTTCAACCATAGTGTTCTACTCCGAATCCTCCGACCGACCACCCTCTCTTGAACCTGTCCGTCGCGAGAACATCGGGAAACAAGGCGGGTTTCGGAATTCAGCGCTCCGCTTGGGCCATGCCGCCAACAAGGGGCGGGACCATGCGAATCTTCTGAACTGCACTGAAATCCATTGCTGCGACGTCGTCGGCAGCAACCATTGTGTTGTCAACAAACACCCATGCTGCGTTGCTTTCGCTTGCTTTCTGGGCGATTTCTGTTTGGGTCATTTGAACGACGCTGTGGCCGCTGGCGTCAGCGATCTCAACGGAGAACATCTGGTCTGTGCCACCGACAAGGCCTGGCATCAGCTTGAACTCAGTCGCTGCATCGAGCTCCATATGCTCGAGTTCGGCGGCTGAAACTAGGCGATCGTTGACGAACACCCATGTTCCTGGGGACGCAGTCGCTTTGGCGACAATCTCCGGTTTGGTCATTTGTGCGACGGTGTGACCCGAGGCATCTGCAATCTTCACTTCATACAAAATTTCACTCATGTGTAATCTCCTCTGAGAGAAGAAACATTTCACAGTGTATAAAGAATTGAATTTGATTCAAAATCAGACATTTGCCAGCAAGTCGAGGCGCAATGGGGTTGGGGTGATGAAGCGGGCGTGGGTTTCGTTGTCCATGCCACAGTTTCGGACATGGGTGCGGAGCAAGGTCAATGGGGCAGACCGAGGCTGAAGCCCCCGGCGGTATTCGTTGATCACTCCGAGCAATTCTTGGCGTTCATCGCCCGAGAGGCTAGGGCTTATTCGGCCAAGCACACGTTCCATGGCATGAGCGATTGGCCCTGGCTTGGTGAGAACGTTGAGGGACTTTTGGGCGGCCGCCATGTATTCGAACGCCACGTTTTCTGGATGATCGCCGCGGTCAAAGGCCTGAGCAATGAGACGCCCCAAGTTGCGTTTTGCGTTCGGTGAACGGCTGATGAAGAACAATTTGTTGGAGTCGTGGAACTGCGCTATTTTATTTGCAGTCCAACCACCACGGGCCTCTTCGAGCCACAGCGAAAAGAATTCGACTCTAGCTAGGAAATGCTCTGCTTGGAGTGGATCGCTCAGGCTGACTTCTTCGATGACTGGGATGTGAGGGTTTAGCGTCGTGAAAACAAGAGCAAACAAGCCTGTACCGTCATTGCTTGCTTCGATCTGACCCTCTTCGGTGACCTTTATGCGTTCCAAGCCGCAGCTAGCAGAGCCGCTCTTGAACACGAATCCACAAATGCCGGCTTTGGTCAACGCATCGGATTGCAACTCTGCATAGTCGATCATGTCTTGTGAAAGATCAGTGTTGTTGTTTGAGTCAAGAAGATGGATTCGCCCGTCCCTTTTGACAAGGCGGGTGGTTGCACGTGGGGTGGTCATGCCGATCCCAACCTCTGGGCAAACGCCGACCAAGTCCAAGTGGCGGGACCACGATTCGGTGAGGTTCCGGGCCTCTGCATGTTCGCCGTTGTGACGGACCTTTTGGCCGAGTAAGCACGCCGAAACTCCGAGTTTTGGCCTGGTGGGCATGAATCAAAAAAGTCCCCGTCAGTATATGAACAACTGTTTTCTTCGAATTTTTAGGTTCAAAACCAAGGAACCTGGAAGAGAAGTGTGGCGCCCACTCCGGGAATTGAACCCGGGTCGCAGGAATGACAATCCTGCATGATAACCTCTACACCAAGCGGGCTTATGCAATCCCTCCGGTACGGAACGGCTATTTAAGCCGCGCCGTGTGGCCCAAATGGGGAGTTGTCCATGGCAGGAAAAAAAACCTCTGTAGAACAGACACGTGAACAAGAGAAGTTGGCACAAGTTGGCAACATGCTCGATGCTGCATTTGGCGATGTAGGGGGATTGCAAGTTGCCCCTGAAGAGAAAGAAATAGCCCCTGAGCCTGCGGCTGAGCCAGAACCGATCGAAACTCCTGAGGCCGATCCAATTGAGATTCCTGATTCGGAATCTGTTGAAGAAGATGGTCCAGAGGCGGAACCTGCTGAAGAGCCAGAAGTTTCCAAAACACCGCCACCAGGTCCATCGGGCCCTCCAAGTGGCCCGCCCTCCAATCCACCATCGGGCCCTCCAAGCAGCCCTCCAAGTGGCCCACCCTCCAATCCACCATCGGGCCCTCCAAGCAGCCCTCCAAGTGGTCCACCCTCCAATCCACCATCGGGCCCTCCAAGCAGCCCTCCAAGTGGCCCGCCCTCCAATCCACCATCCGGTGGCCCTCCAAGCGGCCCATCCAGTCCGCCATCCAGTCCGCCATCCAGCGGTCCTCCAAGCGGCCCATCTTCTGATCCTGTGAACGAAGACGAAGTCCCTGTTGACGGCGAAGTCGAAGCAGAAACCGTCATCGAAGAAGACTCAGCGCCTGAAACCGAGGTCCCAGAAATTGTTTCTGAACCTGAAGAAGTGGCTGAGGAACATCCGCCGGTCGAGGAAGAAACCGAAGAAGCATCGTCTGAACCTGTTGCAATTGAAACAACGGTTGTACCCGATGTTAAAATTCCAATTCAGACCCCGCAGCCTTCGCCAAACCGGACAAGCGCTGCAGAAGCTGAAGTCGCTCGTCTCTCCGCTGAAGTCACACGCTTGCGCCAATCTATGGCCGGTGCCACTGAAGTGATCGAAGGTCTCGAAACACCACCAATGCCTCCTGCTGTTCTGAAGGACATCGTCATCGATGCTCACATCGTCAGCGATTTTGCTCGGCTCGCTCGACAGCTTGATCGAGAACAACTGATCCGTGCTACAATGGGAACCATTGCAATGCTCCACCCCGATCAACCCGGTGTGATGATTTCCACGCGCAACATGGCCATGCTCCCTCGACTCGATGAACGCGGTTTGTGTGCTGCTCCCCTTGGTGGAGAAGCCCCCCCATTTGCCCCTGAAGATTGGCGCTTGTTAGAAGTCGTTCTTGCTTCGGCAAGCCTCGCAACCGGAGGGCCAGCTGCTGTGATTCATTCACACGGAGCCTACACCACCGCCGCAAGTTGTGAGAAAGACCTGGTTGTTGTTTCGCCAATCGATGAAATCGGCAAGCGCAGCATCGGCAAGGTCGTCATCGTCGATCCAGATGATGAAAACCCAGACGACTTCCTCCGCCAAATCGCTGAAGCTTTGCAACAAGGCGGCATGCGTTGCGTCGTTGTTCGTGGACGTGGTGCTTACGCTGTTGGCCGAGACTTGGACCAAGCATGGGCGAACGCTGCGATGGTTGAACACAGCATGCGAATTGTGCTGCTCGCTCGTCAAGCAAATCTCAAGATTTGAATGCGATTCATTGACCATCAAGGTCGATTGATTCAGGCAAAGCGCGAAGATCTGCGTTTGTTTCTTGAAGGGTTTGAACCGTCTTACCAAGGTCTTCATTGATTCGAAGGTCTTCGAGTTTACGGATTTGTGGATTGAGCCTTTGGAATGAACCAACGCTGCTGTTGTAATGTTCATTCATCTGTGTCAGTTTTTGTCCAACCTTTTCGTAATGTTCAGTCCATGTTGCAAATCGTTTGTACAGTTCGCGGCATGCTGCAAGTGCTTCCCTTGTGTTCTCGGCTTGTTCGGATTGGCGCCATTGGAAAGCAATGGTGCGCAACAACGCCAAGAGAGAAACTGGTGAGGCGATAAGGATGTCATTTTTCATTGCGAATTCGTGCAAATCAGATTGTGTGTCAAAGGTGACGGCGAGCAGTGCTTCCGAAGGGACGAACATGATCACGTGCTCAACATCGCCACCAACCGAATCACGGTAGCCTTTGGATTTGAGTTCATTCACACGGCCGCGCATCGCTTTTGCGTGTTGGGCGATGAGGGCTTTTCTGCTTTCATCGTCTTCTTGGTCAATCGCTTCAAGGAAATGCTTTGCTGTCGCCTTGGCATCGATTGGAATCCGACCGCCCCCGGGGAGATTGACGATGAAATCTGGCCGTTTTCCATCATCTTGGCCTTCTTGTTCTACAAAATCAATGCCTTCTCTAAGGCCAGACATCTCGAAGATGTTGCTTAGGCTGACTTCGCCCCAGTTCCCTCGGGTGCCAGAACTCTTGGTGAGCGCCGTCGTGAGGTTGTTCGCCTCTTTTCCGAGAAGATCGGTTCGAACGGAAAGTTGCTGGATATGACTTTTGATATCGCCGTAGGCTTCCGAGCGTTCTTTTTCCATCGCCTTTGTCGTGTTTTGAAGGGCGCCAAGTTGTTCGACGATTGGCTTGAGAAGATTCTCAATGCCATCCTTTGTTGACTTGAGTTCACCTGCATTCTTTTCTCGGTCCAGATCAAATCTTTGTTGGGCGAGCGTGAGGAGATGGGCCGTGTTTCGTTCCATTTGCTGGGCGGAAACATCTGCAAACCGACCTTCGAGGTCGACTTCCGGCGATGTTTGTTTGGACACGAGTGCCTCGAGATGGGTTGTCTGAGCTTTCGCTTGTTGTTGATTCAAATACCGATTGACCGCGAAAAATCCGACGATGAAAAGGAGAATGAGGACGAGGTCTGTGCTGATTTCCATGAGGCCACCAGTTCCACTTGATGGCGACCCATTATCAAGACTCGCTTGAAGTATCAACCTGAAGGTGTTCGCCTTCAATCCGTGTTGGATAGATTTTCAGATCTTTCGGCTTTGACAGTTTACCGAGCAATCTCCCATAGGCTGGGAAGATTGGGAAGGGTGACCATTCGACCAAGTCGCCATCGCTCAGCTGGTGTGTTGTTTGGTGAAGTGGGCATCGGATGCAACCATCTTTGATCTTCCCACCAATGGCCAACGGCCATCGCATGTGACGGCAGAGTCCTTCGGTGGCGATGTACTCACCATCGATGTTACCGACCATCAAAACCTTGGCACCAATGGTGACCATTTTTGTTTTTCCGGGTTTCAATTTCTTCACTTTGATTGCGTTTTTCCAGTCCATGTTGTTCACTTCACCCGAGCATCTTTGACATACCACCATCGAGGTGGAACACTTGACCCGTGAGGTTGTCAGGTGCATGGCAAAGCAACCAATGCATTGTCGAAGCAATCTCTTCGGGTTGGTTGATTCGCTTGAGTGGAATCTTACCAACCGCTGCTTCTTTCATGGCATCAGATTTGAGGATTTGTTCGGCTAAACGGGTCTCGGTCAAACCGGGTGCAACGGCGTTGACTCGGATGCCTCGTTGGCTGTAGGTTGAGGCTGCGGTTCGAACCATTGATTCGATGCCGCCTTTTGCGGCAGCGATCGCTTCGTGGTTGACCAAACCAAGCGTTGCGGCAACGCTGGACGTGAACACCAATCGGCCACCACCGCTGCGAAGCATGGTCTTGCATGCGGTGGACAAGGTCAAAAAGGCACTGGAGAGGTTTGTGTGTATCACTTCGTTGAATGCGTCAAGTTTGACGGCATGAGGTGGCCGGATGAGGAGCGAGCCAACCAGGTGGGCAACTCCAGACAGACTTCCTCCACCGTTTTCCTTGGCTAAGACAACCGCTTTGAGGACCACTTCGGCATCCAAGGCGTCGCCTTGAACAACATGAGCGCCTTGATCTGCAAGGGACGAACAACGACCTTCATCGCGAGCCAACAAGGTAACAGAGTGGCCTTCATCAATGAGACGTTGGGCGAGGATGAGGGCGATATCGCTGCTGCCACCAACAATGAGATAGGATGCTTGCATGCGCTGAAATCCCTCGTTGTGCATTTATACTTCTGTTTTCGATGCGGCCGCATTGGAAGCGGCAACAAATCAAACAAATGATTCCAACAGGAACAGCACACCTAAACGCAGTGCGAGAATTGGACGGCTATGGTCCTCATGTCAGACATCGGTTGGTTCATTGGTCTTGGCGTATGGTCGGCGGTGATTGTGATGGCGATTAAACCGCTTCACGCTTACTTCATGAGCAAGGGGTGTGAAGACATGGTGGCAGTGTATTACAACCGTAAAATCGCCCATATGTTGGCTGGCGGCGTACCAATTGTTGCCGCACCGCTGGTGTTCAGTGACCCAATTTGGCCCCTCTTGGGCGGTCTGATCGGGGCTGCTGTGTTGACCAGCACCCACCTCATGGATCGACGCCTTTGGTGGATGCAAACCAAACAAAACATGAACGATGCCACGTTCTCACTGATGTTGGGTCTCTCCGTCTACGCTCTTTGGGTGTATTCCGATGAACCATGGTTGGCGGTGCTTCCGGCGTTCTTCATGGCGTTTGGCGATGGCGTCACAGGAATCATTCGCAACAAACTCTTCGCACGCCGGACAAAAAGCGCTTGGGGAAACCTCGGCATGGCGTTTGTTTGCTTGCCGGCAGGGTACCTGATCGGAGCTTCATTGAATCCTGCCTTACCGTTGTGGGGCGCTCTATCGGGCGCAGTTGCTTCGTTTGTTGAACGCTATGAATTCGGCCCAATCGATGACAATGTTCTGATCGTTGTCGCATCGAGTCTGGTCTTGCTCATCGGTCTCAGTGTTGGGCCATTGTGAGGCTCAGTCAACAATCTTGAGCAGATTGAACCGCTTACCACTGTGGCCCCATTCGACCACTCCAGGTTCCAAGAACCGGAAATATTTGGTGCCAAATTCGGTGCCAAAGTCTGGGTGTTCCGATTCAAGTTGCATGGCTAAGCGGGTGCTGTAGGCGCCCAAGGAACCGACCGCAGCAGTCCCAGCGATCCCGTCCACGAGGACTGGGTGGGGTGCGGATAATTGGTCTGGCCGGGGGGTGGTCATCGGATGGTCATCAATTTCTAACTGGAGGTTTTCTTCAGTGGCTGGTACCGTTTGTTTTTCCATGAGCCCTTTAGCGCTTGAGGGTATTTGAAAGTGGTGCTCACCGTTCTCTCAACTTTCTCAACTTATCTTGCAGGGCTGATTTCCTTGGGTTTTCGTCTGCAGGAGCCGATTTACTCGTGGCGGACAGTCGTCGTTCAAACACGTCGGCATCCCATACGTGGACATCACCGTTTTCACAACCAGCGACAATTCGGTCGCCTAAGCGTTGTAAGAAGCGAACGTGCATTGACTCATCTTCGGCAATGCTTGACCCGTCTTTACCGTTCAGAATTTCGAGGCTCCCCTCGATTCCTGACCACCTGGCTACCCAGTGACTGAGCTCACCTTTGACTGCAAAACCTTCACATTGCGCCTCGACTGGATGACCTTTGGAAGTCCACCCTGCATCGCCTTTGGACGCGTGGGCATGAAGGGTGCCCTGTTCATCAGCCGATATTGAGCCACCCTCAACACATGCAACGGATTCAACGCCGCTTGGAAGCGTGTACACGGTTGTGGCAGTGTCGTCAGACACGGTGCCATCAGCGTGGCCAAACAAAATGCGATCGTGATTCGAATCTCCGCTGGTCACGGGGCTGTCGACTGGTCCTTTGCTGTGCACGAGGGTCCCATCGGGTTGCACCAGAGCGAAACCACAACGAGGCCGTCCGAGTCCAATCCACAAATCTCCTTTGAATGACATCATGGTCCACGGGCGCTCGTCCATGCGTTGAATCCAATTTTGTACACCGTCAAGACCGAACGACCAGACCGCTGATTCGATGAAGTCATTGTGTTCAATATCGTAAACGGATGATACGGCGTACACCGTTCCTCCGTGCACAACCACTGCATCTGAACTGCCTTCAAGTGGGTGGGACCAACGGATTTCTCCAGTGGCTCGTTCGAGGCAAACAAGATGCAGACCTGCTGTGGCTACTAAGCAATCGTCGTGCACTGCGACATCATTGACCCGATCATTGAGTTGCGTGCTCCAGACAAGATCGCCTTGTTCGTTCCAGCGTTTGAAGGAGCCATCCCAGCCCCCAACCAGAACGGTGCCATCCTCTTCCAACGTGACCGACGCGACCGGTTCGCCAAGCGAACGGGTCATCCACGCCGAAGCCACGAGGTCCATGGACGGCTGTTATGCGGCGTCAACTTAACTTGGATGGTCAAGATGCATCGGGTAGGCAACGGTTAGCCGTTATGGCGGTTGTCCACCAGTGGTATTCTTGGGCGAGGTACTGCGAAGGAAAGCCCGAGCGCTACAAGACCAAACAGGCAGGCAGAGTAGTAGTGACCCATGCCGAAAAACGACAATCCCGCTGCCGTTCGTAACACGACGAGTGACCCGGTTTTGAGCGCCCAAACCGTGAACCCAGCTGCGATCAAAGCAAGCCCCATGAACCCGAAACCGATGGTGATGTAGACGCTTGCTGCCCCTGGATCCATCAGCGGATGTTCCATTTGATCAACGGTTCGATCGATGTTACGAATTTCACATTCCTCTGCTCCGTTGGAGCAAGGTGCCGCTGCAAAATCCTCTTGGGACGGAACGATGAAGTCCAATTCCGTGAAACCAATCGGTTCAATCATCGCAGGTGGAGACAGCAGGACGCGGTTGGCAAGCACGTCTCGTTTCCCATCGCGCTCGACGATGATGTCAACGCGCGCCAAACCAGGATCGAGGCGGTCAAATTCAAATTCACCGGATGCCCCGGTGAGCACTTCTGAATAATTCCAAATGCCGCCTTCATCCCACGAAACATACACTGTGGCGTTGACGAGGAACTCTCCCGTGTGATCTGAGACAGTGCCTCGGAAGGTAGCGGTTTCATCAGGGGCGGTCAACGATAACCGGTAGACAAACTCATCTGGACGCACAAGCCCTTCATCTGCCGAGGCATAATCCAGCCCGTTGAGGAACCCAAGCATACAGATGAACAGAACGAAGATTGCGATGGCTTTTCCCATTGGGTGGAGGTTCGGATCTTCAATGGTGAGCACTGCACCGGAGGATGAAAACATCATCGCGGATTGAGGTTCTTTCAATCCCGTCAGTTCGTCGATGTAGTCGTCTTTCTTCTCAGCCGTTTCGGAGGGAAGCTCCTCTCCTTCCTCGGCCATGTTTGAGGGAGGGGGCCGTCCTACTTGACCTCAATGCGACCTTTTGAGTGAGCAAGAAGGCGAGCAACGGCTTGTTCGTGAATCCAAACGGTCATCTCGATGGTACCGTCATCCATGCGTCGTGTCTCGGTGACAAGCCCTGCATCATAGACGTCCGAAACATACCCTTCGATGCCTCGGTTGTTGTTTTGTGAAGGTGGAAGAAGAATCAGATCAATCTGTGGACCAAACAGATGGAACAGAATGGCGTCTTTGAGGTCCTGCATGCCGGTTCCACTGTGTGATGAAATGACATAGGGTTCTGGCAAGCCAAGCGCAGCAACGGTGGCGATGGCTTCTTCGATTTTTTGTTCGGAGGCTTGGTCTGCCTTGGTGAGGACCGTGAGAACATGATGCTTGAGGGAGTGCACATCGCTTTGCCAGGGGAATTCGTCATCGATTTCTTCTCCGTAAAACCGCGTGAACACTTCTTGTCTTGAGGTGAAAAGTTTGCGCTCTAACTCGGTCGGTTCGTCGCTTGCGTCTGCTAGAATGAGCAGTAAATCGGCTTCCAGTGCCTCAGCAAGGGTGGCACGGAAGGCGTCGAGTGTGGCCGATGGTAAACGATCGATGAACCCAATGGTGTCAGCGAGGAGCACGCGTGGACTTGCTTCCATTCGTCCGAGGGTTGTTTCCAAGGTCGAGAACAGTTTGTCTTCAACGAGCACTTCTTTTCCAGAGAGGTTGAGGAAGAGGCTCGATTTGCCCGCGTTGGTGTACCCCGCGAGACCAACGGTCATGGCTCCGCTCCGAGAGCGTTGTCGGCGACGTTCTGATTGTGCTCCAGCGTGCTTTTGCTGGCGTTTCTTCAAATGAGCAAGCTCCCGGCCAATGTTGTCAATGGATGCCTGTAAAGCCGTTATACCACCGCCACCATAACCTGCTCGTTCACCCGTTGTTGATTGATTTGCCAGTTCCCTCAACACGGTTCGATCTGATTGCAGTCGGGCGATTCGCACTTGAGTTCGCGCTTCAATTGAGGCTGCATGAGAAGTGAAGAGGGCCAGAAGAAGTCGAACTCGGTCCCATACTTCGATCTTGACTCCATCGCTGACGCCCACCAATTGCCTCGGCGTTGCGTTCGTGTGGAGCAACACCAGATCGACGCCCGCCCATGGGTGGTCCTTTGGTCGGGTCGCAAGTTCGTCTGATACGTCTTGAAGGCGTCCTTTGCCAAAGTATCCACGGGGATCTTCGTTGCCAGGTTGGTGCAAGGTTTCAATGATGTGAATGCCCATTGTTCCAACCAGAGCAATGAATTCAGAAGCGTCTTCATCGCCCCTAAGAAGCAAAATCGCTTTGCGTCCTTCGTGGTTGGTGCGCGCTTCACCGAGGGTAACACCACCGGTTCCGGCTAGGATGTACGGGTCAGCGTCGTCCTTGGCCATGGTTAGCCGTTGAGTCATCGTCATAAGAGTCCACCTCAACCTCATCGCATGGTCGAAGGGCACCTCGTCACTGTGGAATGGTCTGGCGACAAAGCCCTTGGAACGGTTTACCTAGCTGCCGCTTCTCGTCCTCATTGCAAAGCTACGCTTTCTGAAAGCGACGAAAAAGCCCACCTCATGGTGCAAGTGCACCACACCTCGTTGCAAGAATTAAGAAACATCGTGGATGAATTGATGATCGCCTTTGCTGACATCGAAGGCGAATAATCAGTCCTTCAAGTCGAGGATCACCGGTGCGTGATCCGACACATCGAGTCCACCTTGACGTTCGATACGAATTGATTCAAAGCGTGCCGCAGCGGCTTCATTGAGCAGAAAATAATCGATGCGCCAGCCACGGTCTTTGACCCGGGCTTGGCCTCGGTTTGACCACCATGAGAAAATTTTCTCACCCTCGCCAACCTGCTCACGGAACACATCGCGCCAGCCGTCGTTCAACACCTGCGTGAACCATTCGCGTTCATGGGGTAAGAACCCGCTGGACTTTGCGTTGCCCTTCGGGTTCCAGATGTCATCTTCTGTATGGGCGATGTTGAGATCGCCGCACACCACGACAGGGGTTGGGTCATCGAGGTAAGGGCGCAAGAATGCGCGCCACTCATCCATCCAGGAGTCTTTGAATCGTTGCCGTTCCTCCTTGTTGGAACCGCTTGGCAAGTAGGTGTTGATGCAGGTCAATCCCTCGTGCTTTGTCACAAGAATCCGGCCTTCTGTGTCGTTGGCATCGACGGCGCCACCCATGCCTGTCGATGTGCTTAGAACAGGGACTCTACTCAATGTTGTCACTCCTGAGTAGCCTTTCTTCTCAGCTGGATGGAGGTGGACTTCATACCCTTCTGGCCATGTCCAATCTTTGGGTAACTGCTCGGGTAAGCAACGAACTTCCTGAAGCATCCAAACATCTGCATCGAGGGAGGTGAAGTAGCCATCAATGCCTTTTCTGATGGCGGCTCGAATGCCGTTGACGTTCCATGAAACGAAGCGCATGAAACGGGGTTGTACCGCCGGTGAATAAGTGTTCAACGCAAGGCCTTTGCAATCAAACGGCCTGCTTTTCGACCTGAAGACACTGCGCCGTCGGCCAACGTATGGTCGTTTTCGACCCACGAACCTGCCACGAGAACGCCATGGGTTGCAAAAGCAAGTTGGTCCACTTTGATTGTTGTCGCTTCATGCAGAGTGATGTTTGATTGACGCCCCTCTTGGATGACGTGGTTTCGCCAACCGAGCGCTCGTTCATCCATGAAGGATTCAAGGGCTGCAAGACGGTCTTCTGCTGAATCAAACCGAGTTGTTCCAGCATCATGTTCGAGACCACCCACCGCAATCGCTGCAAGGTGGGAGCCGTTTGGACCAAGACGAGGTTGAATCTGAATGTAATCAATGATGGCCATCTGCCGTGTCAAGTCGATCAGCGCTTGGCGGTCTTGGAATGGTTTTGCATCTAAACCGACTTCGATGGTTGAAGCCGTCGTGCGTTCAAGCGGTTGGAAATGAGGTTGGGCCATATCGGGGTCCATCGTCGACAACAAGCGTTGCGCTCCTTTTGCCCCACAGGCGAGAATGATGACATCGGTTTCGATGGTGCGGCCGTCTGCAAGATGTGCTTTGCCTGGTTCTAGGCGGACGACATCCAGGCCGCATTCGATGAATACACCCACTTCATCCAAAGCCGCAGCCATTCGACCAATAAGGCCAGCCCAGCCTTCATTGCTGACCAATAAGTGCCCTTTGTTCAGTGCTTTCAAGCGATTTAAATCTTCGATTGGTGCCCCCCAGCCAGCAAGAAATGCTGCACCTTTTACAATCGGGTGTGTGAAGTCGTTTGCTTTCAGAGCCCGTTTGTTGAGGGCTGCACGTTGAAGGTCTCCCGTTGGCCGGATCAGTCCGTGGCCAAGGACTTCTGTTCGGTGTGGGCGCAGAGGGGTTGTTGCGAGACGTACGCGGCTGAGCCGTTTAGCGATGGAGTGCAGGGGGCCGTTCTTCATCAGAAAGTGAGGACCATAGCCAATTGCGAAACCGTCCAATGGTTGGCTTGTGGCACGTCCACCGATCCTTGATGCCTTTTCTAATGCCACAACATGGTGACCGGCTGTCGTGGCTTCCAAGGCAGCAGAAAGACCTGCAAGACCTCCACCAACAATGAGCACTCTGGCCATGAACAACCCAAGAGTCATACCATCATCAACCCATTCACGGTTCGAACGGTGCGGCATGTTCATGGTTGTTCGACCGACACAGAAGAAATCATAGGGATGTACAATGGACGAACGACCTCTCATCATCGACGTAGTTGACAACGGTGGACAATGGACACACCGAGAATGGCGCATGTTGCGTTACCTGAAAGTTGATACGAAAATCATCGAAAACACCACGCCAATGGATCAAGTTCGCGAAGTCGACGGAGTCATCCTATCGGGCGGAGCGGCACGGGTTGGCCTCACCGGCGAACTGGGGAACTGTGGGGCATACCTCGAACTCGATGTCCCAATCCTCGGCATCTGTGCTGGCCATCAATTCATGGCTCGATTCTATGGCGGTGACGCTCGTGAATCTCCTGAACCTGAATTTGGGGCCATGCAAATCAAACTTCATGACGGCGGAGGCACTATTTTTGCTGGTACTGACGAATCTCAGACCGTTTGGGAATCTCACAATGACGAAGTTCACGAAGTTCCAGAAGGCTTCTTCATCACTGCGAGCAGTGATTCTTGCCAAGTTCAAGGCATGGAGAATGAGAAAGGCGATCGCTTTGGTTTGCAATTCCATCCTGAAGTCAATGATTCAGAATTTGGCAAGGAAATGTTCGAGAACTTTGTCGAGGTGTGTCGAAAGGCCCGCGCTGAGCAAGAATGAACTCAAGCTTCTTCATCGCTTGCTGAATTCTCTGCTTCTGTTTTGTCGCGTAGGTTTGCGGCTGGGAAGACAAGCCATAACACTGGAAGAATGAATAAAGATTGAATGTTTTTTCCTGCTTTGGCCGTCAGTCTTGATTCGAATTGAATCCAAGAGGATGCGTCTTTGCTGCCGTCTTCTGGAGCTTCTTCTCTCACGGTTGATTGATTGGACTTTTCAACCAAACCAAGGTCGTAGCCGTTGAACATCATGTCCACATGCACGCCCAATGGGGCGAGGGAGAAATCGACCGAGCTTGTGCCGTGAACCATCGCTCCATCTTCTGTTTGTGCGACAAATGTTTCATCGGCAAGGCTGTCATTCGATGTTGATTCGCTTTCCTCATCGCCCTCTTCCCCTCCTGTTAAGTCGCTCAGGTACGCCCCAGGAAGGAGGACCAAGAAACACAACAAAACGCTGGACCAAACGACGCCTCGCAGTGTGGCTCGTAAACGAAAACCAAACAGCATGACGAGTTCTGAAAGAACAAGCAGGCTCAGGCAGGCCTTTATGAACAAACGGGCTTGATCGAGGCCATCTTTCGATGGTTCAGGTTCACTTGAATCAGAGGATTGCGTTGGCTGTTCTGATGGTGATGACTCGTTTTGTTTAGGTTCATCATAATCGCGAACCAGCATGTAAAGCACAAACGAGGTAGAATTCTCCATCTTGATATCGATCAGTGTTTGTTCATCATCGACGGCGATGATTGCCTTGATGTTGGCCGGGGAAGGTCTGCCTTCCGTGTACCGGCCTTCAAATTGGACAACAAGCCATGCTGACATCAAGATATGAATCACAATCAAGATGGTCGCAACACCACGTACGGCGGTACCCACATGAGAGGGTGGCGGACGTAGGGACATGCTCACACCATGCGTTCATCGTACTTGAGGGCTCGATTCAAGCCTCTTCAGTTCGACGGCCAATCACAATACCCGCAAGGGAAATGACGGCAATCAATGAAATTGGAGACAAGGCCGGAACCGCATCACCAAGACCTGCGTCTTCTGCAAGTTCCTCGGCTGTTTGTGGCGGAGTGTCTTCGTTAACGGTTTCATTGGCAGTGAACGAGTCTGGGAAGTCAAGTTCGCTGGTGTCGACACCTGCTGCTTCAAGTTCCTCAGTGATCGTTTCAAGATTGTGATCCTCAACATTGACGATGTCTTCGATGCTGTTTGCATCCTCTGCTTCGTCGGCAGCGGTGCTTGCTGGAACCCCGGTGAGGTATCGAATGCTCATCTTGACTGGTGCGTCAGCAGAGTAGCCTTGTGTTGCTGGGCCTGCCATGATGTAGGCACCATCGTCATCCATTGCATAGACACCGACGCCGACCATTGCAGCGTGCTCGGAACTCCACATTGGAGCCCACATGCCGTCATTGTATGGGAATTCGGTTGGTGCAACATCTGAAAGTCGGTCTTCAAGGTTCATTCCAAACTGTTCGAGAACCTCTCCCAGATCAGATTCTGCCATTGCTTCAACGATAGCAACGACTCTGTCACTTGGCTCTTGACCTTCTTCTACGAGTTTGCACTCAGTGTAGCTTTCGTAAGGTTCAGATGCCCCTGTTTGGGTCATGTGCATTTCCACGCAGTATTCGCCAACTTCCAAAACATCGACATCACGAGCAAAGTTGTATTCCTGCTCTGTGCCATCTATAGGCATCGTATCAAGGAACAACTCGCTGCCGCTTGGGTCGATTATGGAAACTGTGAGTGTTGCATTGCCATTTTCTTCCCAATCATAGACCCATGCATCGAATTCGACGATCGTACCATCTGTGTTGAAATGACTGTATTCCATATTTGGACCGACAAACTCGTCGTTGCACATGCTTGAGAATTCCATGACGACGGTCCCGTCACTCGAATCTGTGACCATACCGCTCACGCAGTAGGTGTGTTCTCCGTATGCAGTTGGGCTTAGGGTTTCTGTTTCAAAGCCCACGGTGCCATAGAACCATTCCATGTTCGTGTCGCATCCATTTGCATCACACATGGTGGCTTGTTGCTGAGAGAGGGGGGTGCCCGCAGCGTCGGTGAGAATTGCTTCGACCATGTAATGGCCCGTTGCGCCTTCGTCTTCTGCCGTAGCACAATCTAAAGTGTAATCGTTGACTGCATCCCACCCGATTTCGGTGCCGTCGTCGCAGGTGAACATGTCACCCTCGGAGCGGCCTTCGACTTCGTCTTCGCTGTTTGCACAATCATTGGACCAGTCGTTCACTTGATCCCAACTGATTTCCATCCCGTCGCTACACATGAACATCTTACCGTCTTCATCGAAGGAAAGCATTTCCTCATCTAACTCGACGATCATGTAAATGTTGTCGACCACATCGTGCCAGGAACCGGACATGTCCATTTCATCAGAGCCGTCGTAGCAATCGTCGTAGCCGTCATTGATGTATCCCAAGTAGATCCATTGGTCGCCGCTGTCGCATTGCCATTGATTGACGCTAGGCTCATCGTAATCTTCACCTTCGTCGCCTCCAAAGAGGTTGAGAATGCTGTCGCTGAGTTCATCTGCAACATCTTCCGCAACTGATTCTGCGAATGATTCGCTGGCTCCGCCAATCACTGTACCCATCATGAAAAACATGAGTGGGTTACCAGGTGGGCAATCTGTGCAAGCAGTAACTGATGTTGTGAGGCCCGCTCCATCACCGAGATCGACAGTAAGGGATTCGCCCATGGAGAACTCCATTTCAGTACCACTGATGTTTTCTTCAAAGGTTCCAGATTCTGTGACCGAGTCGGACAATTCGATGTCAAGTTCGCCCGCATCAAGTCCGATGTCTTCAGTCGGGAGGCCTGTGAGCGAAAAGGAGTAGTCGAGGGCACCAGTGTAGGTTCCAGACATCATACCGCACATGTCATGCACTGACTCGTCGGATACTTCAGCCTGGGCGCCCATGTCAATGTCCCACTCTTCCAAGCAGTACCAGTTGGTGAAATCATTGGCAGACATTGACACATAGATTGGGCTTGGTGAGCCAAGGCGCCACTGAGTTGCGGATTCTGTGATGGCATAGGACATCGAAACTCCAGCGTCAAAGTCGATTGGTAGTTCTTCACCGCCACCTTCGAAAAGCGCATCGAGTTCGATGTCGTTTGAAACGGAGACTTCCATCGAGAACGCCATGTCCGCTCCAACAAGGTTGTAGTCTTCATCAAGGTATTCGGTGTAGCCAATGTCCACGGTCAACACTTGTTCGCCGCTTGTCGAAGCGTCAATGTCGAAGGATGTGTCATCGCTGGAGCCGAAGGATGCAGGTTCCATCCAATCGGTCATCAACACGCCGTCGAGCAAGACGCCGTGGCGAAGTGTGACTTCATCGGTTCGACTCCAAACGGTCACGTCTTCGCCATCCATGTCTTGAATGGTTTGAGGTGTGATGTCTTCGAAGTGGTGCACATACACATTTGAAGAACCGGTGAGCAATTGGCCGACAACCAAGTTGAAGCCTGCATCATCTGCAGCACCCATCACTTCTCCGAACATTTCGGGCAAGTCAAGACCTGTGAAGTTGGTCAAGTCAGAGTCGAGACTGGTCCAATCGTATTCTACACCATAGTAGAATTCAGAGGCTTCTGTGGGGGTGGCGTTTGCAGTGCCGATCGGAACAAGGGCCGTCAACAAAAGAGCGGTCAGCAGTAGGCTTGGTACGGAGGTACGCATATTCATGATTCTTCCTAAAAGTGCCACAATATCAAACTGTTGCCGTCAAAAAAAGGTATTTTACAACCTTATACGCCGAATTTACCACGCTTGGCCATGGCCCTTCTCAACCTCTGGTCGCTTGGGCATTTTCTTCAATGGGCTTTGATTGGTCGATTTTTTAGCATTGGATGGCCCCTTTTCTTTGTCCTCTCAATCGGCTGGGAAGGTTTGGAGTTGTTGCTTCCTTACGAGTTTACATCTGAAGAATGGTCAAATAAAATATCTGATGTTTTCGTGAACGCTGCTGGTTTTTATCTTGGAAGATCGCACAAAGATGCGAACGAAAACTGACAAAGGTTCCTCCGTGGCGTGAATCTCGCAAACGTCAGAACGGTTGGCTGGTCTGTTTCACGGTACCTTTATGATTTCATAGCGATAGCATAGGCTAGGAATCACCATGGTATCAGCAGCAGCAGCAGCCGACAAAAATGTGCAAGGAGTTCATGATGAAATTATGTTCAAAGACGTGGCAAAAGAGACCATGAACGGTTTCGTAGGGGTCGCCATCCATTGGCTGGCCGTGCCCGCCGTTTTCCTGTTGACTTTCATATTCTATGCCGGTGGAGGATTTGGACTCGCAATCGGAGTCACCCTTCAAATCTTAATAGGTATCATTTGGTTTCTTATGTTCAACAGTTACCTCATTATCAACCCCAATGAGGGCACTGCACTGCAGTTTTTTGGCAAATATGCAGGAACTGTGGATGAGGAAGGGTTCCATTGGCTGCCAAATCCCTTTTTTGAAAAGCGAAAAATATCCCTCAAGATTCGAAATTTTGAATCGGCAAAACTCAAGGTCAACGACGTCAACGCAAATCCGATTGAAATCGCAGCAGTTGTTGTTTGGAAGGTGGTTGATTCTGCCGAAGCCTTGTTCGAAGTGAACAACTATCTTGACTATGTCCAAATTCAAAGCGAAGCCGCACTGCGCGCCATGGCAACCAAATATCCTTACGATATCATCGAAGAGAAGGACCTCGGAGGCATTGCCCTTTCCAGCCATCAAGAATTGATTGCTGATGAGTTACAGATTTCTGTTGAGGATCGCCTCAAGCGCGCTGGCATCCAGGTTCTCGAAGCTCGAATTAGTCACTTAGCCTACTCTCAAGAAATCGCACAGGCCATGCTCCGCCGCCAACAAGCAAGTGCTGTTGTCGCAGCACGCACTGAGATTGTCAAAGGAGCCGTTGGGATGGTTGAACTTGCCCTTGAGCAACTCAGTCAAAAGAACATCATCGAGCTCGATGAAGATAAGAAGGCCAGCATGGTGAGTAATCTCCTTGTCGTACTCTGCTCCGAAAGTGACACCACCCCCATAGTGAACACTGGATCATTGTGACTGTGAGTGATTTCTTTGGATACGAAAGTGCATTCGGTGAGCGACTCAATCGAGTCTCTTCTCAAAGAATCGAACAGTGAACAACGAGGGATCAGAAATGGATAAAGAAGAACACGAACGTAGTTTCATTGGGAAATGGTTTGGATTCCAAGGGTGGAGCGCCATGTCTGGAAAGGCTAGGATTTTAACTCAAATCATTTATCGCGTCTTCTTTTTACTTGGTTTGGCTGTTCTTATCATCGGTTACGGAACCGTGACTGGTTCAGACCCCGGTGGCCTACCGCTCCTTCTCATGATTGGCGGTTGGTTTCTGCTGTTCCAGGCCATGGTCAATTTCATCTTCGTCGAAGGTTCGCGATAAAACCAACTTCTTCGGAAATCGAATCGATGAGATACTGGGGTTCAGGCCTTTGGACCTGTCATCTCTTCTGGGCGAACCCAAGCGTCGAATTCATCATTGGTAAGGAAGCCGAGTTCAAGCGCTGATGCTCGAAGCGTCATTCCTTTCTCGTGAGCATTTTTTGCAATCTTTGCTGCTTTGTCATAGCCGATGTGGTTGTTGAGGGCAGTCACCAACATGAGGGAGTTCTCGAGATGGTTCGCGATGTTTTCTTCCACTGGCTCCATGCCTTCAACGCATTTGGAACGGAACGCACGGCATGAATCGCTCAGCAAACGAATTGAATGCAGAAGATTGTGGATCATCATTGGTTTGTAGACGTTCAGTTCGAAACTACCTTGGCTGCCACCGATCGTGATCGCCGTGTGGTTGCCCATCACTTGGCAGCACACCATGGTCAGTGCCTCGGCTTGGGTTGGGTTGACCTTTCCTGGCATGATTGAAGACCCTGGTTCGTTTGCTGGGAGTGCGAGTTCGCCGAAGCCACAACGAGGCCCAGATCCGAGCCAGCGTACATCGTTGGCGATTTTCATTAAGGAGACCGCAAGGGTGTTGAGGGCGCCCGATGCTGCAACGACGGCGTCATGGGCTGCAAGTTGTGCGAATTTGTTTTCTGCAGTGCAGAACGTCATACCGGTGATGTTGGCGATCTCATCTGCCACCATCTGAGCAAACAAAGGGTGTGTGTTCAGGCCGGTTCCGACTGCTGTTCCACCCAAAGCCAGTTCAAACAAGTCGTCTAATGCAAAATCAATGCGTCGCAAATCAGCATCGAGTTGTGCGACCCAGCCTGAGACTTCTTGGCCGAGGGTGAGTGGAACTGCGTCCATTAGGTGCGTCCTGCCGATTTTGACAATGTCTTTCCAAGCCTTTGCTTTTTCATCCAAAGCATTGCGCAGAGCACGAACGCTTGGTAAGAGGTCGTGGGTGATTGTTTCGGCAGCGGCAATGTGCATGGCTGTGGGGAAGGTGTCGTTCGAGGATTGTGCTCGGTTGACATGATCGTTAGGGTGGACTGGCGTTTTTGAACCAAGGACGCCGCCAGCCATCTCGATGGCTCGATTGGCAATAACTTCATTTGAGTTCATGTTCGATTGAGTTCCACTGCCTGTTTGCCAAATGCGGAGGGGGAAATGGTCGTTCAGTTGACCGTCGAGGACTTCCTGCGCTGCTGCGATAATGAGGTCGCCAACTTCGGGATCCAGTTGTTCAAGAGCAACATTTGTTTTGGCAGCTGCCTGCTTCAGGATACCAAAAGCACGGATGACTGCAAGCGGCATGGTGTCGTCACCGATATCGAAATTGATCAGGGAACGGGCGGTTTGGCACCCGTAATACTTGTCGGCAGGAACTTCAAGTTCGCCCATGGTGTCCGCCTCGATGCGTACATTGGCCATGGTTGAGCGTGGAAGCGGTACTTCTTCACCGTTCGTACGGATTTCCATCTTCAGAGCGATGGTTTTGATCGTTGCCTCGTGTTTGAACAGAGTCTGGGGGTTGACTGCTTTTTGGCATGTTTTTACGTTGTTGATCGCACAAGTATGTGATGACATACGGTTCTATCAATACATTGGCGCATGAAATTTTGATTCTTACTTCCTGTGGTTGTTGTACTTGCGGATGTGGTGGTTGCTGTTCTTGCGAATGAACTGAAACCTCATTCTTTACATCAATTAAGGGATTTCGACGGGGATTTTTAGACCATCTTCTTCTGATCCAGGGAATTTTGGCTTGAGCAACCTCACAGCCGTGAGGAGGTAATTGAGCCATATTGCGATGGTTGCGATGAGGAGGGAAGATGTAATGTGTTGCGAAAAAGTGAGCGAGAGATTAGAAAACAGCAGCGATGTAACCATTGGACCGACAAAGACGGAAAAACCCAAACCAACGAAAACGGCATCACTGAGTTTCCCCCAACCGGATACGGCCCCGATGATCGTCATGCTTGCTATTTGTGCTAGCCCCATGTAGAGGGGGGGGACAAAAGCTACGATAACCAGAAAGTAAAACCGCCAGTCAAGTGGGCCACTCCACGCCAAAAGTTTGTCTCCGTCCCCTGTGAATGCAGAGGACAGCAGAATGCCCCAAAAGGCAACAAAGACGACGACAAACCGAAGAAGAAATTTGCCGACGCTGTCATTATCGAATATGCTCATCATCCCTTTGCTCTTTGATTTATGATAAGAATATATCTTCAAAGAACATCATCCAAATTTTAAGTCTGTTCTGGTATATTGGGCTGGTAAAGACCCCTGCTACCGACTGCTGAATGAAACATGTACTGATTCTGATTGGAAATCGCCTAAATTTGGCTAAATTACCGAATACCCATGTCGGGTAAAAACCCATTCTATCCGCATAAATCGTAGTTTCCGAGCCAGTGGAATAATTTCAACAGCGCTCAGTCATCGTTTTTACTCGAATAGACTTCATCACCGATTCCCGTCGTGATCAAGCCACTTCGCCAGAGGCCCCTGTACATGAGCATGGTTTGGAATGGAAGTGCAACTTCGCCTGATTGAGATACGGCAATGATGCCGCCGCGACCACCCAGTGGCTCGACCATAGCGAGGACATGTTCGCATGCCTGACCAAGCCTTGCGCCTTCTGGGCGCAGTTGGACGGCCACTTCGTGAGCAGCACAGCTTCGAATGAATGCTTCGCCAACGCCGGTGCAGGAGACTGCCACAGTGGAATCACACCATGTGCCGGCTCCAATGATTGGCGTATCGCCGATGCGGCCCACTGGTTTGCCAGTCATGCCGCCGGTTGAGGTCGCTGCAGCAAGTTGGCCATTGAGGTCAAGCGCTACCGCTCCAACAGTGCCCATGCCTTCTGGCTCCTCACTGCTCAAGTCGTGATCTAAAACGGCGCCGTCGTCTTCATCTGTCGCTCCGGGGCGAGAATTCAAATCGCTCCATTTCTTCCATTGTGCCAGTCGTAAATCAGTTTTGAGCCATGGTTGTGTGGTTTGTTCGAGACCGTGCTTCTTGGCATAGGCGTCAGCCGCACCAGCGTTCATCATCACTGGCCATCCACCTTTGAGAAGGAGGTTAGCGGCACGTATTGGATGACGTGTTGCCTCAATGTTCACCACTGAACCTGCGGCTTGGTCGCTGCTTCGCATGATGCTAGCATCCATGTAGATACGTTGGTCTTCAGCCAAGACCGACCCCCTTCCTGCATTGTAGAGTGGTTCATCTTCCATGGCTTCGACCGCAAGCGTGACCGCTTCGAGTGCGTCGAGTTCGCCTGATTCAAGCCGTGGGCCTAGATCTGCTAGGATGCGTTTCATGCAGGCAAGGCGTTGTGGATCAAGCGCCGTCATGCCGCGCCAAGGGCCATCGCCGCCAGCACCGCCGTGGAGGGCCAGAATGGCCATTGTCCCACCTCACTCGACCATTGAAACACGAATGATCTTCTGGGGCACCGATGGACGGTCGCCAGGGAGTTTCTTGCACGCCTCGATGTTCTTGACAATGTCCATGCCTTCAGAAACTTCACCGAAGACAGCGTGGTTTCCGTTCAACCAAGGAGTTGCGATTGTGGTAAGGAAGAATTGGGAGCCGCCGCTGTTCGGTCCTGAGTTTGCCATTGAAAGAACTCCAGGCTTGTCGTGCTTCAGACGAAGCGCTGATTGTTCGCAAGGAATCTGCCATCCTGGGCCGCCTGTTCCTGCTCGGCGTGAATTTGGATCTTTTGAGTGAGGGCATCCACCTTGAATCATGAAGTCTTCAATCACTCGGTGGAAGTGAAGTCCGTCGTAGTGGCCCATCTCGACAAGTCGCACAAAATTGGCGACTGTGTCTGGGGCACTTCCGTGGTACAGTTCGATGGTGATGTTTCCTGCGCTGGTTTCCATAAGGGCGTGCATGACCTTACGAGGGCTCGGGGGGTCATGAGCATTCGCACGCTCAGTCTTGCGGAAACACCTCAGTTTTGCAACCAAGGACGGAAGTGTTGGTCTGCATATGCTCGAGCATAGTCAGCTGGGTAGCCCGAAGCAACCAATTGTTGCTCATAGGCCAACTGCTCAGCGGTGATCGTAGGGTCTGCCACTGGAAGAGCCGCTGATCCGTACGCCATTTCTTGCTGAGCAAACGCACTGGATTCACCTGAGCTTCGACCACGTAGCAAGAGCATGGAAAGCAAAGCGATGATCACAACGCCAGCGATACCGTAGACCACTATGGGGGACATGCCTAGGATGTCTGAATTGGACTTGACGCCCGTCACATCGGACTGGTCCCCTGGCTCGTCAACACCGTCGGTTTGGCTATCGTCCGTTCCATCGCCGGGTAGGGTCGTGTTGCCTTCTGGATTTGTCGTGTCGCCGGGAAGGGTTGTGTTGCCTTCTGGATCTGTTGGATTGTCCACTTCACAGCCATCTGCACCAACAGTCACGCCGAGAGGTGTGTCTGGGCATGCATCAAAGGCATCGTTGACACCGTCATCATCTGCGTCAGTATCGGCTGCAGGGCAGCCATCGCCGCCCTCGCCGTTGGCAACGCCAGAAACGTCAGGGCATTGATCGCCATCGGTTCCAAGAGGGTTGTCGCCGTATGAATCACCGTCGGTGTCAAGGGCTTGGGATGCATCTTGTGGCCAGTAATCGTTGAGGTTCGAGACGCCATCTTCGTCGATGTCAGCGCATCCAAACCGATCGATGGTTGATTCACCAAAGGTCGTGGGGCAGTCATCAACCGTTCCATCTCCCGTATCGGTGGTGTTGAATCCATCTCGGTCGACGTCGTTGGCCCAAAGTTCCTCTTCATTTTGGATGAAGAAAGAATCACCAATGTGGATGTTGTTCTCTTCATCGCCTTCAGGAAGGTCATCGTTCACGTCGATTGTGATTTGACAGGCATAGGTGCCACTTGTTGTTTCGTCTGGAGTGGTGAAGAAGTCTGAGGCAGCGCCAAAGGTGAGGTTGCCTTGGACTGAGACGGTTGCGATTGCTTCCACCATGCGTGCCACTTCTGCGCCATTTTCATCGATCAGATCGACGTAAATGGTGATCACTGTGTTGTTGGCGGGTCCACGAAGGCTGATCAATTCCCATGAAACCTGAACTTCCTCGCCAGAGGTGTGGTTCAGTGGGCAAACAAGTGAATCAATGCCAACATCTGCGGGAGCGGCTCCCACGGTGTTGATTGAGAGGTTGTAGTATCCAACACCGCCGGCAGCGTCAATGTTAACGGTGTACTCTTTGGTTTGGCCTTCGTAATCTGTGCCGAGGGTTTGGAAAATCATGCCGTAGCTCAGGTTGTCGGCAGAAGCTACGAGGTTGCCCGCGGCGTCCTGGAGGGTGAGGGTGAACGGCAGGCTGGTGTCGGCATCAAAGGTCAGATCGAAGTTCTCGTTGTCGTTTATGCTGAACGTGTAGATATCTGAATCGTCTGTACCTGAGAAGCAACCTTCGCCGCTTGCCGTAGGGTTTTGTCCAATGTTGATGCCGTTGCCGCCAGGAGCGTCTTGTCCAAGATTGATGTCATTTTGCTGGCCGCAGTTGAACGAATCGGGGTCGACGCCCTCCGTTTCAATGATGATCGTGTAGACACCAAGAGAGGCCCATGCTTCGACACTGACATAGAATGTACCACCAGTGCCTGAGAAGTCGTCTGAATCAATGGTTGTCGCACTTTCATCGCTCGAGCCTGAAAGGAAACCACGGTCGAACCATTCGCCAGCGTTGTCATGCAGGTAAATATCAGCGTCTTGGTCTGGAGAGTTGACCAAGGTGACGGTGAGGTTGAGTCCAGGTGAAACCGTGAGTTCGAACCAGTCGCTGTCGTCCACATCTTTGTGAACACAGGCTGTGATGGTCATCGAAACATCTTGGCCGAGGAAATAAGCACCATTTGCGTCCGAACCAGCATCGCTGCCAGACATTGCGTCGTCCTGAGTTGGACATGCTGTTGCTTTTTGGTCGACCAGTATTTCGGATATCGGGCTCCCTTCGTTGTCGAATTCACTCTTTTCATCGATGAGTTCATCCGAATCAACCATGACAATGAGGGTGTAATTTCCACCTTGTGCACTCGCTGGAACGGTGACACTGAACTGAATCAACTGTGATTCATTGATGTCAAGTGACATGGCGGTTTCATTGCCCAATTCCAAATCAAGGTCAGACAACTCCCCATCAACAGAGAGCCATGCAGTGAGCATGCTTGACGGAGCCACTAGGGTTCCTGTGTTGTTGATTTCAACTTCAAAGCTGATCGAGGAACCTGCGCTTGCCGTCAATGGGGCATCGATGCTTTCGATGACCAAATTTGGTTGTGGGGTTGAGTAATTCGTCCAGACGTCGAGGGTCCAGTTCACGCCAGTACCTGACATTGACACATTGAGGAAGTAGGTTCCTCCGATTCCATCGTAGGACGTCCCGAGGGTCGTAACAAATCCATCAGAGCCGACATAATCCACCATGGAGTCCGCTGCATCGGTAAGAAGCAAGGTGAAAAACACGCTTGCATTGCTGAGCGTGAGTTGTGCTTCAATCGTGTGGTTTGATGGAACATCAAAGGAGAGCACGTCATTGCCATCAGCGCCATCGATGCAACCGGTGTAACTGTCGGTGACATTGGAACCCATGGGTGTGGCGGCTGCAGATTCATTGTTTGGAGCATCTGCACCGAGCCCCGCATCATCTTGGCCGTTCGGGTGAAGGTCGTCGCACGACTCCCCCACAAACATCACGCCATCTGAAGCGAGGTTGTTGTTGGTGTCGTTATGTTCCGTGACGTTGCCGTATCCGTCCGCCCAGATGATCCAATAGTATGTTCCATCGGCGAGGTTGTTGGGGAGGGTGACAGAGGCTGTGGTCGTACGGCTTGTGTTCTCAGCAAGGGTGTTCTCAGATTGAGAGAGCTGAATCAATTCATCAAACTGATCGAAGGTTTGGTCGGATGAAAGAATGAATTGTACTTCGAAGGCACTGGAACTGCTGTTGTAGATGTTCTCAACAACGTATTCAACGCTAACAGTGGCTCCTGCTTGGCCAGTCGATGGTTCGGTGATTGAAGTGATCACCAAATCTGGGCGTGGGGGGGTGTTGTTTGTCCATGTGCGAAGTGTGTATTGGCCGTCACCTGAATAGGCTCGGACATTGATGTAAAAGGTGCTTGCAACGCCTGAGAAACTCGTGCCGCCTGTGCTCACTTTTTCCAACGGGTCGTCGAACTCAGAATAGTCATAATCGTATTCATAACCACTTGAGTCCACTAAGTAGAGATCGAAATCAGCGCCGGCTGGCACAACGAGTTCGACATCCACATCTTTACCTGCAGTGGTTGTCACCGTGTACCAATCATCCGTATCGGTCGCATCAACGCAACCTTGGACGCCAGTTGCTCCCGAGGACGGATCGGTTCCAAGGCTACGGGAAGTGTTTGAATCTGAACCGGCATCGCCGTTTGAACCGCCATCTGATTGAAGGCTGGAGGGGCTTGGGCATGCGGCACGTCCACTGGAAGTGCCAACCTTGGGCGTGAACGCGTCAAGCGTCGAGTAGGTGATCGATTTCGGGCTAACCAATGTGGGGTTAGCGAACGACTCGGCTGGCATTGCCGATTCAATGTTATCGACTTCTTCAGATGAATTGGCGGTAGCGATTGGCATCATCGGAGCGATGAGGAACAAAAGCGTAAGGCAAAGGGCAGTGCTACGTGCGTTCTGCATAAGAAAACGGTTGTCATGCTCCGTTATGAAACCTCGGATGGGGTGTCACATTGAGTGACACGGACCAGAAGAGGGTTGACTTCAAGCGAAGGCTCGCTCAATGTCGCCAGTCAGGTTCTCGAATCGAGCCTGAAGTTCGTCCATTGCGCCGTTAAATGCTTGCTGTGGAGAGAGACTTCCATCAGTTTCGAAAGAGAACACGTAGGCGTGCTCGACTTCTTCAAGAGTGATAGCGTCTGCAAACTCAAGGTCACGGTTCGTGCCTGGGCCAACTTGGTGAAGAGCGGCTTCAAGATCGATGACGTGGTTGATGTCTGTGAGGGTCTTGTCCTTTCCAAACAACTTGGCGTTGATGTCTTTTCCATCGGTTGTCTTCAATCCAAGCTTGAAGAGGACTTCTGCCTTCTTTGGCTTGTTGAGCGTAGCGATGAGTTGTGGTCGGAATCCAATGGCTCCTGCAGAGGCCCACTTAGCGTGGTCTCGTCCTCGGCCAAGGGTAGCGAAGGCGTAGAATTCGAGGAACTGTCCTTTCGACAAGATGGTCAAAGGAATGCGCTTGTGTTCGTCACGGATGTCAAACATTTGGTCGGAAATGGTGGTCAAATCTCCAGCGTAAACGGTCTTGTAATCTTCATCTGCGTCTGAGGTTGGTCCACGAGCGGAAAGAGAGTACAACACTTGGCAAGATGGGCAGCCCTTGGATTCTTCTGCGAGGTCGATGCAGTTTGGGCATGCGTCTGAGAAGTGGATGCCTTCTTCGGGGAAGGTCGGGACCGGGATCATAGCCAAGCGGTGGGCGATGGTTTCGTCGGGCAACACGTTGACCGATTCGAGAACTTCGCCTTTGTTGTCTTGATTGACACCTTGGGAGAAGTCGACGCGGTTGATCGCGAGCTTTGGTACATCTGCGATAAGAGCACGGCGAATTGCGTTCACTTGTGCAGCGTCTGTTTTGGTCAATAGAATACGAATTGCATTCCCTTGGGGCCAGCCTTCAACAATCTTTGCTTCCATTTTAATCCACCTTTAACATCAGACACGGCGGCCACGGCGGCCACCTTTGCTCTTGGTACCGTCGTGAGCAATTGGCGTCACGTCTTCGATTCGAGTGATGGTCATTCCAGCACGGGTAAGTGCTCGGATAGCGGCTTGTGCGCCAGGACCGGTGTTGTTCGACAAGTTACCGCCAGGTGCACGGTACTTGATGATGAGTTGAGTGAATTCCTTTTCCTTTAGGGTATCAGCCATCTTTTCTGCAGCACGGGTGGCTGCGAATTGACCGCCGCTGTCCTTAGAAGACTTGACCACTTGACCGCCGGAGCAGGTTGTGATCGTTTCAGCACCGGTAAGATCGGTTGCCGTCATGAGGATGTTGTTGTAAGAACTGAAGATGTTGATAATTGCACGGCGGGACATCACTCGTCACCTCCGGCTGCTTCAGTGGTTTCGGCCTCAGCTGAAGGGGCTGCGGCTGCAGCTTCCTTCACTTCAGCAGCGAAAGCAGGTGTTGCTTCTGGATCAACTTCTTCGGTTTCAACTGCGTACTCTGCAGAGGAAGCACGTCCGTCAATGGCCTTGCGGATGTAGTGGTCTTCGTCGTTCAAGTCGGAGGAAATGTGGTATTTGATTTCCTCTTCTTCGTCACGGTTGACCGGGTAGGAAGGGATGGTGACCTTTTGGTCGCCAATGCAAATGTGACCGTGGGTCACGAGTTGGCGAGCTTGCTTCATGGTCGTTGCAAGTCCCTTGTAGTAGACTTGTGCTTGAAGTCGGCGGTTGAGGATGTCCTCGGTGCCGAGCGAAAGGATGTCGTCAAGCGAAGCATCGGATGCGATCAATCCCTTGTTGTGAAGGGAACGGGTCAAATCGTCCATCTCGCGCTTTGAGTGAGCAATGCTGTCATCGGACATACCAATCAAGCGCATAGCCTGACGTCGATGTCGGCGAAGTTGAGACTTGGCCTTCCAGATTTCTCGCATGTTCTTGAGACCGTGATTCTTTTGAATCGCGTGTTCTTCTTCAATACGTTCAGCCTTCCACGGGTGGGAAGGTGTGTCGAACTTCGGGCGTGCAAACTTTGGTTCTCCCATTCATCATCCCTCCAAATCACTTACTTCGCTTCACACCGAGTGTGAGGCCTCCACGACCGTTCGAACGGCCGCGCTGTCCTCGGACCTTGTTACCGCTAGCGTGGCGAACACCACGGTAGCACTTCATGGTACGAAGACGGTCGATATCGTCTTTCAAGGTCAACGTAACTTGTTGACCGGTGAGGTGGAGTTCATCGCCAGTCTCAATGTCACGTTGACGGTTGAGCATCCAGAGAGGGACGGTTTCTGCATAGCCTTCAATAGCGAGGCGAAGAGTTTCTTGTTCTTCTGTTGAGAGGTGGCCGGCGAGGGAGAATGGTGAGAATCCGGTGTTCTTACAGATCTGAACCGCAGTGCGAGGACCGACGCCTTTGACCGAGGTCAATGCCGTTGAGAGGGCCTTTAGACCATCCATATCGGTATCTGCCATACGCAGGATATATGAGAAATCATCTCCTAAATCTTCTTCCTTGGGTTTTGCCATGTTGGTTCACCTTCAACCTCAACACGTAGTGTCAAGCAAGTTTCCGACCTTCCACCCCTATATCAAGACCGCGACGCGCTCATTGTGATACTGAGAGCGGGATTGTCCGAATTTGATACGTCGAGGGGGGGTCTTGGAATAAAAGCGGCTTATTCGGCGATGCAAATCAGCAGCATTTCGTCACCAGGCTGTTGAACGAGGAAGGCGTCTCTTCGACCAGTCCTTCGAGCCAACTGGCGATCGATGGCGCCCTGCACTTTGGGTTGCACTTCGGGCGGGAGTGTGGCACGGACTGTGAGGCTGCGGATGTCGTGTTCCAGTAAGACCTCGACCAAACGGTCGACGTGAGCAACCGAGAGCGCCATTCGCGCCAAGGCCACAACGCGGCCTGTTGCTTGAACGAGCAAACGATCTGCGGGATCTTCCAATCGAAGCGGGTGGTCATGGTGGATTTGGGGGCGGCGGCCTTCGACGACGCTCCATCCGATTTTTTCAGACTTTGTGACTCGCTTGAGCCAGTCCTCTGCCAAGCCGCTTTCAACAAGGGCGGCATCAAGGATGCTGATTCGCTCACCTCGGCGTGGAGGGCGGTTGACCTGCACTGGGTGACCTGAGCCGTTCACCAAACGGCGACCGCCCGCAACAAGGGTCGGTTCGGTACCAAGGGTTGGGGGGACGCGTACGAAGCGGCGAGCAACGCCCTCTTCAGCTGCACTGCCAAGCCACAGAGCCAATCGATCGACGCGGCCGCGGCCTCGGGAAGTCCACACCCATGTGCGGAGAAGACCAGGCCAAGAAAGATCGACAAACGCTTCGACCTCGAGGCGTTGTTCATGAGTCAGACGAGGTGATAAATCGAGCAACAGGGCTGGCCCTGTGCGCCCTTCTTGCAGGTAAGGTGCCCAGCCCTCAAAGACCTCATCCAGCCTCGGTTCCATTTCATCAAGACCGTGTGTGCGGCTGTTGCGAGGGCGTGCAGGGTCCAAATGTAGGAGGGCTATTTTTGGGAGTTCAGCGAGACCGAGGTCTTCTTTCAAAGCCGACAAAATACCGGCGCCATCTCTGCCATCTCCAACCACAACACGGGTTGTAAGCATGCGCTCGGCGTCGACTTCATTCCGTTGTGATGCAATTGTTTGGAGGTTCATTGCGCTTGCTTGAGCGCGTCGTGGATCAAGTTCAACGCCGATTGCTGGGCGTTGCAAGACCGATGCGTGGGCTGCGAGTTGTATGCCGCTTCCACAGGCACAATCCAAAACCATGCCTGCGGGCAGTGCGGCTCTGGCGAGCAATTGTGAGCGGATAAGGGCCACTTGCCACGGGGTCGCAAGGGGCTTTCCTTCACTGGCGTGGTAAAACACCATGCCTGCTGGAGCCGTTGAATCGGGTGCCGATTCGTTCAAACCTTCGGCTGAGGCGTCGGCGGGGTTGAGTATCTTTGGCATAGGAAGCCCTCATTGGACAGCTACATCAGAACGTGTCATGATGCTTTCAAAGTGGATGCCTGCGTCGGCAAAGGCTTCTGCTGCGCCTTCTTCACGGTCGACGATGCTGATCACGCCGATGACTTTGCAGGTTGTATCGTTGTGAATCCGCTCGACCGCTTTGATGGCCGAACCGCCTGTTGTCGTGACATCTTCGACGATCACGATGGTGCCGCCTCCAGAGAGAGGGGACCCCTCAATCCCGGGGGGATTGTTCGTTTTTCGGCCGCCTCTGCCTTTGGGTTCCTTTCGAACCATGAAGCCGAGCCGGGGTGAGTCAGCAGGTGATGCTGTGACGGCGATGGCGGTGAGGGGGACGGCGCCGAGTTCCAATCCTCCAACGAAATCAGCACCAAGTGCGTCCATTCGAAGGTTGAAAAGTTCACCCAGTAAATGGGTCGACTCAGGGTGCATCATCACTGGTTTGGTGTCGAAGAACCAGCGTGAGGTCCGACCGCTTGCGAGTGTAAACGCTTCATCGTTACCGCCATCGATGAAAGCAAGTTCTCGAACGAGCTCGACAAGACGGGGCCATCGGGCATGGGCTCGAAGGGAGGAGTGGACGGTCATCGTCAAACGGTCGGCACCATCGGAAATGAACTTTCCTTCCCTTGTGGCTGAAGTTTTTCTCATCAAAACGCGAGCGCGCCTCTCATAAACGGTCGGCGGCAAGCACTACAGGAGAACCGTGTCATCTGAACGAGTGCCAGGCCAACCAAGGGGTCACAACCCCCTGATCGGTGTTGACGTGGCTCGTTTGGAAGCGGAAATGGTCGCCTACCACGAATGGCTCGATGAGCGGGCTGATGAGGCGTACATCATCGCCGAAAAAGCCCGGAATAAAGGCTACGATCACAAAGAGTACGTCGAAATCCCAAGGGCTGCCGATCTTGCCGGCCGGACTGAGAAATTACTCATTGAACACCTCGACGGTTACGAAGTTGCAGATGACATCCGCGTGATGTTGGCCGAACACGACCGTGAAACCACCTCGATCATGATGGCGCAATCCGTTGCTCGTGGGTTTCGAGAAAAGGGCTACGACCTTGTCACGGCCATCGACGTTGGTTTGCGCGTTGGTTTAGCCATCCTTACCGAGGCCGTACTGGTCGCTCCCCTCGAAGGTATCAGCGAGGTGCGCCTTCTCAACAACGTCGACGGGTCTCAATTCGTCTCGGTCCACTTCGCTGGCCCGATTCGTGCTGCAGGCGGTACCGCACAAGCGCTTGCTGTCTTGATTGCCGATATGATTCGACGTGATTTGAACGTCGGCCATTACCAACCAACAGATCCTGAAGTCGAGCGCGTCAAAGAAGAATTTGGATTGTACCGTGGGAACCTGCAGTACCGGCCATCGCCTGCGGAAATCGATGAGATTGTCCGAGCCTGTCCCGTCATGATCAACGGTGAATCAACCGAGAAAATCGAATGTGCGGGATACGGGCGTGTTCGCAACATTGACGAGCCAAGAATTCGCGGTGGTGTCCTCTTGGTTATTGGAGAAGGACTGTGCCTCAAGGCACCGAAAATTCAGAAGCACACAGAACGGTTGGACATTCCTGGATGGGACTTTATCACCAAATTCGCTGAGCGTGGAAAGGAGAAGGATTCCGAAGGTACAGGGCCGGTTTTCAAATCGAGAAAGGTACCTCAGATTACCAAATTCATGAAGGACATCATCGCTGGACGCCCTGTGTTCGGCGCCCCGCTTGAAGCGGGTGGCTTCCGCCTTCGTTACGGCCGTGCCCGCCCCTCTGGCCTTGCTGCTGCCTCGACCAACACCGCCTCCATGTTGGCCATGGACGATTTCATCACCATCGGGACTCAAATGAAAATAGAGCGCCCCGGCAAGGCTTGTGCCATCACCCCTTCGGACAACACTGAGGGCCCATGGGTGGTTCTGAGAGACGGGCGGTTCCTGCGCTTAGATGACGCTCCCAGTTTCGCCCTGATTCGATCGAAGGTTGGCGCGGTATGGGACAATGGCGAATTGGTCTTGGGCTACGGTGAGTTCATGGAGAACAACAAAAACCTCGTTCCTGCAGGCTATTGCGACGATTGGTGGGCAAGTGATTTGCTCGAGGAATTGCATGATGAAACAACCGTGGCGGATGCGCTCGGCATTATGGAAATCGAACGCACACAAGCACCAACAGGAGTTCCTGGAGTTCACCCCGAAGACGCCCCAGACCCCGATGCCCAGTTCCACAACCGCCGGCATTGGCACAACTATCTGCGCCAACTGCGCCCAACATGGGACCAAGCAAAACGCATATCTCAGCGATACAAAACCTCCCTACCGCCACCTCATAATCCGTGGTTCCTCGATCTTCCGTTGGAATGGGTTCCAAACGTTCTGACCTTGTTGGATGGTGCGAGCATCGAGGCACAGGGGACAATGAAATTTGGCACAACTGAGGCCGAAAAAGGGTTGCAAGCCTATCCTCGTCCAGAGGGAAATCAACTTCGAATTGTCAACGGCGTCGAAGGTTGGAGCCATGCAGCCATGGATGTGTTGCGCCCTGAGAGCATCGAAGACGTCGAAGTTCACACCATTCCAGGCCCCGACATGAGGCCTTTGCCATCCTTGTTTGGCGGTGAAACACCTGAAGCATGGACCCTCGTCCAGCACGGGTTCGCCAAAGGTGCTGCTATGATCCTCGGATTGGCCCACCACCACGATGGTGATGATTTGATCCTCACCTCCGGCTGGCCGGCTGTTTTGGAAGGTTTTGGATACAGTTTCGAGGGTGAAAAGCCACTTCGAATTGTCGATGCAAGGGCCCGATTCATGGCACGCATCGAAGAACTGCGCGATGCTCACGTCACCCTGGTGGCTGAGCGGCAACGGCAATCTGAACTCAAAAGCGCCCGAGCAACGGTGCGGATTGCGGCAGAAACTGATGCAAGACAGCGTGGATTGGGCATTACTGAAACCGACCAAGTCGGTCGTGAAGCTGCCAAAGAAGTCCCCGACCCGGGCCCAGATGACCCAGAGCGTTACCTTGCCGCACAAATCAATGAAGATGACCATGATGTGGATGGGATCATGATTCAGGTCCGAAAAATTTCGGATTTACGCTGGGAGCATTCCGCCCCAGTCCGAATCGGATGTCGAATGGGTCGCCCTGAGAAGGCTGCCCCCCGAGTCATGAACCCGATGACACATGCGTTGTTCCCCATCGATTTGACCGGCGGAAATCAACGCTTGATGTCGATTGCTGTCCAGAAGCAAACCATCCGCGTCCAAATGGGCCGCCGGATTTGCTCAAAGTGTGGAAAAGAATCGCCGTTCGTCATTTGCCACCACCGGTTGTTGGACGACAACGGTGAAGAACGCGTTGGTGTCAATTGCAGGGGCCGGACTGCAATGCGTGAAAATGAGAACAGCAAGCGACGAAGGCGCGGTGAAATCCAATCGGTTCGACTCGACACAATCCTTGAAGATGCCCGAATCCGTTTGGGCCTCGATCGTATTCCTCGTGCGGTGAAATGCATGAAGAAGCTGTCATCGAAAGACCAGACACCTGAAGCGATCGAAAAGGGCCTGCTGAGAGCGAAATTCGAACTCCCTGTGTTCAGAGATGGAACCGTTCGTTACGACATGAGCGATGTCCCCGTCACCCACTTTACGCCCCGAGAAATTGGCGTGAGTTGGCAGACAATCAAATCCCTTGGCTACACTCACGACCTCGAAGGAACCCCTTTGGAAAACGAAGAACAGATGTTGGAACTCTTCCCGCAAGACTTCATCGTTGCCAAAAATGCTGGTGATTTCTTCGTCCGC
>Ga0308019_10000143_pt1 | contig 43380 bp, 46 predicted proteins | sample Neamet284_FD_203135 | JGI IMG/M metagenome (GOLD analysis project Ga0308019, IMG submission 203135) | Marine microbial communities from water near the shore, Antarctic Ocean - #284 | ecosystem: Environmental > Aquatic > Marine > Unclassified | place: Southern Ocean | collected 2014-10-01
AAAATTTTGTTTTGCCTGTTCATGAGTTACTGAATAGTTAAAATTATTCGTAAAGCCTGGATTCATTTGAAAATTTAATTCTACATGCTTTAAAATTTCATCATTTGACTTTTCTTTTTTAAAAAAAGAATTTACTTTTGGTATTATTATATCGTTCGGAAGTGATTTTCTATTTTCAAGATCGTAACTCCATTTACCACCAACAGGCTTCCCATCTGATTCTATAAGAATATTAAATCTTTTTCGTTGTTTCTGATAAAATGGAGCCATCATAAATCGTTTAGTATTTTTAAAGTCAGCATTTACTTGATCTTCATCAAGTAAAAAACCAGGACTATTAAAAATTGATGCTTTTATATTTAGTTCTTTTAGTAAGTTTTTTATACGGCGATTTAATTCATAATCAATTAATTCTGCATAGAATATTTTTGAAATAGATTCGTTAATAAATAGATCTTTTAGATAATCTTTATTCTGGATTGAAAGATTATGGATAACTTTAACATTGTATTTTTGAGCTTTTAGCTTTTTATAATAATTTTTTATCGATATGTAATGAAGTAATATTTTTTGTTTATGAAATAGAGCTGGATATTTATCATCTTTAAAAAATAATGGATCTTCTAGTATAAATATTTTCCTTTGTTTTGATATTGCGGGATGTGGGGAAAAAAGCTGATTGGGGAATATAATAGTTGCTTCCATCTAACGAAGCATTTTTTAAAAAAATAAAAAAAGATTAGGCATTTGAAGCTATATAAGAGTCAACATTGAACTTGCTCTTACAACCTCCAAAGCTCATGTAACGAACTTGTCCAAATATAGGTCGATCAAACCAAGGCCTATCATGGACTCCACCGATTGACCAAGCTATTCCAGTATAGCCATTTGGATCACGACCATCAAGTTCATATTTATCGTTCAAATCTATTGTATTCTGCAAGGCTATTTCTGGCGTTTGACTCCATTCTAAAATCTTTTTAGCCCAATACATACGCATGTATGTATGCATCTTCCCCGTTGTAGCCATTTGTCTTTGTGCAGCATTCCAAAGTTCATCATGTATATTTGCATTCTCTAATTCAGATAAAGAGTAAATGTATTCTCTTTCATCATACCTATGAGAGTTCAAAGACTTTTTAGCCCAATTAGGGAATCCATCAAAAGAATCATATAAATTATTATAATAACAAAAATTATCAGCTAACTCTCTTCGAACAATTAGTTGTTCTAGAAACCCTTTTGATTCAATTGATTCGTGGCTATAAAAAGACAAGGCTATTCTTTGAGCCGAAATTTGTCCAAAATGTAAATATGGACTGAGGTTTGAAGTTCCATTTAAATTAGGATTATTCTTCTCATCCGCATATGTTAAATAATTTTTATTTTTAAAACTTTTTAACAAGTTTAAAGCATTTCCTTCACCAGACTTTAGCCAATTAATTGGCAAAATAGAACGATCAACTTCTAAATTATTTATTTGATCATCCCAATCAATGGATTTAGGTTTGTTTACTGGTTGAATTGGATGATTAATTAAATCTGGGTATTCGGTAAGATATTCATCGATATTTTTTAAGACTTTTCGTCTAAAAGTGTGAGCTGCATATTCTTGTTTATCACTTGCAGTCCAAATTGGTATAATATTATGTGCATCAACTTGATGAAATTGAATATTTACTTTAGCAGCTGCAGCTCTAATTCTATTCCGATAAACTTTTAGAGGTGAAAAATCAGTAATTAAACTTCCAATTTTATTTTTTTGAATAAACTTCAAAATTTCACTTACTGGATTACCATTTAATAAATAAAAAGGGATTCCTTTATTCCTTAACTTTTTTTCAGTTTCTTTCAAACCTTCAAACATAAACTGATATTGCCTAATATTGGCTTCTTTAAACTTACCTAAGTAAGTAAAACATACATAGAGAGGCACTTTATACTTTAAAGCTAAGTCTTGAGCATGTAGGAGAGCCCAATTATCCGCAACTCTTTTATCGCGCTGCATCCAATAGCAAACACCTTTACCACTAAATTCTATTCTATTTATTGGTTTTATTCGATGGCTATTCACTATTTAGTTGTAGACATTCCACCATCTAGAGTCAATGTTTGTCCTGTTATCCAATTATTTTCAGGGTTAATTAAAAACTGAATTGCATTACTAATATCTTTCGGCTCTCCAATCCTACCCGTAACATGCATTTTTTCACTCGCTTTTAAACTAATAGGATTAGCTACAATATGTTTTGATAGTGGCGTATTTGTAAGGCTTGGGGCTATAGCATTAAACCTTAAATGTTTTCTAGCATAAGTTTTTGAGGCAGAACGAACCATCGCTTCAATTCCTGCTTTTGCAGCAACGATCATTTCATGATTACCTAAGCCTATTGAAACGGCTGCTGTTGACATTAGTAAAACTGATGAATTTTGCATTAATTTACCAGCAGCTCTTATACAAGCGAATGCTGACTTTAAGTTGACATCAATAGTCTTATGGAATTCTTCCTCCGATACTAAATGTGGTGGCTTTAAAATAATTGATCCAGGCAGATTTATTAATCCATCAATTTTTCCAAAGTGATCTATTCCTTGTTGAACTATAGATATAACTGATTCAAAATCAGTGGCTTCAACTGGCGCAGATATAGAATTACTAGAAATTGCTTCTAGTTTTTTATTATGGTAACCGAGCAGTAGGTTATATCCACAATCCTCTAAATCTGCGACCAGTTGTGAGCCAACTCCCCCGCTAGCGCCAAGAATAATATATGATAAACTCATTGTTTACTCATTGATTGAAATATTTTATTATTTGAGGCTGTTATTCCTCCTTCTAATTTCCATCCATCTAACCTTAGTTTTTGGATTTCCATTACAAATTCACTGGAATCAACATCAAAAGCTGATATTATACAGAAATTGATACTTTTATTAATTTTAACTTTAGGCACTTAATTTACTTTCTATGATTTTCGGTCTACTAATTCAATCACATTATTATCTAAATCATTACTATATAGATATCCAATTCCATCCCTATGAAAATTCACTCTAGGGTTTTCGCTAATTGATTCTTTAACAACAGCAAAGTGTGGTGGATGCTCACCTGGAGTTACTAAAGCAATAGAAATATTATTAAAGCCAAGCATTGCCCAAGTATCATCTTGATATTTAATAATGCAATTAAATTTACTAGAGTACCAGTTCACCGCTTCTTCTACATTTTTAACTTCTATAGCAATATGATCAACGTAATCTTGCGACATAACAACCTCAGTTAGTTATTTGAACAAATAAACGTAAACACATTATAAGGACAATAGAACTTAGATACAAGAAAAATGAGCGTTATGAGCTTTTTATATTATATAAGTTTAATCTTTAATTGATTCTTTGAGCTGAATCAAAATTTCATTTTTACGAAAAGGTGGTATTGCCCATGGGGAATTATATTGAGCAACTAAAAAACCATCTTTAGTTTCTAATTGCAATTCTTTAATTACTTTAATTAAATCTTCTTTGAAACGAACAACTCTATTTTCCGTAGCCCAACCACCGAATTTGATACAAATAACCTTGCCTAAATTCTTTTTCTCTAGAATAACACTGGAATAATTAGGCTTTGGTAGATCATCATATTTATATTTTTTTGGCATAACAAAAGAAACCTCATATAAACCAAGGCTTTCATTAGGCTCTCTAGACATAACAGGCGCGGTCATAGAAATACTTAATTCTTTATCATTTCCACCAAAAATATAATTTGCAATTCTTCTAAATCCCTTACTTAAAGCAGGGTTGTAGCTTTCCTTAATTAAAGTTTTAGCAATTATCATAGGATCATATTCTCTGATCTCTACATTACCCATTTTTTTAATTAATTTGTAGGTTGGAGTTTCTATTGCCATTAGGAGCCCTAAACTTATTAAAATTATTAAAATTTTATAGTTCATAATCTATATTATTATTTTATCTTTAAAAATGGTACTAAGACCGGAGTTACTTTTTTATACATTTGGTAGGAATTCTCACTACCCCAAGTCATATCCGCTTGTTCTTCTAATAAATTAACGCCACTTATCTTTGTTAGTAGAATTATTACGAATATCGGCGAGATGAGGGTTATAAATTGCCATCCTATTAATACCGGGAAGGAAGTTATACTCATGCCTACCCAAATCATAATTTCACCTAAATAATTTGGATGTCGAGATACACTCCATAAACCTGTAGTAATAAAACGCCCTTTATTTAAATTATTTAATCTAAAAAGTTTTTTTTGTCTATCAGCAATTACTTCTAAGATAAATCCAGTTAAAGAAATACTAAAACCTATCATGAAAAATAAATCATTTGACATAGATGAATTATTGATAATCATTGTTAAAGAATTAGCAGTAGTTAAAAACACCCATAAAGCAGAAATAGAGAAAAACATAAAAAATTTAGAGAATGATTTTTTAGCCTTTGCAAATCGTTTATCTTCACCAACATTTATAACCCGAACTAATAAAAAAAGCCCTAATCTTAATGACCATATAATTATAAAGCTTGAGCAAATAATTGTTCTTAAAGAAAGTGGTTCCTGGGTTGAGATTCTTGTTAAGAATAGCGCCGTAAAAACAATAATTAAATATGCAAAAGTTCCAGTTATATCATAAAACTTCTCAGTTTTCATAATAAAAGAGGGAAGGAAAAAAAGCCAATGAATAATAAAGCTCAAGGACATACATAGGATTAATATTGGATAACCATTGAGAATACTATCTTGGTTGTAACCAGCAACAGCGACTAAAGAAGCTATTAATAAACAGATAAAAGAATAAAAATATTCTCTAAGATTTTGAATCATTAAACTAAACGAATAATTCTTAATTTATTTAACAATTGAATAATTAGATAGCCTAAATCCAGTTCAAACCAACGATATGAGAACTTAGCTTTATTTGGTGATTTATGATGATTATTTTGATATAATTCTCCCATCATTAACAGATCAATATGTAATGAATTTTTAGAATTATCCGTCAACTCTGGATGATTACGATAACCATTCTTATGACCAAACCAATTAACAATGAACCCATGTATAGGCCCCATAAAAATATGAAGAGGTATAAGTAAAAAGAACCAAGAAGAAGGTGCGTAAAACCAGTATATACTTGAATAAAATAAAACAAAAATAATACGCACTATCATTGACTCACCTAGTATTTCTATAGATTTCCATCTTGGCAAATCAGACTCCTTAACCTCTTCGTTTAAAAATTCTGTAGATAATTTTCTATATTCTTTAAAAGTTGCCCACATAAATGAAAAAATATTTTTTGACCATAAAGGTGAATGAGGGTCTTTTTTTGTATCGCTATGAGAATGATGTTTCCTGTGCATTGCTCCATATGCCGCTGGCTGTAGGAAGGAAGAACCTTGAACTAGAAAAGTGAAGAAAAAAAATATCTTTTCCCAAAAGTTATTCATTCTAAACATCCCATGTGATGAATATCGATGTAAAAAGAATGTTTGAAAAAAAAGGGATAAATACCAATGGGCTAAAATAAAAAATAAAATAATCATAATTTAATCATTACTTTTTTTAAAACGATAATGTGAAACACCCCACTCATTTCCTTCGCTCATCCCAAATAACTCAGCACAAGACATAAAAAATATTCGCCACCTTTGCCACCACATTTTAGAATTTTCTACACCATATGTTTCAGAAAAAATTTGAAGTATTTTTTCTTTATTATCATCCATTTTCTTGAGCCAAGCCCAAGAAGTTTTACTATAATGTTCACCTGAAAAATGCCATACTTTATCAATCTTTAAATTGTCTTGGAAATATAACAATAATTTATGTGATGGCATTATTCCACCACTAAAAAATTCGCGAGCCATCCAATCGCCTTCACTTTTATCTTCGAAAGGATATACCATTTCATTATGTGAGAAAATATGTACAAAAAGCTTACCCTTTGGCTTTAAAAAACTATCTACTTTTTTAAGTAATTTTTGATAATTCCTCATATGTTCAAACATTTCAACAGAGACAACCCTATCAAATTTAAGATCTATATTAAAATCATTCATATCAGCTGTTATTACATTGACATTTTTTATTCCTTCTTTTTGACAACGACTCATTATAAACCCTCGTTGATCTTTAGAATTACTAACAGCAGTAATATTACTATTTGGAAGTTTCTTTGCCATTAAGCATGTCAAAGAACCCCATCCGCAACCTAATTCAAGAATATCCATGTTATCTTTTAGATCTGCATTCTGCATGGTTACTTGCAACATTGCTTGCTCAGAATCATCTAAAGTATTTACACCATTTGGCCAAAAGCCTGAACTATATTTTAAATGTTCACCTAAAACTGTTTCAAAAAATATTGGAGGAACTTCATAGTGTTGCTCATTTGCTTTTTCTGGTACAAGCGCGATAGGACTCTCTTTAAGATTTTCAACCCATTCTTGATGGTGATCTTCCAAAGCTTCAGGCCCAATTTCTTTAGCCCATTTCAAACGAACTCGACAGAGTCTTCTAATTCCTACTCGGATTAAAGAATCAGGCAATAAGCCTTTTTCAGCAAAATTAATTAATAATTTTAACATTTGACTAATATCTTATTTGAATATCGCGTGCACTAGATTTAGCAAAAATAACCTGATAATCTCCAATATTTCTTTCTAGAAACCCTGCTTCACAATAAATAAAATAAAACTCCCACATATTAATAAACGCGTTTGAGAACCCTAGTGCTTTGACTTGAGGTAATACATTCATGAAATTTCTTCTCCATTTATAAAGCGTTGTCACATAATGTGACGTTATATCTTCAAGGTTGACAATTGCTAGATCAGTACTATTCTTTACAGCATCAGTAATTTGTGAAATTGAGATTAAACATGAACCAGGGAAAATATATTTTTTAATAAAATCTACTGAATTTTTATATTCTTCAAAGCTATGATCATTATAGGTTATTCCCTGCAAAGCAAATAATCCATCTTTTTTTAAGAGATTAGAAACTTTTTCAAAGAAAATGGGAACATATTCATGACCAACAGCTTCAATCATCTCAATTGAAACAATTTTATCAAAACTACCCGAGAGAGTTCGATAATCTTGATTTAGTAGTGTTATTTTATCTTCAAGTCCTTTTTTTAATATCTGCTCTTTAGCGTACTTGTGTTGAGCGTCAGATATTGTTGTAGTTGTGACTTTACATCCATAGTTTTTTGCTGCATGGATAGCAAAACTTCCCCAACCTGTACCAATTTCTAAAATATTATCTTTTTCTGATAAATTTAACTTTCGGCATATTCTATCTAATTTTTCAATAGAAGCTTCTTTCAAAGAACTCTTTTCCGTTTCAAAAACTCCACAAGAATAAGTCATGCTCTCATCTAACCATAGTTTGTAGAAATCATTACTTAAATCATAATGAGCTAAAATATTTTTTTTACTACCTGATAATGTATTTTGTCTTTTTCGATGAATATAATTGTTTACAGGTTTAATTAATTTTGCCCACCCTGAATCGAGTTTTTTCATTACTTCACTATTTTTAATCATTATACGTAAAAGTATAACAATATCATCAGCTTTCCAATATCCAGCAGTGTAGGCTTCAGTCACACCTAAAAGTCCGCCACTACCAAGAAAAACATAAAACTCTGGGGATAGAATCTTAATTTTTGCTCTCATTTCACTAGAGTTATCCCCAAATTTATAAATTTCTTCGCCTTCGGTTAAATGTACATATCCGAATTTTAAATTCTTAAATTTTTTTAAAATTACTTTTTTAAATATTGATACTAAAAAAGTCGGCTTTTTCAAATCATTTAATCTATTAGCAGCACTATCAACTCGAATATTGACTTTCATTTTGTCATTTACTTTCTAATACTTTTTTATTTGGATGAATAAAAAATGGTGCTTTTTTAAACCATAATTTTGCAGCTTGCCAGTGAATTCTATAAACAACACTTAAAGTCATAAAAGGAAAACGCAATACTGAACTTAATAAGTTTTTAATACTTAGAATCTTTCTTTTCATGGTTAATGTTGCATCAAAAACTTTTTCTCCCGATTTAAAATTTTTCATATTAACAACAAGTGATTCCTCTGGTTCAGAAAATAACCATTCATATTGATGATCCATTCCCCAAAATGGGCTAACGTGTAATTTCTTTTCAAGTTCTGCGATTAAACTCTTTTTAGATCCATTTAATCTCTTCTTATCAATAATATAAGAATATCTTTCATTCCAAGGAGTATTTGTTACTTCAGCCATTATCATTTCTAACTTTGTATCAGATTCATCAAAGCAGTAGTAAAAACTGACTGGATTAAAACAAAACCCGAAATATCTTAAATGAGCAAGAAGTCTAATTGGTCCATTAATTTTTTTACCTGTTTTATGCAAGATAGTTTCTCTAACAGCTTCATCAAGTAATTTACTTGGGTCACCATGATAATCTTTTCGATAAAAAGATATTAAAGCAGGTTTATTTACATTCCAGAGTAGTGACTTTTTGACCATGTTACTCACTTTACCAATATCAAGATAAACCATAAATAGAGGATAAGTGAAAAAATGTTCAAAAGGTGTGTAGCGTCTGTGCCTAATTGTTCCATTGTAAATATAATTATCTAAAGATAAACTCATAAAGTTATACCAAATTGGCCGCAAACATCTAAGGCACTAACTACGCCATCTTCATGAAAACCATTTCTCCAATATGCTCCACAATAATACGTATTATTAACGCCACTTATCTCATGCTTACGCTTCTGAGCTTTAACGCCTTCAACTGTAAATAGAGGATGGTCATAATTTATTTTTTTAATTACTTTCTCTGGATTGATCAAACCGTCACTATTGAGTGTAACACAAAAAGTTTCTTCAGAATTGATACTTTGTAAAATATTCATATTATACGTTAAAGCAACAGGGCTTTCAGAACCTTGATCAAGATTATAGTTCCAACTTGCCCAAGCTAATTTATTTTTAGGTAATATTGTTGAGTCAGTATGAAGTAGCGCTTCATTTTTTTGATAAGGAAGTGCTCCTAAAATTTCTTGCTCAAGATAAGTTGCATCTGATAATAGGTTTAAAGCTTGATCACTATGGCTAGCAATGACAACTGCATCAAATGTATGTACGGAGTCATCATTAGTATTCAGCGTTATTTCTATTTTTTTATTTTTTCTAGTAATCTTTGATACTGGAGATGATAGATTAATTTTATCTTCAAACTTATTAATTAATTTTTTAACATATTCTTTTGACCCACCTTTGATCACCCACCAATTTGGCCTATTCTTAATTTGAAGTAATCCATGATTATCAAAAAAACGTATAAAAAACAAAGCAGACATATCTAACATACTTGATGCTTTTGTAGACCATATAGCAGCACCCATTGGAATTATATAATGGTTTATAAAATTTTTTGAATAGTTATTATCTTCTAAATATTTTCCTAAAGTTTTTTCTGCTGATATATTTGGAAGGTCTTGCTTAGCCTTTTTATTAAAAGATATTATATCTTTAAGCATCCACAAAAATGGTAGATTAAGTATATTTTTTTTCTGCGAGAAAAGCGCACTTAATGAATTCCCCGAATATTCTAAATCTTTTTTTAAAGATTTCACACTAAACCCCATTGTTGTCTTCTGACTTTTCACATCTAAAATTTTCAATAACTTGATAAAATTAGGATATGTGTTCTCATTATAACAAATAAAACCTGAATCAACTGCATAGTTAATATTATTGATATTTAGATCATGAGTATGTGTATGACCACCAATATAATTATTCTTTTCAAAAATAGTAATTTCATGCTTTTTATTTAATAAATAACCAGCCGTTAATCCTGAAATACCTGAGCCTATAATTGCAATTTTCATTCAATAATTATTTATTTAGAATCAAAATTTTGCCAATCTTGAGTAACTTTTTTAATCTGATTAATATCATAACCTACTGAATCAAGGTTCTTGATAATTAAATCATACAAGTTTTGATCTAAGAAGGGCTCCCTTGCCATTATCCATACATAATTGCGGTTAGGGTAACCAATAACTGTATAAGTATAATTTTCGTCTAGATCAATTATAAGAAATGGCATTTTAAATGGCCATAAAAATTGCATTCTCCATTCTGCATTTGTTTTATTATTATAAATAAACCCCTTGGGATTATACTCTTTCTTCTTTCCATTAGGAGAATCCTCATAGAAAGTAAATGTCGTTTCTATTTCTCTTTTATCATTCAACCTATATGATTCTATTGCATTTGTTGCACGTTTTTCAATAAAAGTTGGAATATTTGCTATAACATACCATTCACCCATGAATCGTTCAATATCAACAAAGTCCACTGTTTCTAATGGCATTTGCTTAGCCTCTTCTGCATTACTATAAAAAAATTGACACCCTGAAAAACTAAGAAACATTATTAAAATTATATTATTTAATTTCATCATTTTTAAATCACTAAAGATTCATTCTTCTTTCTGCTTCAGCTAGTACATCTTTAAATAAGTTTAGTATACTTATTTCATTAACTTTTTCAGTAAGAAAGCGAGGGATTAAACCTCCTGGGTCCATAAAAAGCCTGTAGGATAATCTAACAGATTTACTGTCAGTTTTTTCTGCCATCCATAAACCGGCACCATATTTCAAATAAGTTCCATTCTCAACATATGAGCGAGCACCATTAATCGAGTCTGCGTTCTCATCTAATAAGAACCATTTAACTAATAAATCAGAATTGTTTTCTTTAAGATTGTTTTTCATCAATTTAAAAAAATAATGTCGATCATCAATAAACGGTACACTAACTGGAATAAATTGATAACCAACAACAGAACTTTCAGACTTCTCAAGCTGCTTTGTAACCATTTTTCCTGAACTCTTAAGAAAAGTACTATAGTTTTCTACATCCATTAAAATACTTTGAATCAAACTTAGAGAAACAGAAGTTTCATAATTTACCATGATAGCAGGAATTTCATGACCTTCTATTTTTTTCATAGCTATTTCAATGCCTTGTTGCTCTTCATTGAAAACCCAACCTTGGTCATTTTTCAATATTTTATATAGCTCGAGCGGTTCAGAATTTATTTTTTCTGAACTTGCGAGAGTTGATTGAACAAATAATAATAACAGTAACCTCAAAACTATCATAATCTATTTTCCTTTAAATACTAACTATAATAAAAGAAATAGATTATAAGAAAACTTTAGTACATAAAGCAATTCATATAAAGCGTTATGAGCGTTTTTAAGTATATTTACTTTCTGTAATCTAGCGGCGGATTTCTTTCTCCAAGTAATGAATAATAATTAAATGTTGGCCCTCTTCGTTCTATTAACTCTTTTTTCGCATTTTTAATTGCTTCGGGATTATTATATAAATCTATAGCCGTGCTTGAAATAGTTTTCGCTGCGTTCATCATTCCTTTCATACCTATACCCATGCCTCCAGCAGATACAGCTTGCCATGTATGTGCAGAAGTTCCGGGTACCCACGTTGCGGTTCTTAAGCCTGCCGTAGGAACCATCCAACTGACATCGCCAACATCTGTTGAGCCCTTACCTTTTGTAAATTTATACGGCTGTATCTCAGCTGAAGAAGATATCTCTAAATCAGGATCTCTAAGAGTTTTATAAATTTCCTCAGCAAACTTCTTTTCACTCCTGCTGTAAGTCACACCACCTATTGTTTTTAAATTATCATACATTATCTTTTGAGCAACATCATTTGCTAATACTGGGCGATTACCATGAATAATTTCATACTCTAACCGCGTCTCGGTACCAAGGGCTGCCCCCTCGGCAGTCTTAATTAACCTAGACCATAGATCCTCTAAAATATCTACGTTATGATTCCTTACATAATAAAAAACTTCAGCAAAATCTGGAACAACATTAGGTGCATTCCCTCCTTTAGTAATAACATAATGAATTCGAGATCCATCTGGAATATGTTCACGCATTAAGTTTACCATATGATTCATTGCTTCTACGGCATCTAAAGAGGACCTACCTTTTTCTGGTGCACCGGCTGCATGAGCTGAGTAGCCATAAAATCTAAATTTCGCAGAACGATTAGCCATGGAAGTACTAGGGCTAGCCGCATTTCTATCACCTGCATGCCAATGTAATACAATATCAACATCATCAAATAGACCTGCTCGAACCATGTAAACTTTTCCAGAGCCACCTTCTTCAGCTGGTGTTCCATAGAGCCTTACCGTACCTTTTTTGCCTGTACTTTTTAAATAATCTTTAACTCCAATAGCAGCTGCAGTAGAAGCTGTTCCAAATAAATGATGACCACATGCATGGCCTGCTCCTTTATCAAGAATAGGTTTACGTTCAGAAGCTACCTCTTGAGAAATACCAGGCAGTGCATCAAATTCCGCTAAAATACCAATCACTGGCTTTCCCGTTCCATACTCTGCAATAAAAGCAGTAGGGATTTCAGCTACGCCCGAACTAATATTAAAACCTTCCTTTGATAGCGTCTCTTTTAATAAATTTGAACTTTTTTCTTCTTGGTACCCAACTTCGGCAAAGTCCCAAATAGATTTAGCAATATTTTCATATTCCTTAGTACGTTTATCAATAGATCTACTGATATCTTTTTTATTTTTTTGGCTATAAATAAAATGGGGGAATGCTAACATTAAAATTATTACTAATTTAAAGAAATGATTTAGTTTCATATCTAGCTCCAATTAATATAATATTTTATAAAAACGATTTTAAACCTCTAATGGACTCTCTAACCTTTTATTAATCCAGTTGTTTAATAAATAGAATATAATAATTACTATTCCCCATTGGACTAAACATGTGGCCACGCTATAATAATTTGTTGGGTCATACCAATCATTTGGAGCATAAACTGTTGCCGAAAGCCACATCCACCAACTGAAAATAGTAATACCTATAATAGGCACAACGTAATTAATTACTGGTGTCCACCAAATAGGAAAAGCCCAATCATTTTCACTATCTGATGTGACTTCGATGATTATACGACTCAAGCCATATTTAATTGCCGCAAAGGCAACAAAGATACCTGCGAGCATAAGCGCAATTCCCCAAACAAAATCTTGATTTCCCAAAATTTCTAAATTGTTCGCAGAGGGAATACCCATAATAAAGCATACTCCCACAATCCAAACAACGGCTGTAGCTCGTTTAATACCAAAATCAATTAGGTTACGAACAGCGAGTTCAAGCATCGAAATCAAAGATGAAAAACCAGCGAATGTTAATCCTAGAAAAAATAAAATTGCTAAAGGTTTCCCAAAGGACATTTTCGCAAAAAGTTGAGGCATCCATATAAAAGTTAGTCCTGTAGCTCCAGGACCAGAAGTTTTCATGATTTCCAAAATTTCAGGTTTAGACATGTTCATATCATTCCCAAGAATTGAAAAAACAGTACTGAAAATCATAATTGCCGCTAACAACGAGACCACATTATTACCAATTGCAGTAGTAAATGCATTTTTAATTATACCATAACGCCTTCGTATATAAACGGCATAAGTCATAAATAGTCCCCAACCCGCACCTGTATCCCATGCATTTTGAGTTAGAGCATCTAACCAAATCCTAGGATCTTTTAATTGAGACCATTCCGGTGTGAATAAGTAAGTTATCCCAGCCATGGAACCGGGTAAAGATAATGCTCTGAATACACAAAGTAATACAATTGCTAAAAGTGTGGGAATTAAAATTTGATTTACTTTCTCAATTGAAGAAACTCCCTTATAAATAGCAAAGCCCCCGACACTCATTGCAATCCCATGAAACATAATTGGAAAAGAACTATTTTGAAAATTATTCCATATTGCCCAAGAGCCATCGGTTGTTGCGGGAAGATCTGAAAAAGTCATACTACCGAAATAATAAATATTCCAACCGACTATCACTGAATAATAAAATGCAATGGCAGCTGCCACAAAACCTATAAAACCACCAAGAAAAGCAAATGGCTTGCCCATAAAATGAGCAAAAGCTCCGATCGTGCCCTTTCTTGAAGTCCTACCCATAACATATTCTACTATTATAAGAGGGATACTCCATAAAAAGAGAAATGTTATCCATGCTATAAGAAAACTTCCAGCTCCATCATCTCCACCATTAGTTGCCGCAATTCGAGGGAATCTCCAAATATTTCCAGTACCTACGGCAATTCCAAGCGCACTAATTAAAAAAGAGAATCTAGAAGAAAAACGTGGCGTTGATTTAGACATTATAAAACCTCATTATGTTCGAATTTTCACCTCATAGAAGTATCAAGTGTAAAATAAAACAACGCTTGAAACAAAATAAAAATAATAAACCGTGATTTTTAAAATTTTTGTTTAAAAATATAATGAATTCTATTTTAAATCAGCCTATAGCCTCACGTAAAATTTTAATGTCCGAATCAAAAGAATCTTCTTTTAATGGGCCAAAAGAAAATCTAAAAAATTGATTTAGGGTTGACGCTTCACCTCCTCTAGCCATATCACAATCAGAACCTTTTAATATTGCTGCTCCTTTTGTAAAAAGATGATCATTTAGCTGCTTAGCTGAAAGATCTCCGGACAACTTGCACCAATGATAAAAGCCTCCCTCTCCAGAGAAAAGATCAATCTTTAGGTCTTCAAAAGCTTTCCCATACTTAATTCTTTGACGACCATAATATTCTGGAATCGCTTTATGGGCTAAGTCAATACGCTTTTTATTAAATAATTTTATTGCATATAATTGAGAGGGTCTTGAAACACCCCCCATACCAAAAGAGGAAAAATTCCCAAGAATTTCTATATTTTTTTTTGATGCGATGACCCATCCAATTCGTATGCCTGGGGCCTGAAGCCCTTTTGTGGCTGCTCCACTAACAAATAAATTTGAATCATTAATATTTTTAATATATCGCAGTGCACTAACTGGTGGCGAGTGGAACATCTCATATGCTTCATCTATTAATAGACCATTTAAACCTGAAGTTGTACTTTGAACAAGTTCATTTAAAGAGTCACCTGATTTAGTAATTCCAGTTGGATTACAAGGATTACTAAGCATCACTAATTTTCTGCAATTATTTTCAAATCCTAAATAATCTGAGGTTGAGGGGTTAAACTTATTATTTTCACTACTATCTACCAATTCATAATTTAACCCAAGGAGTCTTAACATATCATAATATGGAGTGTATTCTGTAGAAGCAATACGAACTTTTATATCTTTATTTAAGAAAAGTAAAAGAGCCATTAATCCTGGCCTACCTCCTCCGAAAATCATAATATTTTCAGAATCTAGGCTTGCATTGTGATATTCATTATAATAAGAAGCAATTATTTCTCTCAGTCTTGGCTGACCCCAAGCTTTAGGATACATTAAATCAGAAGAACTAATATCTATATTTTTTGGTATTTCTGGCCCTCCTGGAATCTGAGTTGTTAATGGAAAACCTTGACTCCATGGATGAGTCGCAGGTTCACCCATCGGCGCACCAAAAATACTTTGGAATGCATACAAAGTTTCATAGATACCCATTGGTGGAACATGATTTAAAAAAGAGCTCATAAAATTATTTTTCTTTATTACAGTTTAACCATATATTTTAATCAATTCATCATAGCCACCAATCGGATCGCCATCAATTACAATTTGGGGCACCGTCATCGCTTTCCCCACTTCTAATAGTTTAGAACGATCCCATCCTTTTTCTTCAATATTTATTTCTTCGTAAGACCAATCTTTCTCTTTAAAAAAACGCTTAGCAAGATTGCAATAGGAGCACCAATTAGTAGTATAAATTTTAATATTTTTCATTATTTTAATGGATCAATTTCAATAATTCAGAAAATATATCATCCTTCATGTTTTTCAGCAATAAGAAGAATTTTATGAATTGCGTAAAACCCACCCAAGGAAAGACTCCAACCAATTAAAAAATATAAATATTCCATTTTAAAAATCCTTTATTCCTATAATAAACACTATTTTAATTTAGTTATTCTAAGATTCTTTCCACCACTTGAATGTTCTTCAACGAATGATTAAAATCTAATATGCAAAAGTATATAAAATATAGTGCAACACCCTTACTTGTATGCTTTGGTATTTTTTTCGCATTAAAAGGTGAATATTGGATGTGGGTTTTTCAAGGAATTTTTGCTTTTATTATTATTGGCGGAGATATTTTCCTTGGTGATGACACCACAAACCACAAATTTAAATCAACAAAAATTCTAAATTTCTTTCTCTATTTAAATATGCCTCTAATATTTGTTGCTGTAATTATTTCTATCTGGATGGTTGGAGACATGACTCTGCCTGAATGGGGTAACTCATTAATCGCAAATAGAAACAATACAATATTTATTCATCATATTGGATATATAGTTTCAATCGGATTACTAGTTGCTTCTGCTGCAACAAATATTGGGCACGAGCTTACACATCGAAAACGTAATAGATTTGATATGTTTATTGGAAATTGGCTTCTTGCGCTCACATGGGATTGCGCTTATGCAATTGAACATGTTTATGGCCATCACAAGAATGTTGCAACCATAGAAGATCCTGCCACTGCAAAGCGTGGCCAAAACCCTTATTCTTTTATTTTATATGCAACCCTTATTGCTCATAAAAATGCATGGAAAATTGAACATAAACGTCTTTTGAAAAAGGCTAAAAAGACTATCTCTATTCAAAATAGAATGCTAATTGGTTATGGTCGATCAATATTAATAAGCATTGGGGCTGTATACCTAAGTGGTTGGGCTGGTTTAATTATGTTTATTTTTATTGCTATGTGCGGGAAAATAATGTTGGAGGGTGTTAATTATATGGAGCATTATGGATTAATTAGAGAACTTGGCGCACCTATCTTACCAAAACACTCTTGGAACACCAATAAACGTATCAGTAGTGTTTTTTTATATAACCTTACACGTCATTCCTCTCATCATGAGAATGCTTCTCTAGAATACTGGGAATTAAAAGCATATCCAAATGCACCTCAAATGCCGGGAGGTTATTTGTCAAGCGTTTACCTCGTATTATTTACACCTTGGATTTATCATCGAATAATGGCCTCTAAACTAAAAGACTGGGATAAAAACTATGCAAATAATGAAGAACGTAGACTAGCAAATATTCAAAATCAGAATAGTGGCCTTAAATACTTAATAGCTTAATCAGAATTTTTTGCAATAAAATTCAAAGATAAGGAATTAACACAATAACGTAAACCGGTAGGCTTTGGACCATCTTCAAAAACATGCCCAAGATGTGAATCACATTTTGCACAAGTAATCTCTGTCCTAATCATACCAAAAGTTATATCTCTTTTTGAGTTTACCTTATTTTCATCTAAGGCATCAAAGAAAGCAGGCCAACCTGAACCAGAATCATATTTGGTATCTGAACTAAACAACTCATTGTCACAGCCAGCGCAAACGTAAGTACCTTCTTCTTTATGCTTATAATATTTACCCGTAAAAGCTCTTTCCGTTCCTTTTTCTCTTAGAACCTGGTATTCTTCTGGAGTAAGACAAGTCTCCCAGTCTTGATCTGATTTCACTACTTTATCCATTAAAAATCCTTTAGATGATTCTTCATTAGTTTGCCCAATTAAAAAAAATCCTGCTACCATAAAACTGATTAGAATAAAAATATTTTTCATATCTGTTCCTGAATTTTAAATTAATCTTCCTTCTTGATAATCTGAAAATGCCTGCAATATTTCACCTCTTGTATTCATAACAAAAGGTCCACCACGAGCGACTGGTTCATTTAATGGCTCACCCGCCACTAAGATAAAGCGAGCTTCTTCTTTGTCAGTTTTCAGTTCAAGTTGACCATCCTGACTTAAGACTGCTAAATGACTTTTATTAATTTCTTGATCCATTTTTAGACTCCCATCATATACATAGATGAATCCATTCCAACCATTTTCAATAGGTAAAATTAACCCCGATTTTGCTTTAAGAAAAATATCAAAATATAACATTCCAGTGTGGGGTTCTCCTGGTCCAGTTGATCCTAAGAACTGTCCTGAAATTATATTTAAAGACCCTCCATTAAAATTAACTTGTGGAATCTTATCAGGACTAATATCGTGATACTTTGGTTCAATCATTTTTTTTTCCTTGGGTAAGTTAAGCCAAAGTTGAAAGCCCCTGACTAAGCCATCAGTTTGCTCAGGCATCTCACTATGAATAACTCCCTTTCCAGCTGTCATCCATTGTACTGATCCATCGGTTAAAAGGCCTTCATTCCCCGCCGAATCTTTATGCCTAAACTTTCCATTTAACATATAAGTTATAGTCTCAAAACCTCTATGAGGATGAGGCGGAAAGCCAGCGATGTAATCATTTGGATTATCACTTCCAAATTCATCCAGGAGTAAAAAAGGATCCAACGTATTTAGCTCTGGAGTACCAATAATTCGAGTGAGCTTAACTCCGGCACCATCACTTGTTTCTATTCCCTTAATGATTGTTTTTATATACCTATTCATATTTTTTTATTTAATTAAGTGTAAAATACATTTTCTATATAATTAATGACAAGTAGTCACTTTTTTGTGATTTAAATAAATCTATTCCTAAAAAATTAAAAGTATTTTAAAACTAATTTAATAAACCATTTAACCCTTGGAGTATAGGGAGGATAAAGAAGCTTCATAGGACTTAGTCGAGACTGCTTGAGAATTGAACGTTGATTAGAAAAAGCTTTATACCCCGCATAGCCATGAGTACGGCCAAACCCACTAGTGTTAACTCCTCCGAAAGGTAGGTTGAGTTGCATATAATGGAGAATAGTATCATTTATTGTTGTTCCTCCAGCAGATGTGTTTTCTAGAATAAAATCAATATTTTTTGTTCGTTTACTAAAAATATATAGTCCTAAAGGTTTCGGCTTCTTATTAATGAAATCAGTCACTTCACTTAATTTATTATAGGTAATAACAGGTAAAATAGGTCCAAATATTTCTTCAGTCATGACAAGAGAATTCTCATCAACATTTGTTAAAATTGTTGGTGATATATAACTGGATTCATCGTCAATCACACCTCCGATAAATAATTCAGCACCTTCAGCTATGGCCTCTTGAAGTAATTTACTTAAACGAGAGTGGTGATGCTTATTCACAATTCTTGAATAATCTTTAGAAGATTGAATAAATCCGTCTACGCCTCCAAATTGCTCCAGGGTAATTGCTTTAATATTTGATAATAGTTTATCCTTGACAGATTCATGAACTATTAGATAATCTGGAGCTAAGCATATTTGTCCTGAATTAAGAAATTTACCCCATGAGATTTTTTTTGCTGCATCTTTTAGATTTGCAGTTTCATCTACTATCGTTGGTGACTTTCCACCCAATTCTAAAGTAACAGATGATAAATGTTTTGCAGCTTTCTCCATTACAAAACTACCAATTTTTGGGCTTCCAGTAAAAAATATATGGTTAAAGGGCTTTTCTAATAAAGCTTTTGCAGTGGAGGCATCACCTTCAATAAAGGAAACCTCATTCTCCTTAAATAACTCAGCTGCCATCTTCACCATTAATTTAGATGAATTTGGCGTTAATTCTGAAGGCTTTACAATTACACAATTACCAGCAGAAATTGCACAAACTAAAGGTCCAATAGTTAAATTAAAAGGGAAATTCCAAGGAGCAATAATAAGGACGACGCCTTTTGGTTCATTCTGGATCCAAGCATCTGCAGCAGCCATAGTTAATGTTGGCGGTACTTTTTTGGGTCGTATCCATTTTTTTAAATTTCTTCGAATATGACGAATTTCCGTTAAAGTAGCCCATATTTCAGTAAGATCAACTTCAGAGGCAGGCTTTTTATAATCTGCATCCATCGCTTCTTGTATTTCCTGACGGTGATTAAGTAGCCAAGTTTCAATAGATTTTAACTTAGCGATTCTTTCAGTGTAGGTTGTTTTCCTAACTGAAGGGCAATTAACTAACTGCGCATTAAAAATTTGATCGATCATAGGTTGAATTTCAGACATAGCGCATCTAATTATTTAATAAATTATATTAGTCTTTAACTAAACCTCGAGCTTCTAACTCTTTCAAGCATTTCTTAAATACTTGTCTACTTTCTTTTGGCTCAAAACCTTCTAAAGCATCCTTTATCTTTTTTGAACATCTAATTTTCACTTCTAACATCTCCTCACTCTCATCATCAAATAATTTGTAATCTTTTGTTTTACTTATTACAGTATCACCTTTTCCAAACTTTCCGCCTGAATGTTGACGCTCAAATGAAGTCATATCGTATACAAAAAAGTTGTAATTTTTTCCATTTGTTATTGTTATTCTTTTAGTAACATTAATATCTTCGTGTAACATGTTTTCACTTTCCTAATTCAAATAATTATTTAATAACATCTTCATTTTATTCAAAGAGTTCTTGCTCTACAAATAGAGTTAAACTTGAATTAAATATACTCCCTTTAAGTTATGCGCCCAACCTAAAGTTCCAAAAAATTAAAAATTTACTTTTTTTTATATAAAAAAATGATTAAACGACAAGGACTTAAAACTTAAATATAAAACAAAAGATTAATAAATTATTAGTGTCGACGTTCTTCACCTTTACGTCTATTTTTATCTCGATTTTCATCTCGATTTTCATCTCGACGTTCATCCCCGACTCTATTTTCTATCTCTACGGGAATCATATTCGTACGGCGAACGTTGCCATTTCGTCGTTCTACTAGTCTTCTATCATTTCCACGATTACTCATAAGCCTCTCTTGTAAATTATATATAATTGTTTTAACTCTGCTAAAAACTACATCAAACTTTATATTTATTCAAATTGCAATTGGATACCACTCATACCAGTATTCGGTTGATAATAAAAATTGGATGTAATAGATAAAGGAAACTTAATATCAAAGAAACCAGCTAATTCAAACGTTAAACCTAAACCAATACTAATCATTGGCTCTCTAACATCTAAATCTACATAATCAGCAAACACTCTACCTTGAACACGTTTTAAATACGTTATACCAAAAGGAGCTTCAAAGTCAGGGTATAATAAAGGAACTTTGTATTTGATATTTCCTCGCCAACCTGAAGAAAATAACTGCCATTGATATCCATTTGAGACTGGAATCTTTGATAAAAATAAATAATCTCCACTATTTGATTCGTACTGAATACGAGTATCTATAAAATGATATTTAAAAAAACCATTGGTCTTATAAATAAAACTAAGTGAGTTTTGTCTCCCTTTTCGAAGTCCATTAAAAGGTGAAAGACCCAAATATCCGTATAGCTGCCAACCCGAGAAGCCTAGGTCTCTTTCAGCTTTTTCATCGAAAGATGAAAATACAGACTCTAAATAGATCGGTAATATTTTTCCATCTCTTTCTTTTTGTCTTTGTTTCTTTGCAACTCTAATATTTGGTGGAATATTAAGAAAATCAAAAAAATATATTGTATTATTTCTAAATGTATACTTTGAACCTAATTTAATATATCCTGACTTTTGGGTAATACCTTGAAATTGATTATAAATTGGAATATTGAATCCAAGATCTAGATTAACCTCATTCCATTTTTCTGTTATATCGTATATTAATGAATCTTCAGCTTTTGCAACTGATTCAGAATATCGACCATGGAAGATACTTCTATCGCTAGACTGCAAGCTTAAATCAATTATAGGATAATACTTTCTTATAGTTGCTTTTAGCTTTCTTCGATATATATCTTCATTCTTATTATAAGAATATTCAAAGTTCATAGAAAATGTGCCTAATATATTATCTGACTGAATTCCAATAGTTGGTTCAAGATTATCGTTAAAAATATAACGACTATGAAAATTAAATATTTTTCTCATACCTCTATATTTTTTTACTTTATACGAATGATTAATTATTGGGTAGTCATAAATAGGTTGATTCTTCTTGATTAAATCACCAGTCTCAAATATTTGCAATTTTCTATTTATTGAGTTCCAATTATCAGAATTTAAATTTATTAGAGCAATATCTTGACCATTTATTGTGTAATTATTAAAAATAAGATTTCCGTCCGGTGTAATAGAAGGGTTATATACCCCTAATTTTTGAGATGTAACTTTAAATTCTTTTTTTGTATCTATATCAACTGCTAATAATTGATCAAATCCATTTATTTGACCTTCAAATAAAATAAAATTTTTATAAAAAATTGGATTGTAAATATCCTGCCATGATTCTTTTATTACTGTATTAAATTCACGTTTTTGAAGATTATAAATGTATAGCGCTCTACCCTTAAATTTTTGAGATGTAAAAACAATTTGTTCACCATCTATAGACCAAGAGGGCGTCATAATTAACCCACTATTAGGTGCTTCAACTTGATCAATGATAGTACCTGAACTCGAATCAACAATTTTTAGTAATGCATTTCTTTTCTCTGAGAATGAAACCATAGCTATTTTATCGCCCTGTGTTGAAATATTTGGAGAATAATCTCGACTTTTTGTTTTTATAGTTTTTATTTTTTCTGTTTGAATATCATATACCGAAATTTTTGACCAACTAAGTTTAGACCATCTTTTATCTTGATCATAAGATGACCAAACAATTTTTTTACCGTTGGAATGGTAACCAAATACTTTTGCACTACTACTAATCTTTTTAATTGTAGTCTCTTTAGCTTGAAATACTTTTACAATAGTTGGAACATCACCTAAGCCAAATTTTAAAGCTATTACTGAACCATCTTTTGACATTGAAGGGAATTGATAATTAGTAGTTATACTACGGAAAGGGTTTAAATACATGTTCTTTTCTTCAATTACATCTTTAACTTGATCCTTCCATTTAATTTTAAGATCATAGAAAGTATCATAATGTATTTGATGAATAGAAGAACCAGTATTTTGTTTTATAGCTCTTGAAAAGGGATAAAGTGGGTTTAAGCTATAAGGCCATAATAAAGTATTCTTTAAAATCCCAGACCATATATCTTCTCCATATTCTTTATTAAGGTGACTAGTTAAGTTGTAACCTAATTCATAATGATTCGGATAAATTTTATTATATGATCCAAATAAAGCTCTTCTATAACTAAAATCATTATCAGATAATAAATATGCTTTAGTTGTACGATTAAATTGAGCTATACGTCCTCTACCTGAATGTGTATATTTTGTCTCTATATCAACAGCATCACCTTCCCAATACCACGCTGGAATAAGTAATCTCGTATAAAATAATTGAGTAGACTCCCCAAAAACAAAGCCAAGAGCTTTATTTACCCCCTGATTCATATGATTAGTTTGCGCGATGTGCCTTCCTTCATGAACCGCTAAATCTCGATACCATTCGGTTAGACCCATTTCTCGATTCATTAATGGAACATTATACCATTCAGACATCCACGGTGATTTAGAAACATATCCATTAGGAACAGAACCTCTATTTGAAAGTAAAATTGGAATTCGTTTGTGCTTATTTTTAGAATTCAGATAAAGTTTGAAATGAATATGTTCTAAAGTATTCGCAACTCTAATAGCTTCGCTTTCAATCTCAGCCGGGAATATAATATCATAATGATCTGTATTTATTTCTAACCAATTAATACCTGGAGGGTCTTGAGCATAGCTAAAAGTGTTGATCAAAATGATCAATATTGTAAAATTTTTGAATAAAATTTGCATAAAATTTATAAGTAATTTATAACAAGTATAGATATCTCGTTAATAAAAAAGCCTCGAATCAATATATGAAACGAGGCTTTTAACAACCAAAGCACATCAAGGAGTTCAGTGCTTCAAGCCTTTCAGGCTACCTCCTCATAACCTCCTTAGGTCAGATTTAATGTCTAAAAGGTTTTAGAAAGTAAGATTTAAAGTTTATTTAAAACAATACAAAATTCATATTTTATGTATTTTTTAAAGATTAATTGATTCGATTAAGAATAAACTTCTTTTTCATAATTTCATTAAAAACAATTTAGTAGCTCATTATCAGTCACTGGTTTTGATCTAGGATTTGATTTTATCCAATTGATAACTCTAGTTAAATCTAACTGGGAATATTCTATATTTAATAAATTTAATCGATTTGCAACTGCAGCTTTACCTGTGAACTTATCTAATAATATTTTTCTTTTTTGACCTAATAGTTCCGGCGGATAACCTTCATATGTTTCAGGCTTCTTTATCACAGCTCTAGTATGTAGTCCAGATTTATGAGAAAAAGCATATTCTCCTACAACTGGTTGATTTAATCTATTTGGAATACCGGAGAACAAAGCAATTTCATTAGATAACTCTCTTAAAGCATCAAGGTTCCAGTTATTTTTAACATCATAATGCAACTTTAAAACCATTACTACTTCTGCTAGAGCAGCTATACCACTTCTTTCACCTATTCCATTTATAGAAACATCTGCAACTTGTGCACCTGCTTTTAGTGCCATTATAGAATTAGCTGTAGCCATGCCAAGATCATTATGGCAGTGTATATGTACTGGAATATTTATCGCTTCTATTATACTCTTAACTAATCTCGAAGTCTTATCTGGAGTAAGGACACCTACTGTATCGGCAATACTAAATCGATCAGCACCAGCTTCTTCTGCAATTTGGGCAACTTCAATTAAAAAAGACTTGTCAGTTCGCGTAGCATCCTCTGCTGTGAATCTTAGCTTAACTCCTTTACTCTTAGCATATTCTATCGCGCTTTTAATTTTTTCAACTGCTTTTGAGCGATGAATACCAAATTTGTATTTTAAGCTAGAATCAGAGGTTCCAAAGAAAATACCAATCCAAGAGGCATCATATTCCAAAGCATTATCAATATCAGTTTTAAGAGCTCTACTATGAATTAGCTTTTCTGCCTTCGTATCAATATCTGATATTTTTGATATCGAATCCTTAACGTCTTTAGATACAGCAGGATGACCAATCTCAATAAATTCTACACCAAAGGCATCTAAGGCCTTAACTATTTTAATTTTTTGCTCAGTTGAAAATGATACATAAGGTGATTGCTCACCCTCTCTAAGAGTTGAATCTAATAATGCTACTTTCATTATTAACCCCTAATAATAGTTTAAAAATAGATATGATATTACTAAATAGACATTATAGTAAAAAAATAGTAAAAAAAAAGGCCCAAACTTTGCTGGGCCTTTTGCTCCGGAGGAGGGACTCGAACCCCCGACCTGGTGGTTAACAGCCACTCGCTCTACCAACTGAGCTACTCCGGAATATGGCAGTTATTAATTATAATAACGGCGCGAATTTATATTATTTAAAGTTTGGAGTCCAAACATTTACATTTCCTTTTCTGCTTTTAAATAAAGTCCTTCAATAAATTGACCATGATCTAAGTGTTGTTGATTTAAATATGCAACTCCATCTTCTTCATGGGGCTCGCCATATACTGAATGTGCTGATTTCAACCCACCTAACCACCATCGTGAATCTTCAATAAAAACAAAATCCCCAGGGTTTGCTTTCATATTATTCATATCATTCTTTGAAAACCTAACCACATCCAATTCAGTTTTATCTAGTTTCCAACTAACTTTTGCTGAATTACCTTTTTCTTCATTAACCGAAGAACCTTTATATATAAATTTTAATTTATCTGCATCAAAAATTGTTAACCCATATAATTGTTTTTCAGTCTTAGGTTTTGTGAAGAATGTCACAATAACACCTACTCCCGCACAAACAATAATATTGTACAAAGCTCCAATATAAGAATAGCCTCTACCAGGTCTTAATTCAATGCCATGAGAAAAAGGACTAATAAGTTCTGGGAAATTTTGTCCTAAAATCATTAGAAAGGCTCCACCTAAAAAGGTTGCAATAACTGCAGCTGATGTAAATCGCTTCCAAAATATACCAAGAAAAACTCCAACAACTAATGGTGGCGTGAATGTAGAATGGAACCAGCCATGAGCCTCATAGATTGAATCAAAAGAATTAAAGAAAGGAACCATTGCTACTGCAATAATTTTAACTCCAATCGAAGTCCACCTTGCAAAATTTAACTGCTCAGCCTCACTTTTTATCTTTTTTGAAAGAGGTCTGTAAATATCGTTTACAATGATTGCAGAAGAGGCATTTACAAGAGTGTCGGCTGTTGACATTAGAGCCGCACAAAGTGCCGCAATGATGAAACCAAAAACACCTGGAGATGAAACTATATTGGTTACGACTACAAAAACATCATTGGCAGCCATATCTACCGGTAAAGCTCCTGGAACTGCATTAAAAATAGCTCTTCCAATCCAACCTGCATTTGAAACAACTATTGCAGAAATAGGCAAAATAATTAGAACATTAAAAGCCGCTGCTTTACGCCCTTCGTTAACACTTTTAGCTGCCATAAATCTCATCAACAAGCCTTGGTTTAAAAATAGAAACCCAACGGAGCCAGCAATTCCATCTTGCCAAAATATTCCAACAAAATTAAAATCGGGAGGATGATTGAAATGCGCTAGGGGTAGCTTCTCATTTGGCGAGAGATTCATCCAAAAAGCGTTAAATCCAGATAAAGCAGTATGATCGCCTAGGAACTGAATACCCAAATAGAAAAGCAGTAACCCGGCAAAAATAAGGATGAGCCCTTGAAAAAGGTCAGTAAAGATAACAGATGTCTGGCCACCAAAATGCATATAGATAGTTGTAGCTATCGCAATTATAATAACAGTTAACATTAAAGGAATACCATATATTCTATATAATGCTGTAGCCAAGGTTAAAAATTGGATTGAAATATAACCAATCATATAGAGTAAGGTCATTAATGTTGCTATATATCTTGCTGTTCGATTAAAGCGTCTTTCAAAATATTCAGGAATAGATTTAATCCTTGTATAATAAATAATAGGCAACCACCCAAACATAAATAATGGCATAAAAAACCAATCATTCATATAAGTCATTGTTGAAGAAAGACCATACTGATACGCTTTTGTAGAATATTTTATAAAGCTATGAGACCCTACACCTGTTGCAACAATAGAGATAGCTATCAACCACCAAGAAAAGCGTCTTCCTCCAAAAAAGTAATCGGTCGTGGTTTTGCTATATTTACCAAAATATGCACCAAAACTCATAACGAGAGTAAAATATGCTATAATTATTATTCGATCTAATAAAGTTCCTACAGATAGGTCCATTATTGACTACCTATTGCAATTAAAATAAATAAGGCATGAATACCCGCATAGAATAAAAAACCATATAATAATATCCAAAGCCATTTTTTATGAGTGGAGTATGACAGGCGAAGTGCTTTTGTTTTTAAAATCAAAAACAAACCGACAATAAAGGCAAAACCACCTACACCGTACAGATATATAAAGGGAAGCCACGTTCGATTAAAGTCCATTAGATTATTTTAATTTATTAAATTCAATTTTAAGTTTATCATATGTATCTAAAAGCCCATCAACCATCACTTTAGTATGACCCAATACAGGCATAAAGTTTGTATCTCCAATCCATCTTGGTACAAGATGAAAATGGATATGATCCGCAATCCCAGCGCCTCCAGAGACACCAATGTTAGCACCAAAATTAAAGCCTTGAGCACTCATGATAGTTCTAAAAATTTCCATAGATTTATCTGCCAAAACCATAATCTCTTCCATTGTTTTATTACTTAGAGGGTTAGTCGTCTCAACATGCTCATAAGGGATAACCATAATATGACCATTATTATAAGGATAAAGATTCATTAGTACAAATGTCTTTAAACCTCTATATAGGACTAGATTCTCTCTATCATTCTTTTCTTTAGCTTTGACACAAAAAATACACTCATCATTCTTTTCTTTTTTTGACTGTATGTATTCCATCCTCCATGGACTCCAAAGTTTATCCATATATTTCCAATCTTTTTCTTAGGCAGTTTTGCCTCTAATGTTACTTAAAGTTTCATATCTGTAAACTAGAATATATCTTGTTGACGATCTTCTATAAAAGTGCGTAATGCAGGAGGAATAAAAATATTATTCAAATTTAATTTAGAAAATTCACCCCCAAGTATGTTTAGTCGTTGATTAATTGGCTTAACTTTATTAATTACAATATAAGTTTCATGGTTAACAGAACACATCCCACCAATGAAATCACCCTTACCTTGAACAATATTTATATCCATCTTATCTGCTAGCTCTTCAAAAAGAATTAATAGTTTCTCTGGTTTTAATCGTGTCATTAGTTATAATAATTTATTTTTTTTATTCTTTTCAAGATAGGCTACTAATTCTTTTATATCTTCAACTTTATCTCTAGGAACCACAAGTGTCGCATCTGGTGTATTTACAACAACTAGGTTGCTGGCACCCACCACTGCCGTAAAGTGGTCATTGGATTCAATCAAGTTATTTTGTCCATCTATAACTAAACCATTACCGCGTATAACATTTTGATCTTTTGACTTAGGGGAAACATCAAACAATGCATCCCATGAGCCCAAATCATTCCATTCAAATTCAGATTCCACCACATATATATTCTCTGACTTTTCCATTAATCCATAATCTATAGACTGTGGTTCAATTTTTTGCCATAAATGATTATAGTCCACTTTATTCTCAATTTTTTTTTCAATATCTTCAAGTTGATTATTTAAATCAGACATATAGATTGATAATTCTTTGAAAAATGAGCTCACCTTCCATATGAACATTCCCCCATTCCATAAAAAATCACCACTAGCAATAAATCTTTCTGCTAATTTTTTATGAGGTTTTTCAGCAAAAGTTTTTACTTTAAAACCACCAAGATGATCTAAAGAACTTTCAGGGTCAAATTGAATATATCCATATCCCGTGGAAGCAAATCTTGGCTTGATTCCAATTGTAACTAAAGCATCGGTAGTATTCGATATTTGGATAGCAGATCTGACAGTTTTTGCGAATTTCTGAGCTCCTATGACTAAATGATCTGCTGGAAAAATACCCATGACTGCATCTTTTCTTATTTTTCTTATATGTAATGCAGCTAATCCAATTGCTGGCGCTGTATTCTTACCACTAGGCTCGACAATAATATTTTTGGACTTAACTCCCTTGATTGTTTTCTTAATTTTTGGTGCAAGATCCGGTCCCGTTACAATAAATATATCTTCTATGCTTTTCATCTTTTGAAGACGATCTACAGTCATTTGTAACATCGTTGTATTACCAATAATATTTAAAAGTTGTTTAGGGTTTCCCCTTCTGCTTGATGGCCAAAACCTAGTCCCTCTACCTCCTGCCATTATAATACCAAACATCTTATTTCACCCCTATCTGTATTGAACCAATATCAATATCCCAATTAGACCGAACATTAATAGTGTCAGGGTAAATATAAAACCATTCGCTAGGCTTAAAGGGCAACACATTCCCATATGTAAATGATCCACTATTATCAGTATCTTCTATTAAGGTTAAGCTATAGTCACCTTCTGGAATATTATTAAAAATAAATTTATACGTAGAATCAAGTGTTGAATAAAAGGACTGATAATCATTCACCAAGGATGATAACTTGATTAAGGTAGGAGTCTCTTTATCTTTTAAAGAACCATTCACTCCACCATATCCTATTTTTTTCTCTGAATTTATGGTGATATTTATGATAGAATCTTTAAATGTTTTACCTTCGATTGGTATCAACTTATCTGAAAATATTAAAAGTTCATATTTTATTTTTTCAAGCCAACCTAAAGAAGGTATAAATGATATTTGAATGGGATTAATCCATTCAATTGGTATAATTGAGGTATCTAAGTCTGCTATAAGTATAAAAGCACTATCTTTGACTTCAATTATTGGCTTAGAAAATACTATCGGTATTGAAGGACCACCATTTTTTTCTAAGCGAATTGATTGAAACCCTTCTGGTTTTACTTTTTTAAGATTTGTTGTGTCTTTTTTACTTGAAACACGAAAAGTAATCTTCCTACCAGGTTCTCCTTCCAATAAATAATTATCTATTTCTACTTTTCCTTTTGCTATAGTATCATTAACTATCATTAATGCTCGAGCTTTATCATTTAAATCATGATAAATTAAAGGATATAATTCTTTTTGAGATTCATCAGTTAATTTTAGTTTACCAATTTCTAAACTTTCTAACTCTTTATTAAAATATATCCAACCCCACTTTTGACCTATCCATTCTGCATGTGTTAATTTTAAAGGTGGCAATTGTTGATACAAACGAATTGATATATTATTAATAGTCTCTTTTTCATCTAGTGTAAATACTTTTTGTGAGCTAACCCCATATGCCATTCGCTCAGGAATCAACTTAGTCCCCGCAGAAGATCGATCTAGTCCCAATAAAATATAATCTGCTGGTGCTAAATATTTGAATTCAAAGTTGCCCTCTTTATCTGCCTCAGAGACATATAATGGTTCTGTGAAAAAAATTGAATCACTAAAACCTTCTTCTACCTTCCATAAATGAACAGCATAATCTTTATTTCCATATACACGACCAGCTATAATTCCCTGGTCAATGATATTACCCGTACTAAAGGCAACTTGAATAGATTTGCTAAGTGCCACTTTCCGTTCATCTTTTAAGTTTCTATTAATAGTAATTACATAAGTTTGATTTTCCATTAAGTTCTCAGGAAAATCCAAAATGATTTCATCATCTTCATAGATAAGTTCTAATGGCGATTCTAAGCGAGGTGCAACCTTTACCGCATTTAAAATTGATTTCTCATCTATATATTCTGAGAAAGAAAGAATGACTCTACCTCCTTTAAATTGAAGAGTCTCTGATTCAGGCTTCGTAAAAACTAAATTGGGAGGAGTTTTGTCTTCTGGACCACCAGCAGGCGCTGAGACTGCTGCGCATGAGTATATAAAAAATAATGCACCTGAGAAGGCTAATGCGTGAACTATCTTTTTTAAAAAATTTAATTGTTTCAAATTATTTTATTTTTTTAACTAGTGAAACTTAAGTCTACAGGAATTATTTTATTAAAGGACATCTCAGTTTTACTTATATGAGTTGTAATACACCAAACTTTAACACCTGCTTCCTTTGCTAAAAGTAATGCTTTACTAAACTTAGGGTCTCTTTTCCACATAGGTCTAAATCGATCGGCATCAGGCCTTTGACATACAAAAAGGATACCTGCTTCATTCTCCTTATCTACTAATTTAGCTAAGGTCTTAGCATGCCGTGTACCTCTTTCAGTTACAGCATCTGGGAATTGCGCTACTCTATTTTCCACATAGGTTACTGATTTAACCTCTAAATAAAACTTCTTTCCTTTCCTATTTTTTAATAGAAAATCAAAGCGGTGCTTCCCAAATACTATTTCAGGTCTTACTAGCTTATAATTTTTAAACATTGGTAAAGTGTTCTTCTCCAAAGATTCTAATACAAAACGGTTAGGTAACGTGGAAACTAAAGATATCAATTGACCTTTATGATTAATCATTACTGTAGAATATTGAGTTTTTCTATTAGAATCTTTTGGTGCTGGATGTAAAAGAACCTCAGCTCCTTTAATGAGCAATTCTTTAAGACGCCCTGGATCAGGAAGATGAGAGCGTACAATTTTACCTTCTAATAAAACTTTGGTTATGAAGCGATTTGGCCTTTCAATGAAGACACCTGAAAGCAAAGGACCTTCAATAATCATATCGTACTAAACAGATTCATAACAAGTAATTTACTATTTTTAATATAATATTCTCACTGAATAAGAAATTTTAGTATTTTATTTTGTATATAGAATATAATATAGTATTTTATATGGCAATTATGATAATAAAACATATATTCTTATGCAATTAGATAGTACAGACAAAGAGATCTTGGCCGAGCTTCAACTAAATGCTCGAATTACAAATTCTGATTTAGCTAAACGTATAAGCCTTTCTCCCTCAAGCACATTAGAACGTGTAAAAAAATTAGAAGCGAGTGGACTAATTGAAAAATATGTAACGCTTCTAAATACTAGAAAAGCTGGATACACTTGCATCACTTTTGTTGAAGTTGCTCTAGCTAGGCACGGAGAAACACCCGTTGAAAATTTTTATAAATCTATTTCAAAAATGGATGAAGTTTTAGAATGCCATCATATTACAGGCAAAGGAGACTTCCTTCTAAAAATAGCTACTCGTGATATTTCTCATTACGATCAATTAGTGCTTCACGGATTATCAGCGCTTTCAAATGTTCAGCACCTTAGAACATCTGTTGTTTTATCTACATTTAAATATAAAACCCAATTAACGATTTAATGCCTCTCGTACCTTCATATATTCAAAAGTTAGAAAATTATATTCCTGGAAAATCGATAGAAGAGCTCCAGCGCGAGTTAGGTCTGAAAACTATTTATAAACTAGCCTCAAATGAAAATTCACTTGGTCCTTCTCCAAAAGCTATTGAAGCCATCAGTAAAAATTTATCAAATATCCATCGTTATCCAGATGTAACGGGTTACGATTTGAGAAATAAGCTTGCTGAAAAATTTAATGTTAAAATCAAAAATGTCATTTTAGGTACCGGTAGTGAGGGTATTATGTCTACGATTATGCGAACTTTTTTATTAAATGATGATGAACTAATATCTGCAGAAAATTCATTTATAGGTTTTAAAGTTTTGGCAAATGCCTCAGGTAAAAAAATTCATTGGGTACCAATGAAAAACTATCATTATGACCTTCAAGCTATGGCTCAAAAAGTTTCTGACTATACAAAAATCATCTACATTGCTAACCCAGATAATCCCATGGGAACTTATATAAATAAAAAAGACTTTGAAGCTTTTTATAAACACATACCAAAAAGAGTCCTTATTATATTAGATGAAGCATATTATGAATATGCAAAATCTAAACCTGATTATCCAAATTCAATGACCTATCGATATGATAACGTTATTACTCTGCGTACATTTTCAAAAGTTTACGGTCTTGCAGGATTGAGAATTGGGTATGGTTTTTCTCATAGTAAGCTAATTAGTAATTTGATGAAGGTTAAAGAACCCTTCACGCCTTCTTCAATTGCGCTTAATGCTGGGATAGCTGCAATGGATGACGAATCTTTCCTGAAAAAAACTCTATCTACGAATGAAATAGGATATAATTATTTCAAAAAAGAATTGCAAATTCTTGGGATAAAGACAGTGGCCTCAGTTGCTAACTTTATTACAACTATATGGGAATCTGATAATAAAGCTAGTCAAATAACTCAAGATTTATTGAATCATGGAGTCATCGTAAGAAATCTAAAGCCTTTTGGCTGGCCTAATTGTATTAGAATTTCTATCGGTACAGAAAATGAAAATAAAAAAATGATATCGACTCTGAAAACTATAATTTCAGCTTAAATAATAATGAATAATTTTAAAATAAAAGCCTTTGACCACTGTGAATTATATGTGGGTAATGCAAAGCAAGCGGCACATTATTATAGAAGCTGCTTAGGCTTTCAGCCAATAGCCTATAAAGGTCTAGAAACTGGTAGTAGAGAAAAAGTTAGCTATGTATTAAAACAAAATCAAGTTTGGTTTGTTTTAAGCTCACCACTTATTTCAGGGACTCAAATAAGCCAACATATAGATAAACATGGCGATGGTGTAAAAGATATTTCTTTTTCAGTTGATAGTGCAGAAAATGCATGGAAATCAACAACTCAAAATGGAGCAGAGAGCGTTGTTAAACCTAAATTAATTGAAGATGAAAAAGGCGAAGCTATTATTGCAACAATTAAAACATATGGTGACACCACGCATACATTTATTGAAAGAGATAATTATAAAGGCATCTTTCTTCCAGGATATCAAGCTATGGATATAAATGTTTTAGCCGAACCTACTGGGATTGTTCATATTGACCATGTAGTTGGAAATCAAGCTGATGGTGCAATGCAATCAGTTTGCAACTTTTATGAAAAGGTCTTTGGCTGGCATCGTTTCTGGTCTGTCGATGATAAAGATATTACTACTGATTATAGTTCTCTACGATCTATTGTGATGGCCAATGATAATGAAAAAATTAAAATGCCTATCAATGAACCAGCTAACGGATTAAAAAAATCGCAAATTCAAGAATTTATTGACTCTTATGTAGGTCCTGGTGTTCAACATATTGCTATGTCTACAAGAAATATTATTGAAACGGTAACCAAACTACGTAATAATGGTGTAGAATTTTTACCCACACCAAAAAGTTATTATGATATGCTAAAAAAAAGGGTTAACGATTTTGAAGAAGATATAAATATTCTCGCTAAGCTAGGCATTCTAGTGGACTGTGATGAAGATGGTTATATGTTGCAAATTTTCACTAAGCCTTTTCAAGATAGACCTACGCTTTTTTATGAAATCATTCAAAGAAAAGGATCTAATAGTTTTGGAAAAGGAAACTTTAAAGCCCTTTTTCAATCTATCGAAAGAGAACAAGCTTTAAGAGGAAATCTTTAAACTATTAATAAGAAAAATAAAAAATGAAGTTCTTAACCTACAGCACTAAAGAGAATAATGATATAAAATTTGGATTTAAGTCTGGAAATCGTATTGTTGATATTAGATCAGCAGCTTTATGGCTGAGTGAAAATGAAAATGATAATCGATTTATTTCATTACCCGAAACTCTTATTAAGGCTCTAGATAATTGGGATGAAAACTTTAGTCTTTTAAAAAAACTAGAACCAATAGCAATAAATGGAAATATGGATCACTATTCTAAACAAGAATTAGATCTAATTATTTTACCTCCAGTAATAAACCCTCCAGCTTTTCGCGATTTTTATGCATTTGAACAACATGTTCGAGCCGCGAGAAAACTTCGAAATCTTGAAATGCACCCAGATTGGTTCAAATTGCCAATTTTTTATTTTTCAAACCCAAATTGCTGCTATGGGCATGGTGCAGATATCCATTACCCAAAAAATACAACTGAACTCGATTTTGAGCTTGAATTTGCTGTGATTATAGGTAACGGAGGTTCTAACATCAAAGCGATTGAGGCTAATCAAGTTATTGCTGGATATACAATCCTAAATGACTGGTCCTCTAGAAACCTTCAAAAAGAAGAAATGCCTTTAAGCTTAGGCCCAGCCAAAGGAAAGGATTTCGCTTCTAGCTTTGGACCATATATGGTAACCCCAGACGAACTAGTTGACGCATGGGACAACGATGGAAAACTTCACCTAAATATGACTTGCAATGTAAATGGAAAGCAAATTTCAAGTGGAAATACAAATGACCTCTATCATTCTTTTGGTGCTATGATTGAACGTGCGAGTATGAATACAAAATTAATGCCTGGTGAATATATAGGTTCTGGAACAGTAGGAACCGGTTGCATTCTAGAACTACGCCCAGAGAACACCGGTGGTTGGCTACAAAAAGGCGATACCGTAACCCTAGAAGTAGAACGACTGGGAATACTGGAAAACAAAATCGTATAATCTGATATGCCCTTTTATCAAAAAAATGGACAACTCCCCAATAAACGTCATATACAGTTTAGAGATAAAGATGGAAAACTTTATTGGGAAGAGCTAATAAGCCGCGAAGGCTTTAGCAATATTTATTCTAATCTTTATCATCTAAATCCGCCGACAGCAATCCAAAAAGTTGGCGAGATAATTCCGAATTCATTTAAAATAAGGAATGAAGAACATCGGCACCATCATTTAAAAACTCGAGATTTAAACTTAACTGGTGATGCGATTTCATCGCGAGAACCCTTATTTTTTAATAATGATGTAATATTATCTAAAGCCATGGCTACAAAAAACATGGAATATCTATATAGAAATGGTCATAATGACGAATGTCTTTTTGTGCATTCAGGAAGTGGAAGACTATTAACAAACTTAGGTAACCTAAAGTTAAAGCAGGGAGACTATGCTATTATTCCTCGTGGAGTAATATGGCAAATAGAGGTAATAGAGGCATTAGAAATTTTAGTCATTGAAACAACAGGTCCTATCCAAGCACCTAAGCGATATAGAAACAACGTTGGTCAACTCTTAGAGTCTTCACCTTATAGTGAACGAGATTTAAAGTTACCTAGTTTAGATTCGCCTATTATAAATAAATCTGCACAAGTAAAAGTAAAGCTATCCAAAGGTCTACAATCTTATGAATATAAATATCATCCATTCGATGTAATTGGTTGGGATGGCTATTTTTTCCCATGGGTATTTAATGTAAATGATTTTATGCCTGTTACAGGTAAAGTGCATCAACCTCCTCCCGTTCACCAGGTTTTTGAAGCCCCAGGAATAGTAATATGTAACTTCGTGCCAAGATTGTTTGATTATCATCCGGAAGCTATCCCTGCTCCTTATGCTCATAGTAACGTAGACTCCGATGAAATTCTATATTATGTATCCGGAGATTTTATGAGCCGTAAAGGTGTTGAACCTGGCTCTATAACATTTCATCCTGCTGGATTACCTCATGGCCCACAACCTGGAAAGATTGAAGCCTCATTAAGTTTAAAAGAGGCAAATGAAATTGCAGTAATGATCGATACTTTCAAACCTTTAGAAATGACTAATAAGACTAAAAGTATTGATGATAATCAATATCCTATGTCTTGGCTAGAGGAATAATGCAAATTGACCCATTAGAACAATCATTCCAAGATAATCATAAACTTATGATTGGTTCAATTGTACCTAGACCAATAGCATTCGTATCGACAAAATCAGCCACAGGAATTTTAAATTTAGCACCATTTTCTTATTTTAATGGTGTTTGCTCAAATCCGCCTACAATAATGTTTGCCCCTGCAAGACGTGGTTATGATGGATTAATTAAAGATACCTTAAGGAATATTCAAGAGACTAAAGAATTTGTTGTGAATATTGTTTCTGAAGAAATTGTTGAACCAATGGTCGCTTGTGCGACAGATTTTGAAAAAGAGATTGATGAGTTTAAAATATCTAATTTAACACCTATTGATTCTAATAAAATATCTGTGCCTAGATTAAAAGAATCCAAAGTTAGTTATGAATGTGAATTAAATACGATTGTTGAAATTGGAAAAGCTGAACCTGGAGCTGGTTTTGTAGTAATTGGTACAATCGTTATGTTTCATATTGAAGATAATGTTTATAAAGATGGTCGAATTGACTTAAAGGCTTTAAATCCTGTTGGGCGTATGGCTGGAAACAACTATACTCGTGTTTTTGATAACTTTAAAGTTATCCGTCAGATCAAGCCAAATTAATATTTAAGTTTCTAATAATGCCTTTGGATTTAAAAAGTCGAATCTATAAAGCTCAATGTTTTGGAAATGTTGAACCAATTGAGCATATGGTCCCTTATCCTAATCTAAGGGCTTTAATTGATGGTCAAAATATAAAATATGGGAAAAAATTAGTTTATTCGGATCATGGCCTAACTTCAGATATAGTCTACGCTATGGCTCAACAAACTGCTAATTGGCTTGTTTCTTTAGGCCTAAAATCTACCGATCGAGTTCTCGTTTCTCAGCTTCCCTATCCTCAAAATGAAATTTTGGCATTTGGTATTTGGACCTTAGGTGCTTCCATGGTCCTAACCGGAGATAATGATCTAGATGGCGCAGCTTTAGCAAGCTCTCCATCTTTAGTGATTGATTCTAATATGGATTATTTTAAAAAAATCAAAAAATTCTCAAAAAATTATGAACCTACATATAAACCGCTTCTTGCTGATGAAGCCATGGTTTTTTGGGAACATAAAAAAGGAATAAAGCTTAGTCATTATAATCTTTTAGTAAATGCCAATGGCATTCAACACGCTATAGATCTTTTTGAAAATCAAACTTTTAATATAAATATTAAACCTAACTCTATGGCATGGGTTATTCTTCAAGCCATACTGCCTTTATATACAGGAGCTCCCCTGACGTCAACTAACCCTGATATTAAGATTGGAATAGAAGAAGGTGATTTTAGAATCAAATTTCAATGGGAGAAGCTAGAAAAAACTAATCCACCCTCTTTATTCATTTTAAATGAAAATACTTCATTTATTTCAGTGAATAAAACAGCGATTCATTTGACTGGTTTGGATAATAATAATAAACCTTCAAAAATTACGGGGCATTCAGTAATGATGGGTTATTTGGACGATGAACTAAATGATAAAGTTTTTAATAATAATTCTTTAAATATTATATAGCTGGAAACTTTCTCTAATCTTCTTCCTGCCTGCTTTTTCTATGCATTACTGCTTCTTCAGTTATTTTTTTTGCCATTTCTTCAGCCACTTTAGAATTAATCTTATTTTTTACTCTCTTATTTTTTCTATTATAAAAATTCCATACAAAATATAAAGTCATAACTAAAAAAATAAATAGATAAAAGTACAATGAACCAATAACAAAATTACTTAGGTAGTTTCCGTTAATCTTCATTCGAATATTAAAACCTTTAACGCAGATTTTTTTCTATATAATTCAACATTTTATTCTGCTGGCTTAACCACCCAAGTCGAGTTTCAATATTAATATATCTTATATCATTTCTTATGGCTGCCCATGAAAGAGAACCGTCATCTTTCTTTGGTGATTTTTCTTGAAATACCACATTAAATGGTGACTGTGATAATATTTCAAAATCTGAACGACTCGTACAAATAAAAAAGTCTCTGGGGTTTTGATCTTTTTTTATAGATATGGCATCACTTCTTCCTAATTCCTTATTAATATTATATCCTTTATAATTATTATGAAGAGCAATTAATAGTTCACCATTTTTAGGAAAAATATTTTTAAAAAATATTTTTCGATCTTTCTCGATAATTAGCAAGCGTTCTTGTTTTTGTATCCTTGTCCATGTAGGATTATATTTTTGAATATTGGCTTTAGCACCTAACGTTGAAAAAACTCTATTTAGATCAATAATTCCACCATAAAATTCTGATTCTCGTAATATTCCTTCAACAAGGAAAGCCTTACCTTGATTTTTTTTCATATGGTTTTCTAGAGCGATTCGTGCAGTTTGCTCATCACCATGCAACCAAATATAGCGACGATCTGAATCGCCGTTTTGAATGACCTTAAATTGAATAGAGGCTATTTGTATTTTATTATTTTGATTTGATGCAAAAATATATATACTAGCTAAAAGAAAAAGCTTAAACATCTTAAATACTTGAAATGAATTTTATCTATTGATTAAACTTTTTAGGTGGTGTGAATCCATTTATAAATGAATAGTTACCAAACTTAGATCTTTTATTATGAATTTTATTGACTGATTTTTTTGCTACTTGAGTTTCTGAAAACGTTACATTCATTTCCATCCAGAATTCTTCTAAAGTACCCATTTCAACACCAAATTCATCATTCATCACTAGATCACAGGTACCTTCACCACCCATTTGTTCAAAAAGTTCGCACATATCTTGATAATTAAATAATGATAAACCGGTGCTCGAAATTTCAAATCTAAAATCGACTACTTCACTCTCACAGTCATCATCATTACATTCTTCATTCCAAGATAAAGTACTATCGGTAGCTTCCCATTTAATTTTAATTTCTTCTGTTTGACCCCACATTTTTTCAATAATACGACCAGTTCCATCATCATCTAAAATAAGCGTTAACTCATCTGGAAATTCCATTGGACCAAAGATGTCGCTTTCCATTAAAAAGTTTTGCCCAGCTTCAATCGTAGTACCTAACTGTTTTATTGATCCTTCTACGATTGCATATCGTGTAGAGTCCCAGACCTCATTACCATTAATGTAAAGTTTACGATAAAGAGTGTCCGGAAATATTTTTAACGTATTCGTAGAGATTGAATAATCAAAGTTAGTACCATAATAATCTCCATTAATATTATTAGAATAGATATAAAGGCTTGATTCATCATATTCATCAAGAGAGCCTATAAAGTCGCGTATATTATAATCAACTGAATAATTATTAGCATATTCAGAAATATCAATAAATGTTCCATCATCATTATTATCAATTCTGACTTCTGTTAAGTTATAAGTATCAGTGAGAATCTCGTTTGATATGGTTTTTGCTTGAATGCTTCCTTCAGTTTCACCCGTAAATATTTCTTGAGTCTTATTTACTCTCATGTATGTACCACTACTAAAATTGGTCATGTTCCATTGGCCAACTAGTGGATTGACTCCATCTTCCTGATCTTCACATGCGAAGATCAAAAGAATTGAAATAAAAAGAATTAATTTTTTTTGTGTTATCATTAAGGTCCTGCTGTCATTATCATGATGAAAAAGAATGCCATAATAGCACCCATTGTACCAAAGACATTAATTCTTTTTAATTTATTAACTTCTGATTTATAAGCTGATTTATATATATTTTTATTCTCATTATTTAATTCATTATAATAATTAGAGTTTGGCTCTCCGCTTGTGTCTGATAAAGCATACAAACTAGCCAATGGGATTCCAATTATGCTAGCTGCACAACCAAGCCCTCCTACGCCTACATTTACTACTACTTGACTTTGATTTTTCAGTTTAGCCTGAGCTTTAGCTGCATTAATGATTGATAAATAACTAGGACTACTAGAAACATTTTTATTATTAATAGTTTCAAATCTATTTGAATTAGTTATTTTGTTTAAATCACTTTCATTAGCCGTAGTTAGTCTCTTTATATTTTCTCTAGAAACTTTTATCTCACCAATTGAAGGCGATGACAAGACAATCTTTTCTTCATCTTGTAAGATCAAGGTTCCTTTAAATATCACACCTGTTATTGTTGTTAATGTAACATTGTCTCCTAAATTTATTAAAGGAGTTGATGGTAACGCGTTATTAAACATTGAATCTGGTTTTGATGTGTCATCGATTGGTTCACCTGTAACCGGGTCATATTGAGTCGCTTTTATTGGCTCACCCGTGACCGGGTCGTACTTTTCCTGATTTATTAATTCACCTGTCTTTGGATCATATTTTTGAGAGAATCCAATAGAACAAATGAGTAAAATCAGTAAATATTTTGATGATCTCATATTAACCTTGTTTTAGAATTCAAAGAATTCCCAATAAATGTCTAAGAATGGCTGCTGAAAATGAACACCAATTCGAAAATTTTCATTAACTGCATACAGTATGCCAAAATCAAAATCTACTAAACTTTCTGTTCCTCTTATAGAGTCAATAGATAGTGCTTGAGAACCATCTTGACCAGTATAATCTTTAAAAGCAGTACTCGCATTCAAGGTTTTATATCCATTATCAGCCCACATAGAAGCTACAAACTTTAAGTCTTTCCTTAAATCATAGTCTAAACTTGCCCAAAGCCTAAAAGGAACTTTGAAAGATTTATCCCATGAATATTCTTCTTTTATATATTTATCTCTATCAGAAAAAGCATTCGTTACTTTTGCACCTAAATTCCAGCCAACTTTTCCTCGACCTGATGGATTAATTCGACTAGATGAAAATACTAAGTAAGCTTCTGCATACATTGGATTATTTGGTAATGAATCAATTGGTTTCATTACATCCTCTAATTCTAATTTTGAATTATTTAATGTTTTCTCTCCAGGTAATTCAATCGCGTGTGAATATTTTCCAATAATTGATTTGATAGGATATGAACGATGAAAACCAAGTCCAAAGGCCATACTTTTTTCAGAATCAGCACTCTTCTTATGATAAAAACGCATCTTAGGATGTAAATTTAAATCTCCATTAAAATTTGAAGCATATTTTGTTGTTAACATAAAACGGTCCGTCAATCCATATCCCAATGACATTCCACTAATATAAAATGTATTTGAGCTAAGAGGTGTAGCAGTCGGATCTAGAAAAACACTAAGGAGTACAGCCTCACCAGTATAGAATTTTTTACGTGCTTCTGTTTTTTTATCTAGTATACCGCCATGGAATCGACTCATTTTCTCTATATTTTTTTTATGTATAGTCGCATCACCATATTGAGTTCTAATTTTAAATTCTTCTTCATCTTCTGAAAGAACATTTCCAACAAACTTTTCACCTTTTTTATTCGTAATCTCAGCAGTTTCAGCTAAGAATTCAGTTTTAGGAATTTTAAATTCACCAGATTCAGTCGAAAGAGTAACCACTTCATTGTCTACATTTATTATTTCACCTTCACTTATTGAACCATCTTTAAAATGAAACCTTTTTTTCATACCTTTTTCTAAAACACTGGCAGCCGTTAATAACGCTTTTTTCTCAGCTATCGATAATTGTGGTGTTTTTTTAACCGCTGGCTTTGACATGATTGATGCTTTTGAAATTGTACCGCTTTGAAAATCAGTAATTAAAGCCGCACCTTGTGATTGTGATAGTTTATTAAGAGGCACACCATAACGTTGCATGATATAAGTATCAAGATCAACTTCTGACATTCCAGATTGTTGCGATAAATTTTTAATTGCTTTTTGTTGACCAAAAAATATTTGATTTGTTTGCGCATAGAGCAATGTGCAAAACATAAATACAGTAATAATAATTGAAGATCTAGGGTATTTCATTTTCTGCTTTCCTTATAAATATAAACTTACTAACTAAAAGTAATAATAATACAAATATTAATAAATAATATAATTCATATTACTTGAATAATATTAACTAATTACTTTATATTATTCAAGTAATATTTATAATTATGAATTCAGTTCAAAGTATAATATCAAAAGTAATGAGCCATTATGGATTCCGTCACAAGTATCAAGTGGCAGAATATTTTGGTGTTTCACCTCAAGCTCTTAGTACTTGGCTAACTAATGGGAAAATTCCATCTAGGCATGTTTTAAAAGTTCGTTCAGAAATACAAGAATCTGAAATTCCAGAACCTCAAGATTCATCTATTGAAGAGAGTAAAACTGTAATTAATTATTTAATTAACGAGAATATTCGTTTAAAAAATAAAATTTTAAAACTGAATGCTAAAATTCATACTTTAAATTTAGAAAAAACTAAAGATGATCTTTTTGAAAGAATAAATTCTCGGTCGCTTATACTCGTTGGTCGTCTATCTGATGGGATGATTACAGAAGCTTCTGGCAATTGGTATGAATCAATGGGTTACTTGGAGTCTGATTTAATTAATCATAAATATGAAGCTGGCTTTATCCACCCTGATGATCAAATTAAAATTAAAAACAATCAAATGAATATTCTTAAATCAACAGGAATTAAAGAGTCTAGGTTTAGTACCATTAGACGATGGAAACATGGTCAAAAAGATAACTATATCATGCTAAGTATGGTATGGTATATTGATGTTGAAAAGGATCAAGTAGAGATAATTGCTAAACCAATTGATACAGATTTAGATTTAAACTATTTAAAAAACTAGAGGTTTATAAATGGATAACTTAAAAAAAGTATTAATTTATATAATTATT